>Ga0210407_10000792_pt1 | contig 32974 bp, 47 predicted proteins | sample IncBWC27MmetaG_FD_150860 | JGI IMG/M metagenome (GOLD analysis project Ga0210407, IMG submission 150860) | Forest soil microbial communities from Barre Woods Harvard Forest LTER site, Petersham, Massachusetts, United States - Inc-BW-C-27-M | ecosystem: Environmental > Terrestrial > Soil >...
GCTCAAATCAGTAAGAATACTCTCGAAGAGTTCCAGTCGCTAGTCGACGCCAAGAAGGCTGGGGTTACTATTCCTAAGGAACTGTCCGATGGAGTATTGGCGAAGTTGGGGCAGGAGGTCGGTCTCGAGCCCAAGCGAGTTAACGATTTTTGGAACTTTGTCACCGGTGGAACTCACCAGGAGTTGGTTCCTAAGGTCGACACTGAAGCTCTCAAAGGGCAGCAAGGGCCTCAAGCTACTAACTCCAAACCCCGAAGTGCTGGGGATATGATCGGCAGTATGATCAAAAACGTTAAGACTATCTTCAACGACCTTGACGAAGATGAGAAGAGAAAGAAGCGCGAAGCACAAGGACCGCAATAATGCCAGATCCACAACAGCAGGGTCAGTCGCAATCTCCTAACTGGGGGGACATCGCACAGAGCTTGCCTCCGATGTTGCCCCAGGAAGATTATGACAAGCTGCGGAGGAAGTTCTTCGACGATTGGATCGCACCTAAGGTACGCTCGAACTATAGCGTTGAGGGTACCTGGGAAGCGTTCAAGGTTCAATCGGATAGGCCTCGGCTGATGACACCCTCAGGTCGTGCGTTGGTAAGCTCTGAGTTGGGGTTATTGAGCGCTGCTTCAGCTATGTTGGATCCGATGAAGAAGTTAGATCCAGGGTTCAAGCAAGCTCACGACCAGCTTCAAATGCATATGGCTAAGGTTGTTGAGGTTGCGAAGAGGGAAGGCATGAATACCACCCTCCCAATGTTCCTCGGTCAGATGGGCGGAGTAGCGATTGACTTCAGTATGTTGCAAGAGGTACTGGGTTCAGCCGCTGGAGAGATTATTGAAGGGATCTCTAGTCAGTACAAAATGGCTGCTGGCACCTCAGCTTTGGCCGAGCGTGCTTTACGGGGCGGGTTGTCCTTTAGCGCCTATGACATGCTATCCAACGAGAAGGGCAGTCTCTTTGGTGCTGGAGCTAAAGGCTTTGCGATCGGCGCGGCGTTCGATCTCGCTCTTGGGACTCCTGGCTACCTTCTACGGAAAGGCTACGTCAGCTCCCTCGCTGAGGGGGAGGAGGTTATCAAACGAGTTGCCACGGGTGATGACTCCCTCCCCGCTCAAGTTCAGAAGGACATCGCGGAGAAGTTCGGCGCTGAGGTCGAAGCTGCGAGGCAGGAAGGACGGTCGAAGGAACTCGTCCAGCACAATATCACCCGACCGGGAGCTCGAGTTGTTATTACCGATGTTGGTGGACGTTCCAACGAGATTGAGATTCGGTCTGCCAAGGAGTATGAGGCGTTCACCCGAGTCAACGCTCTACTCAAACAGGGAGGGACTGTAGATCACCTCGAAGTTCACCCTGAGGACGAGTCGTTGCTAAACCGTTACCTTCGGCTTCAAGCCCAGGTTGAAGGGCAAAAGTACGACACCCAAGTTATCAAAACAGCTCCTGGTGAGGCCGGCAGCGTCGCCAGAGCAGCGGCTGAGGAAGGTATACCAGCGGTCTCTCTGACCTCTTCGCAGGTTGAACTTCACACCGTGAAGATCCCCGTGCCTACCCTGACTAGGCCGTCAGTTGCGGACGGTGCCCGCGTACCTTCCTCTCCGCCGACTGACAAGATGGTGTGGGATGCAATCGTGTCTAAGGGAGGTCAAAAGCCTGGCACGATTAACTTCATCCGCCAGCAGGTTAAGGTTGCTTGGGATCCGGAGATTCCGTTTGAGGATAAGATGGTAGCTCATCAAGTACTGTCGAAGTACCCTGAGCTACTACCTCCGGATTACAACATTGAAGCTGCTAAGACTGAACTAGCGACTAAGGGGGAACGAGCTCCTATCACTCCTGAGATGGAGGAGGCTAATACTAAAGCACTTCGTAAAGCGTTCGGTCGAGAGGATCTCAGTGTTAAGCTGGAGTATGAAGGAGACCTATCCAAACCCTCTGTTACTGTGCGGTCTACCCAAATCCTCAACGCTAATGAGATGGATCGCATGGTGGCAGGGTTCGGGGAAAAGATCGCTGGGATTAAATTCGAAACAGAAGCTCGTGCACCTGGCACTGCTGTACCCTCGGCAGAGATCCAAGAGCTACTGGATATGTACGGCCTCAAGCCTGAGGAAGTCGACATGGAGTATCTTGAGGAGATCGGTCCCGCTCAGATCCAACAGGCGCTGGAAACGATTGCGAAGAGCAAGATTGGAAAGGGTACTCGCCCTCCTCCGACTAACCTCGGAGCGTTTGAAATCCCGATGAGCGAGCAGGTTGAGTACGGAGTGAAGGGGGATAAGATCACCGCTAAGGGTGAGGAGTATGGATCCCTCAAGCGTGCGATTGGAGAAGCTAGCCCGTATAAGTTCCTACAAGAGAACGCTAGCAAGGTTCCAGTCTACGAACAAGTGCAACGCGCTAACTTGGATAACCGGTTGATGGGGTCGATTGAAGACGTACCTCACAGCAGCGCCGGAGCTGTTGCCGATAAGCTGAATGAGAAGGGCTGGCATACCTGGGAACTTCAGGGCTGGGAACCGGGGCAGAAGGAGATTGTGTACTTCCGTCCTCAAGATGAAGCCACCGTTCAACCTCTCATTCGGGACTATGACAACTTCATCTCTAAGCAGGCCGGGCGGATCTTCAACAGCGCTCAACAGTTTATCGAACCGGTTGGTGATGAAGCTCACGCGAGGCTCGGGCGAGCGTTTGGGGTCGACCAAGGCGGCACGGAACGATTCCTCCAGGACTTGAGGAATGGAATGACGTCAGGGACAAAGCTGGCTCCAGAGATTCGCAACCTAGCTCGAGGTAACCGTCTCGTGTTGGATCCTCGAGATGTCAACGAACTAATGCAAGGGGCGATGGGTATCTCTACCGAGGACTTGACCGAAGACCTCAAGCGAGCAGGGTTTACAGTTCCTGATAGTATGAAGTCAAGCGGCCCTCTCATGATCATTGGGAAGGGTGAGGGTAAGTCGATCGTCTGGCATGAGCGGCTGCATACTAATATGATGTACGCCAACCAGATCCACTACCTCGAACACCTCATCCCTGAAGATGTAATGGCTACCGGAGTTGACCTTGCCAAAGGAATCAGTACCGGAGCGAGCGCATACTCGGAACAATCGCTCCCCCAGTTGTTGAACGAGGCTTATGTACACGCCGCTGAGGCCCTTCGCTTCGGCGATAAGCGCAAGCTCCAACAACTCGTGATGTGGGATACGGATATTGAGCATATCCTGGACTTCGTCAGTAAGACAAGCTCAAACCTTCTTGACGACTCCTTCCTCAAGGGAGAGTCAGTTCCCGTTCGAACTCTTCAGGGAACCATGTGGGATCTTATTCGGCGAACCAGTCCCGAGGTCAGCGCATGGCTACGTAATGGAGTTCGTATCACCGGAAGCGGTTCGGGTGCTTGGCTGGATCCTGAACGTGGCTGGATCCTCAAGCGCGGCAGTGGGAACGAAGTCGTCTTCACCGATATTAAAGAACTGTGGGATTATATCAACGTCAACGACAAGAACATCTGGGCTCCTTCTGCCAGCGCTAAGATGCAGATGGCTGGAGTTGGAGGACCTCTCGTCCCCAAAGGTGCTGAGCCTGATGGTAGCGAGCCTCCTAACCCTGACTTCACTCCTGCTCCTGGAACTATCGGATTCAGCGGGATGAGTGCACCGTACCGTCCAATGGGTCCTTGGGTTGCGGATCTCGACACTGCGATGAATAAGGTCTTCGCATCCAAAGGTCAGAAGCTACCACTGTTCGATAAGTGGAAGGATGTTGACGATGCCTTTCGCGCTAGCGGGTTGTGGACAGAGCAGCAGTATGAAAAGGCGGGGGCGATCTTCAAAGACTTCTCCGACAAGCAAATGTACAGCGTGTTCGATTACCTGACCAACGCAGAGAAGGATCGCACCCCTGCTCTTGCTCAGAAGTTGGGTTTGACTCCAAAAGATGTGGCCAACGCTAAGGCTGCAGAGAAGTTCCTAATCGAACTACAAAACGATTCTCACTTCCCAGTATTCGAATACCTACAGCAATACTACCCCAAGCTACGGGGGTTCGGGTGGGATCCAGATTTTGTCTTTGGCAAGTCCTACTCAAGCAAGAGTGCCAGTCCTTGGGAAACCGCTATTCGAGACGGTGCGTGGAACCCTCAAGACAATCACTTAGGCCGGTTCACGAGTTTCGTCCTTCGCCAGGGCGTCGAGAAGAAGTTCACCGGAGAGGCTATCAAAGACTTCAAGAAACTAATCGATCTCAAAGCCTCCGATGGTTCCTACGTCATCCGACCTGAGGTCCGCTGGCCGCTGGAGAACTACGTCAACTACATGCGGTCGATTCCTGACAAGAGTCAACAGGTCATCAACAGCACTCTTCAGAACTTCATGGTTCAGGTTAACGACCGCCTGGCCACTCTAAATAAGGGCTTGCCCTCCAGCATGCAGCTTCCGCTGATGGATGGCCCGCCTCGCAACATCCTCAACCGGATGATGATTATGTCCTACGCAATGGGGCTTGGAGGTCGCCCAGCCATTATGGTTCGTGATGGGCTCCAAGCTCTGACCGGTGGAATGACGGTAATGGGGCCAATGCGATTCATACGAGCTCTTGGGAGAAGCCTCAATGCCGAAGCACTCGACCGCTCCTACAATGCGGGAGCTCTTCTACGACGAACCAATCCTGGAGAGCTCTTCGGAGACATCACTGGTGAAATGCCCGTGGCTGGTAAGGGTTGGGCAGATCGACTCACCAAGTGGTCTAATATGTTGTTATCTCCATCGCGCTGGGGGCATAACCTTGGTCGGAACATCCTTTATAACGGAGAGTACTTTGATGCATTAGAGGGCCTACGACAGTATCGAGCAGGGGAGATCGACGCCCGTACGCTGATGAAGGATCACACATCGATGTGGTTCTGGGACAAGCCGATGCAGGCGAGAATCCTTCGTCAGGCTACAAACCCTGAGGTCCCGATTGAGGACGTAGCTCGTCAGATCGGGCTTGAGACTACTGACTTAACCTTGTGGCCTTATCGGCGAGGTACCCAAGCAACCGCTCTTCGTTACGGGGCAGGCCGAATTCTAGGTCAGTATGGGGTGTGGCCTTCAAACTACCTCGACTTCCTAAAACGTATCGGCCGTAAGTGGGGCGAGTTCCCAGACAAGGCAGGTCAGACCACTGCTATGTGGGCTGCGGTTTCCTACAGCGCCAGCCACACTGCCGAAGCGCTAGGCGTTGATACTAGTCGCTGGTTCTGGCAGTCACCTGCAGGGTTCGCTGGGAGTCCCCACGCCCAGTTCGTAGCTAACCTGATGAAGTCTCCCGAGAACACCCAAGAGGGTCGGGACGCTCGCAAAGCAGTGCTTGAATATCCTCTTGACTTCGTTCCAGCCCTTGGTGAAATGCGGGCTATCATGAAGGCTATGGATGAGGGTGGAGATGAGTGGCCACCTTCCAAAGAGTCGCTAGTCCGTATCCTTGGGTTCAAACCACTCAAAGAGATTGAGGATGATAAGACCATGCAGGAGACGATAGCTTATCAGCTGGGCTATGGTGCCGGTCGTCGTCGTCCTCAATAAGGAGCAGACGTGGATTTCGCAGAGGTAGTTCACCTATTTATAGAGCTGGTTTTAATCGGCCTGCTCTTCTGGTTGGTTTGGTGGTTTATTGGCTACTGCAACCCTCCAGAACCGTTCAACAAGGTACTTCGAGTATTAGTCGGACTCGTTGCTATCGTGTTCCTTGCCTATATCATCATCAGAGTGATGAATGATTTAGGCCCGATACCTCACTTCAACCATCACCATTTAGGGGGATGATATGTTTTGGCAATACGCAGGGCTTGCAGTAGCAGTGACTCTAATACTCCTGGGAGGGCTCAAGATGTTAGTTGACGATCTGAAAGCAGCGGTCAGCGGATTGGCCGATGCGGAAACAAACCTAGCGACGGCAGTTACAGCGGCAGCAGCTCGTGTGGCGGCGTTGCCAACGGGTACCGGCGGTTCAGTCAGTGACGCCGATGTCCAAGCGGCGATTGACTCCGTCAACGCGACGACTACAAAAGTGAACACGGATATCGCAAACGTGAACGCCATCGCACCACCGCCGGCGGGAACTCCTGGCGCGCCTCCGGTAATCACTCCGGCTGCGGCTACATCGGCTGCTCCAGCCAGTCCGCGCGATCACTAACCCAAACCGAAGGGAGGGCTCTTAACCGGGCCCTCACACTTTCTCTCAAGGAGGCCTAGATGGCCAGCGTAGGACGACCGCCGAAAGGCAAAGCAGGACCGGCACCAGCGAATACAATCACCTCACCCCAGGAGCGTGAAAACAATGCGCCCGTTGCCAACACGATTACCTCTTCTTCGCCGCGCGAGAACGTTGCGATTGAGAACGCAATCACGGGGCCCAAGGAAAGCTAAGATGTGGACTTATCGACAATCAACTGGGGAGCTCGCTAACGCTGACGGTGAGATCATCGCTGTTGGTTATAGCGGGCACGGACTTGGCAAGGATGTTCCTGAGGAGGAAGAGGTCAGTTCAGTAGGACCGATTCCGAAGGGCAGGTATACCATCGGGTCGCTTCACGACGAACCAGGTCGAGAAGGTCCAGAGGTAATGCTTCTCAGTCCACAACCGGGAACTAACGTCTTCAACCGTGGCCCGTTTCTAATCCACGGGGATAGTCGAATGCATCCAGGAGAAGCTAGCTTAGGGTGCATCATCATGCCTTACAACATCCGGTTGATTGTTGGTCAGTCATCGGACAAAACACTGGAGGTGATAGCGTGAGCAAGTACTACAAACTGCAGAACGCTCAGGGGACCAAACCGGTCGCCCAGGAGATCGCTGCACAACCGAAACCGAAGTATCCAGAAGATCACAACGGCCAAGGTGATATTCCTTGTGAGCATCACCCGCCGACGCAGATAATCACACACGGCTCGTAGCCCGAGCTAAGGAGACGCTGATGGGTCGGTTCTTAATGTTGTCAGGCGGGGGCGACGGTCTTGGGCTCGCACTCCGCCTCAAGTGGGAGGGTCACGAGGTTGCCACATGGATTCGTGAACGCAAGAGCAAGCGGAATTATGAAGGTCTACTCACAAAGATCGATCGGAATTGGGAGACATTTCTCACTCCTGATACAGTGGTACTTTTCGACTCCTCGGGTGGGGGGAAAACTGCGGACAGACTACGGGCTCAGGGATATCACGTATTTACGGGTTCCGTGTTTGCAGATCAACTTGAACTAGACCGAGGAACTGCGTTCGGCCTTATGCAAGATGCAGGGATTAAAGTCCCACACTCAGAAACCTTCAACTCCTTCGAGAAGGCCCGCGAGTATGTTAAGAAGGCAGACAAGCGGCTGGCTTTCAAACCCTCAGGCGCATCAGCGGATCAGCTGCACTCCTACCTCGCTTCAGATCCTGAAGACATGATCGAGATGCTGTTTCTGTTCGAAGAAATCCACAAAGGGAAACCCGAATTCGAACTCCAAGACTTCGTCAAGGGGATCGAGATCAGCAGCGAAGGGTGGTTCAACGGTCACCGCTTCATGACCCCATTCAACCACACCATCGAACGTAAACAACTCATGAACGAAGGGCTAGGACCCTCAGGAGGCTGCGCCGGCAATGTTGTTTGGACCTGTCAAGAATCGACACCTATCCTGGAACAAGGGATTCTCCGTATGGCATCTATTCTTCGCGAGCGTGAGTACCTTGGGCCTATCGATCTCAATGCCATTGTCAATGATGATGGTGTATGGGGGCTTGAGTTCACACCGCGCTTCGGTTATGACGCTATGCCTGCTCTTCTCGAGCTCTTTGACGCTAACATTGGTGATACTATCACTGCGATCGCGAAGAGAGAAGAGCCGAAGACTCTTCCACTCAAAAACCTATGGGCAGCCGCTCTCAGGGTTACCATACCTCCCTACCCAAGTGAAGCCTTCCATCCAGAGGAAGGAGTCCCGATAAGGGGGTTTACTAAAGATGATCGTGCTCATACTTACTTCACAGACGTCCTCCTTAACGAACGAGGACGCTTGGTCAGTAGTCCTGCTTACGGGGCTATTGTCAGTCTCACTGGCAATGGTTACAGCATCACTGAGGCGCTCGAAGGTCCGTACCGGCTTGCGGAGCGCGCTAAAATCCCGGACAAGCAGTACCGAACTGATCTCCGCAGCCTTTTCGTCAACGAGTACAACAAGCTTGAGCCCTATCTCAAACACAAGGAGAGCCCAGATGCCGGACTCACCGCAGCCGCAGGAGTGTAAATACCAGTGGTTCAAAGATCTGATCGACAAGCACTACGACAAACTCCTCATCATGACGGGGTTTGCGTTTTGCATCGGGATGGCGAAGCGTGGCTACAACCACGGCCAGACTGACTTCGCCTCTGCCACCATCGACCTTGCCAAGCAGTTCGGGGCCGCATTCTTGACCCTGGTAGCAAGTGCGGGACTAACCAACCGTAAATCCAACAATGGAGGAAATAGAAATGGGACGACGACGGAACAAGTTACTGTCACTCCTACTCTTACCGTTAATCCTGGTGCTGGCGGGATGCCCGCTGGAAAATGATGTTCGGGATGATGTTGCAGGAGCGCAAGGATGGATCCAACAACAGCAGGGAGTGCATCAAGCTGACTGTACCGCAAACCCTGCTTTACCAATCTGCGTGGCTGTTAACAAAGCGATTGACGCCCAGCACGTCACTCGTGATGCGTTGAACGTCTACTGTGGAGGTCCTCCACCATCGGGTCAGACGCCATTTAGTTCGGGCGGGCCTTGCGTTCCGGTGAAGAGTGCTCAGGCGGCGTTACAAGCTGCTCTAACCAACATGAATCAAATCGTCGCTGACGGTAAAGCGCTAGCAGGAGGCAAGTGATGGGGATCTTCCTACTCCTTCTCAACGTTGCCTCCGCTGCACTAGCTACCAGCCAGAAACTAAACCTTCCTGCCGAGATCATCGCTCAGCTCGAAGCTATCGTCGTCGCCATTGCTAAGGTTCACGGGTCGACTGTGACTGGGGCTCAGCTGGACTCTCTGATGACGGAGAAGACTTGGGCTGATGCTGTTGCTGTAACGGGCTCAACTCAAGTTCTCCCGGCGGGAGCTCAGTTACCACCGACGAAGCAGGTGAAGTAGGTGTATCGGGTTTGAGTACCGAAATCAGTTCTCGAAACTCGAGACTTCGGTACTCTTTCCCCTGCACCATTTGACCAGTCCCCGACGTCCAAGCAAAGAAGACAATATCCCCCACCTGAACATGTTCTTGGACGAAAGGATCAGTTCCTACCGCAACGACCACTCCACTGGTAGGTTTGGGTCGCTTCTCATCTGCGATGACAGCGTAAAGGCCAATCTTCACCATACGCGCTTCCAGCTCCAACAGCGGCTCGACTGGGTCTACCAATACTCTTGCTCCTAGTGGAACTAGTTTCATGGTTTCTCTCCTGCCGGTACCAGCGCCCGGATTGCGCTAGACTGGCCTGTGTAGGGTGTCGTTTCCGAACTGATAACTAGGAAATCGATATTACCATCTCCTGCCTTCAGCTCGTAGTACTCTTCCTGCTTAGTGAAGCTTGGCTCTCCGTCGTCAGGATCGAAGAGGCTGGTTGAGACTACCTGGCGAACTACCCGATACTCCTTGTTGTTGTACTTGACTACCTCACCGAGTGTGTGTGATTGGTCCATTAGAGGTTATCCACCTTTACCCCGCAGAGACGGAGGTTCTTTCTGATTTGGTTCTCGTACCCGATTTCTGGAGCGTTCCACTCGATCGGAGCTTCCTTCCACGATTCGAAGTGGGCTAGTGATTGGTTGAGCCACCCTCGCCACACGGGCGCACTCGAGTCGATCGTCCTCACCCCTGCGTTGTTCAGATACCACAGCTCGTGGTAGTTGCCTCGATCCATTCCCAACGCATGTACTTTCTTTCCTGGGTGTGAGACCTGGATGAAGCGAGCCAGTTGATATCTCAACCCCGGATCATCGCTATACAAATACGACAAGTTCCTCGGCAGTCCGATCCATCGCACAAGCGGCTCATCCAGAAACCGCATTAAGCAGGTTAAAACGTCTCCCGATCCGACCTTGGCGTTTCCCTGCGGTACGGCCATCCATTCCCAAGGTACCCCTCCCATATCGGCCACAAGTCGCATACCAGTGTGGTAAGTTTTATCTGAGGGTTCTCCTGGAAAGTCCGGTAGTACCACGACGTCGGCGTTGTATTCACGAGCCATCTCAATAAGCCGATCGGTGGAGACGACCTCTGTTTCATACGCCCCGTTATCAAGGATAATAAAATCCCCAAGGCGTTTTCGTTCCTTGTAAAACTCAACATATTCAGGCTCCTTCCTTTGAGCCAGGACCAGGTGGCTCTTGGATAACGTCGAAAACTGGTTCAGCCCCGCTATCGGACTGATCACGCAGAACTGCATGTCTGGCGGACTCGATGGTGTTTCCACGTTGCCTCCGTTTGTATTTGTAGACTAGACTACTACTGCAACCTAACATTGCTGCGATACTAATATCGTTGACCGACCACAACAGCCGTTGGTCCATCAAGTGGAGCTTGTAGGCGAACTTACCGCTGTTATTAGCACCTCCCGGACTGCGCATTGCGATTCCGTAAAGTATAAGACGGTTGCGTAGGGTAATCTTTCCCACCCCTAACTTCATCGCAATATCAGTGATAGAGAGCTCTTGATCGGTGTAGAGATCCCTCAACATCGGACCTTCGGCTTCGTAGCCTAAGTCCCTAGCGTACTTATCCCAATCAAGTGGCATTACCGCCCTCCTTCCGAAGTACCCATACGTGGACTAGTCGATCGATGATTTCGTCTACCTGCTGGGCGTCTTTAAGACTGTTGAGGATGAAACGAATTTGTTGGGAGTTGAGGCGATGCTGCAGTTTACGAATAAGAGATGAATGATGAATAAACCCGCCACTAGCTCGAATAGTACCAAGGACCAATTCCTGATCAATCCCGCTTTCAGTCTTGAACATCTGCTTGAGTATGGTTGGGTAGAACGTTTCCATCCAATCCATAATAGCGATAGCCCGCTGAAAGCAATCAAAACACACAACCAGATTATGGTGCGTAGCAATATGCAAACACATTGCGACTCTGATAACATGCTTGTCCTTTCTCTGGTAGAAGTTCTTCATCAGTTCGCTTTCTTGATGTTTGCCGCGAGCAGTGAGGTCTTCATACCACTGCTTGAACTTGCCCGCTGTTTCCGCATCGAGAGTTACTTCACCTGCGAACTCGTGGATTCGAGCGAGGTCTCCGATGAGGGTTTCTCTAATACGGCTCGAGCCGGGGCGCGGTATAGGCTCAGATCTTGGGGTACTCTCTTGTACAACGAGTATATGCCTCGCAACAAAGCCCCCATCAACGATATCCTTTGGAGTATTGTTAATGAACCATTCCGGAGTGGAACACATAAGGGTACTGATACACACGTCTCGTAGTACAACTCTTCCTCGACCGATTGTCTTGGAGTCCCATATGTCAGGGCAGTCAAGGAGGCGGGTAATGAGTGGAATTGCACCTTCCATATACTTCTGTTTCCCCAATACCGCGGCCAGTTCGGGAGCATAAATAATACCCTGCGCCATGTCCTTCATATCATCCACGAGCGCCTCAGGTGTGAGCCTTTCTGCGTAGATTTTGGTTACTTCCAACTCCTGCAACATACTTACGATGATGTTGGTGGCTGAGGTTTTCTTAAGACCCGACGGGCCCAAAATGATGATCCCAAGGTTAGGAAATAACTTGAAATAACCCATCTCGAACCACACCCTACGATTAAGAGTACTGCCGATCCCAAGCAGAGCGCAAAAGAGATGATAAGCCAACGGCGCTTCAGAATGGGAGGTGTACTCCAAATAGCGATGAATAAACCCGTCAGTAGGGCAAATACTTCGTAGCTCCTTCTCAATCTCTTTTGGGTCACGTTGGGGTTCTTCATGGCCGTTCTCCTCTCCAACTAGTTCTTTGGTAAACTCCTCTTCGGTAATACTAAAGCAGGTGTAGATCAGTCGTTTAACCTCTGCCTTATCCCTTTCATTCAACATCCCAGGAAAGTTCCCGACCCACGTCAACGCCAGCTTAAACGCAGGGTGAGTCTTCGGCAGTCTCTTATCCCTCAGCAGCGACTTAAACTTATCCAATTGTTCCAGAACGTTGGGAGCCATATTGTGCGATCCAGTCCTCGTAAGCTATGACATCATTCCAGTTTGGCAAACCCGTCTTACTGGTTTCCTTACTCCCAATCTTTAACGTCGCTGTGAAGAAGAAATTGTCCATTTCTGGTACGGGTCGCTCCATACACTCTCTGACGTAATCTCCAACAACAGCAGCCTTGGATCGTGGTCCACAGGCAGCGACTTGGTCGTGAACCGTAAGCATAAGGCGACTATCGTAAGCAGGAAGGTCTCTGCCCAATGGTACCAAAGCATTTTGAATAAGAACGTCAGCGGCATTGCTTTGACCTGGGAAAGCGAGTATCTCATTACGGAGCATTCTAACGTTGGGGAACCAGCGTATGCGTCCAAAGAAATTCTTGAGGTGTCCATTCTTATAAGCCTCCGAGATTAATCGTGTGTGGAGCGCCGAGATCGCCCAGTGCTCTTTGAAGAAGTTGTCGTACATTTTGAAGGCTTTGTCTTTTGCGATACCGAACCCCTTTTGGAGCGAGTCAGCTTGTCGACCGTAGAGAAGTCCCAAAGGCCCACTCTTGGCGACAAGGAGTTCCCAGGGTTCGACGCTACTGCGACGATACTGTTTGAGAGGCGGGCGCCCTTGCTCAAAGAACGGTTTCTGGAAGATCTCTTCGTAAAAGAGACCGTATAGATAAATTCCATTCCGCTTTGCTTCAAGTATTGGTTTATCCTGCGCCGCGTACCCGTAGACAAAGAACTCAATCTGTTCGAAGTCAGCGTGGATAACAACTTGTGTATCGGGGAAATCGGGGATAACAATTGATCTTGGAAATATGCCCCCAATTTCTTCTGGGATATTTTGTAGATCTGGATCTTTAGCTTGTAAACGGCCCGCGCGTTGGCCGACAATGGATACTTGGGCATGTGCCCTCCCATCTTCTGCGTAGAAGTATGTAAACTCTTCGCTCTTCTTCAGCGTACGCATCTCTCGAATCAGTAGTGCTGCTTGACTCTTGTTCTGTGTGATGTATACTTCCAATGCATCGTCATCGACGGTCTGGCGACGAACCTTCTTTTTAGTACCCTTGACCGCAACCATGTTATACTGAGGTTTGTATCCCAGCGCGTTAAAGAACTCCATCAGTTGCTTAGGGCTGGACCACATCACCATCGGGTTGAGCTTGTTCCAGATTTCGATATACTTCTCCAGCGCCATAGAACACTGCAGCTCCATTCGCTGGGCATGCTCAGTATCACAATTAACCCCTTGTACACGCATCATCTCTACCACTGGCCATAGATCCATCCCATGTTCCCAGAACAACTTACTCATCCCCCTTGCTTCGAGCTCCTTAACGGCTTCTTGTACAACCCATAGCGCTCCGAAAGTATCGTAGGCATTGTAGAGATTGGGATCTCGTTGGGCGAGGTTTTTAGTAAAGGGACAATCTGTAAAGACCGACATAGCTGTTCCCAAACTTTTTGAAGTCGCGTCAGAGTAAAGGAAGTTGAGGGCCAGCATTCCATCAGCAGGACGAATCCCGGAGAGATCAAAGTGGGTGGCGAGGTGATAACCGTCAAATCCCCAGTTAAAGACACAACATATTGGTTTCCTTGCACGCTTGCCTTCGAACAGCGGAACGAGGAGTGGAAAGAGGCTGGCAGGGACGCCAATCGATTCCCCGAGATCCGCTGAGAGACCGATAACTTGGATCTCTGTCTGACCGGAGATTTGGCCGGTGCGGTCTTCCTCTTCGAAGACGTCGTCTGGGGTTTCGATATCACACCCGAACCACCCTTTATCAAGGATTTTTTGTACATAGTCGATTACATCCCTTTCGCTTGGTTGGTAGTTAGTAACGATGTGATCCCAAACCGGGAAGCCTTTACCATCGATCCACCGTTTGACTTTGGCAAGATCTCGCTCAAAGAACCAGGTGTCACGAAACCCGGTTCGGAGTAAGTAGGATGGGTGAAACAGTGGAATGATTATTCTCTTGCCTGTAATAGGAAACGGACAGCCTCTTAACCAGAAGCTGGGATCCTTGCGCGCTTTCTTAGTGATAACGGTTTGGAGATTTTTTCCGGTGAAAGTCTTAAAGGGCTCGCTACCGAGCGTAACAGTAATATCTGGATTTCCCACTGCATCAAGTTCTTTATCAAGGAGGGGTTTACAGCAGCGAATCGCTTCCGGCGGTACAGGGGTTCCCGGCGGAACAAAGCAACGTACAAGGTTGGTAAGATATTGTCTGGAACGCTCAATACCCGCTGCTCTAAATCCGTTGTTGAGAGTGTTTCCACTTGGTCCACTGAATGGCACTCCTTCCTGGATTTCGTTTTCTGCTGGGCCCATCCCGATGAAGACAGCTTGGGGGTTAGGGCTCCCGGTTCCCCAAACTGGTCCTGGCGCGTCTTTAAGAGGGCATTGATGACAAAGGGGGCCTGGTTTACTCATAGCTCTCCGTCAACTCGATGATTTCGTTTTCATATCCGGTCCAGTCAAATCCCAACTCTCCAACAAGGATGCGCTCAATCCCCGTAGCTGTGCAGTGTTCTTTCTTGCACGGACAATCAGGGTGATCTCCAGGTTCGATGTCGGACGTTGGATCATACCCGAGATCGAACTTATCGACTTGCTCCGTCGTGATGCCTCGTGCCTGGCAGAGAATCGCTTCAACGAGTTCATGAACGGCAATGCAAAGACTCCCAGCAAGTCCTGTTTTAGGTGTTTCTGATACTCGGATTGTGAGGTTGCCCTCGGTGTCATACTGCCAATCTCCGCAGGTGTTATACCGTTGAGCAGAGTGCGGTATTGTTTCAATTGTGATTTTAATCGTCGTATCCTCCTATGAGATTTTTGACACGCGCCGCGACTCACGGGCGGCCTGCCAGTTGAAAGAAGCGACTTTCCATCTTCGGGTCATCGCGAAACGCGCCCTCGAGGTGATAAGTCGTAAAATCGCCAGGTGAGCGGACACCCCTAATTTCAGTACAACCATGCTTGCCCGATACCAGACAAGCCACATCCTTAACTCCGGATACTTCGCTTTGCAGACGAGCCACCGCATCTCGAGTAAATCCCTCTTGGAGAAGAGGTCGAGTATTACACTCGTCAAGCACCCGGATAAGCTTGCTAAGCCCAAGCACCTCACCAGCTGGAATGTAGGCAAGGGAAACAGTAAAGCGAACAGGTAGAAGATGATGGGGGCACATACTGTAAAGTACATGGCCCTTGAGCATGATAAAATCCGTGAAGTCTTCGGGAAACGTTGCATACTCGACTTCCTTCTTTCCAAACATCTCAACGTAGAGGCGAGCTACGCGCTCCGGCGTGTCGATGAAGTTTCGATCGGCTGGATCGATGTTGAGGCCTTTGAGGATTTGGCGAACGCCTTGTTCGATGAGTCCGTTGTTAATTGGTTTCACAGTGCCTCCACAACGTCTTCGAAGATGAGATAGATCCAGGTAGCAGCTTTGACAAGCAACCGCATCCGAAATTGAGGGTTGGCTGGGTTCGCTCGAAAGAACTCTCCAAGCTTGAGTTTGATTTCACCTGTAGCGTGAGTGTAATCCCCGCCTGCGTTAGTTTCGAAGAACCCACCCTTCTCACCGTAGTGGGCTTTCTTCTCCTCGAGCATAGCGGTAATGGCGTCGAAGAACGCCTTGAGAGTGTCAGTTCGGTTTAATAATCGTGTACTCATCCTTATCGTCTCCTGGGTGGGTCAGTTTAGACAGTTTGTCTTTGACTTCCTCGAACGCTAACATCGCCTCCTGCCGATCCTTATCCTGGCCAAGCTTGTTCCAGTGGTGACGCATAGTTTGACCGTTAAGGATGTTGAAGTATCCCACATCCCAACATTGAGTCTTGCCGTCGTAGTGGCTTCCCAAGAACACAATCCACTTACCCGACTGGCTAGTATATTTGGAGAGTACGGTCACCCCGTACTTGCTCGGTTGGAAACTCACCGGCATAGAGCCTCGCTTTCTCCTCGTCACTGCGAACCAACCAGCACATGAAGTAACCGCAGCTCTTGCAGTCGTGTTTGACGCCGCCGGAGTAAAAGATGACACGAAGGGACTTAGCGCGCTTACAGTTTGGGCACTTCTCGAGTTCTAGGCCGCTCATAGCAGCTCCAGGATCTGTTCTGGAGTTTCTATTACCATCCATTCACCGGTTGCGTGTTGGAGTACGGTGAATTCAGGTGGCATTTTATCATGAGCGCGTTGGTGAGCTGCTCTGGCTAGACGTTGAAGCTCTTTGGGCAGCTCTTCGGTTTCGTCGTCATCAATTTTGCAATCGTCCCGAATAACCCGCTTGAGAGAACTGAAAAGAAACTCATCAGGGGTTATTCGAATATAAACAGGGAGTCCGCTAACAGCGCCCGTGAGCCGAAGATAACTCTTGGTCCTTAGCGCAGTCCCAGCACTTTGTGTAGCTGTACCGACAGTTTCCATTGTGGGTATTCCTCCAGTAGTTTCATGCAAAGTTGGATGTTGTCTAGGTTCAAGCTGTTCTCATTGTTGATCGGTTGGAGATACACGCGGTGGCTCTCAACCAGGCCAACGGGTAGGTTCTCGATTTTGAACTCGCTGTCCACGAGAAGCTTAATCTCGTCAGCTAGGTTCAGCATGTTAGGGTTTACTCCAACCTTAGGGCTAACACTGATCCAAACGTGACGATCACCCATTCCCCTACCGTTAGCTAGTTCGGCGGGTAGGATCGTCCCACTGGTCTCAATGTGTACCATCTTACGGAAGGAGTTAGCGTGTTTGATCAACTCGAGCAAGCCTTTATTCCAGTGGATAAGAGGCTCTCCACCAGTGATACAGATGTGTTCTTCGTGAGTGTCACTGATGAGGGTGTCGATCCCAACATCCTCGTACTTGTTGAAATCGGTATCGCACCAGAAGGGCCTTCCATCATACGTATGACAAATCCACGCAGGCGCCCCTGTCTGAAGTATTGGAATGGGTCCCGCGGCTACTTCCTCATGGAGCTTGGTTCCCGGCGGATCATCTATTTGAGCTCGACGGAGTAGCTTGCCTACCGAGCACCCCGCCAGCCTAATAAAATGCATCGGTGTGCCCACCCACCGCCCCTCACCTTTGTATCGAGTGGAAACGTTCTGCTAATGGTAACGTGTTCATAACTCGGATCTCCCTTCCAATTAAGGTCGCTCGTGACGTAGAGCTTTAATGCGGCCAACAATTTCGAGAATGCGATCGGAAGACGTTAGGTTCTTTTTGCCTTGACCTTGGTTGTTGTTGCAGTACTCTAAAAGAAGTTCCGCTTCTTCCTTCTTTGAGATTAGATAAGGTAGAATACCCTTCAATACTTTAGAGATTGTAGGAGTATCACTCCAGTGAGTCGTGAAACAGTTACTCCGGTTACTAGTGACAATTTGGTGCGCACCAAACCTATCGTGAACGAAAGCGTGGAGAGCAAGACTCTGGTTTGCGAATTGGATCCTCGCGTGAGGATAACCGTTCGAACCGATAATTAAGCTGATACAGCCGTCAGCTTCAATCAATCCCGCTAGGAACGCCCACTCTTCCGCTAGTGGTAGCGTTGTCGACATCTCGTTTCTCCTGTGCTCGCTTCTTTGCGTGGTATGATCTGTGACAGCTCGAATGACAAGGAGCAAGGTTTTGTGGGTCGTTATTCTCCCTGTTCTCGTCAATGTGATGCAGTGTTATCCTAACTACAATTGCCGAATGTCGTCTGTGCCCGAATGTCTCAGCGGGTTCAGCCGGCATGAGAGGTCGTCGGCAGAACACACAACTAATTCGAGGGAGTATCCAACGGAGAAACTCTCTCGACTGTTGTAGTTCAGCCTTAGTGGCACTATTCATGAACACCTCTGTCGAAGTCAGCCCGGTTCAACACACAGCTGCTGGTGCAGGTTTCGTTGAGCCGAAGTTGATGCCAATCCAACCCACGTTCAAGCAACCGCTCTCCTATCCAGACGATAAGGTTCTCGCTGGAGGGGTAGAAGTTCTTCGACAGCCCTGGCGCAGCCCAGTTCTCGTTATGTTCAAGCAGCCAGTCAGTACTCAGATCCAACATCTGAAGAGGAATATCCCACGAGCCCAAGTGCCTATGATCCAGCTCCTCAATCAGCGGATTGACCTTTGCACTCAACTGACCGTAATCCATCACGAATCCGCTGTCGTGGTGAACTGAGCCCTGTACCGTTACTTCCAACCTCCAGCTGTGGCCGTGAAGCCTCGAGCACTTCCCCGGATGCTTGGGAAGTATGTGCGAGGCCTCAAACCTAAACTCCTTACTTATAGTCATCTCCACTGGGTGTCTCCTGTTGATTTGAGAGGGCCCCTCTTCGGAGCCCCCTTTCCTTGGCCCGCTTGACCAACTTCGTCTCCAAGGCTATGGTGAATACTACCCATAGCACAGGGATTAGGATGATCGTCACGGTTAGTTCTTTGGCCCGTCCTGCATGCTGCGGATGTTGTACGGGGCGATCTCACTGCGCTTCTCCCCGTCGTACATCTTGTGAGTTACCTTGACCCAGCATTCACGCCCGTTCAACTCCAGCGGCTCGTGACCTTCGGGCCCCGGCGTATAGCCGCAGGCTTCGTAGTACGCCTTCAGCTTGGCCAGCGCATGAGATTGGAGGGAAGGGTTGTCCCAGACCGTACGACCTACGTGGGGTTCGTTCTGGACTTTCATCCACAACGCCCAGGTTGGTTGGTTGGATCCGGACATCCTTTCTTCGCCCTTCTCAATTCGGACGTGGTACCAGCCTTCTGGTAACAGGTCTCCGAACTTCTCCACCTTGCTCATGTCTTGTTGGTAGGGCATTTTAGTTAGTCTCCTTGGTTTTTGTTGTTTAGGTTGTGTTTCTTCTTCATTGAGTCGATCTCCATGCGTACAGCGTCACGGGCGATCGGTTCAAACTGGGTTGAGGCAATATCGTAGTTGGAGTTGATCTCACGAATGACAGGGGCGGTCTCCGGAGAAATCCCTCCGCGAGTCATCGTGATGTGGAGTTTGGGCCAGTCTTCGTCGTCAATCTCGATATGGATTGCGCTACGCATGAGCAGCGGCCTCCAGGAGTTTAACAAACCTATCGTACTCAGCGGTGTCTTCGCTCTCGACCCGCTCGATGGTAATCTCACTGCCAGGTTCGGCAGCTTCCTTACTGATAGACTCCGTGCCCCGATCCACGTCTATGATATAGATTGGACGAGGGAAAGTAAGTAAGGATCGAGTCTTTCCAATTCCCGCGGTCCCATAGATAAGTGTAAGGTACGGAGGGTTCCAGTTACATGACGGGTTCGCGGCAGCGAGTTTCGCAACTTCGGCGTAATCAGCCGGCAAGAGACCCGACATGATTTGTGTGGCGTTGAATCGATCCTTGACGACCCAATCATCACCCCCGCCTCCGAGAGCTTCCGGACGAGCAATCCAAGTCGTCTTACCGTTGACTCGTCTAACGTGAAAGACATTGTCAACTGCACGCATTACCTCCTCGGGACATGTTCTGCCAGGCAGGTCTGGCATTCCCTTTACTGCGATGGGTTCTTGAACCGGTTGGCCTTTGGGAGTGATAACTCCACCACGAGCGTAGACCTTTTCGATTTGTTCGTGGGCGGTGATAACAACGTTAATCCCCAAGGTTTTGTAGTCTTTCATCCGCCGGACGACCATGTTGATTCGCTCGGTCGTTCCGGGATAGTCGTTGACTTGTCGGATCTTTTCGAGATCCTTGGCCGACTTCCCCATAGCTTTGGCGAAGGTCAGCCTTGCCCATTCACTAGCTGAGTCAATGGCGATGGTTTTGTACTTACTCAATCTTCCTCCTCGTCGTCTTCATCTTCTTCGTCCTCGTCTTCGTCGTCTTCCTCTGACAAGGGAATGAGTTCATCATCTTCATCAACGAGTGGGAAATCGTTCTCCCGATCGATAGTACTTTCGTCGTTAAGCCTCATACTGAGTTGGGTCCTCCACTCCTGCGAGTTTGAATGCTTCTTTACGTTCAACACACGTCCCACACTTACCGCAGTGGAGCAGTTTACCTTTGTAACAGCTCCAGGTTAGTTCGTAGGGAACTTTCAGATAACTACCCGCTTTGACAATATCGGCCTTGGAGCTGTTAACGAACGGAGCGATGAGTTTGACGTGCTCCCAGTTACCTAGGTGGATTGCACTGCCAAGAGCTTGGATGAAGTCGGGTCGACAGTCAGGGTAGATGGTATGGTCACCGGCGTGAACAGCGGTGTAGACTGATTTAGCTTCGGTTGAGATTGCCCACCCCGCAGCGATGGCTAGCATAATCATGTTACGGTTGGGAACTACTGTTGTCTTCATATTCTCCGCAGCGTAGTGGCCCTCGGGTACTTCTTGGAATCCTGTTTGCGAACCTTTCGCTAGAAGGTGAGAGATGCCTCGCACGTCAGCGATTTCGAACTCAACACCCGCTTTGGAAGCTAGGTGGGAAGCGTGATCGATCTCGGTGACGTGGCGCTGACCGTAGTTGAAGATCAGCGCTTTGACGTTAGGCTTGAGCTGCCATAATAGGGTTGTGCTGTCAAGCCCCCCGCTAAAGAGTAGTATTGGTTTTGTCAATTGACTGCCTCCGTTGCATCAGGTAACATTCCAATCTTCTGCCCGCACTTCGAGCATTTGATCCCCCGCCAGATGTGAGTTTCGTCCCCCTCACCTTGTTCCTGAGTATGAGGTTGAGTTCGATCGATTGTGAGAAGTCCTCCACAACTTTCGTGGTATAGCATTACTTGGCCTCCAGGATTTCAGCGTAGGTTTTGTTAACATAGTCGTCTTCGCGTTGGGCGAACTCACCATCAGCGATCTCACCGTCACGTTGACACAGGTCGAAGTAGTAGCATCGGCGGTTGTAATCCGTGCAGGACTTCGGGTTCAGATACCATCGATCTCTCACAAAGGCGTCTTCGTAGTCTTCTGCGACTTGGGTAAGCTCACGCTCAAAGCGAGCGAGTCGAGCATCTGTGACAAGGAAGGGCTCACGTTCAGGTGGTGGCACGTAGAAAGGATTTGCAGCATTCTTTCGAGGCTTGAGCATACGTTCGAGAATAAATCCGTGCGGTCGAAGACCCGCTTGTTTCCACATTCCGTAGATGTAGCCCACCGGTTGGTTGTCAAGCCTCCATTGGTCCCAAAAGGTTTCTCTCGGATCACTACTTGTTTTCCTTTCCAGCAGCCAGACGAGGTTATCCCACGAGAGGACTGCGTCGGTTGTGCCTACGAACCAGATTGGTTGTTGGCACCGTTCGTCGAAACAGGTAAGGTGAAGGTCGTGTTCGTGAGTACCTTTGGGGTAGAGGAAGTGATGCATGAAAATACAATGATGCTTGCTGTTGGGCATGGGTACTCGAAACTTAACCTCAGGCTTCAGCACCACCCAGTTGTCCTTCTCATACTGGTTAGCTTGGGCGTCGAGAAGTCGGTTGACCATCGCGATGGATTGTTCCATCAAGACGTTCTCTTCGGGAAGGTACAGCACTCCTTCTCGACGAGTTCGAATTTCCGCCTCAGCTGCTGCTTTGGCAGCGTTACGATCTTTAGTAACAACTAGTACCGCAGCACCTTTGTGGTAAGCACCACCTTCGACTAAGGGATCAGCGTCTCGCTTAGGCACGAGTCGCCTAATATCCCAGTCGAAGGCCTTTTGGCGACACTGTTGGAACTGTGCCGCTCGGCTGATGTTGATTATCGTGGGACACCTCCTGTGATGTTCAATGATTATATCATGAAACGCAAAGTAAATCAAGGCCCACTTGGACTTAAGTTAGGTGGGCCCTAAGTTGTTAGCTCACCTCATAATCAGCGCGCACGTTGACGTTGTGCTCACCGTTGCTGAGGCGAACGACGTTGGGAACGTAATCCTTCTGTTCCTGCCAGCTGGCTAAGCGAGGGCGTACCCCATTCTCGTTAACTACAAGGTAGCCCTTTGCTCGCCAAGGCGGGATGTGATTGCTGCTTACGTTCGCAGGCATTGTGCGGTAGTAGATTCGACGGTTGGTTCGGCCAAGGGGCTCACCAGGAACTGACCGCACGAAGCTCAGCCCTAGGTAATCGGTCCAATCGCCGTTACCGAGGATGTTTATACGTTTGCGCACGAGTGATTGTGCGAGGTAACGGGCAAACAACTCAGTGGCTTCGTTATCGGACGAGCCGTAGAGCTTCCGATACGTGTCACGATAGTGAGTGCGTTGGTCGTCGGCGATTGTTCCCATCCAACCGAGTTCTTTGAGCGCGGAGTATTGCTTCATCACCGTACGTTCCGAATCGTGAACCCCTTCCGAGGCTTTAACGTAGTCAAGGAGTGTTGGGTAGACTTGTTCGAACTCACGCTCGAACGCATCCTCGCTAGTCATCTGAGTCTCAGGAACCGGAGTGATGAAGTGTTGAACTTCCAGCGTGTGGATGAGATCGATCAAGCTGTCGGTATACACCTGAGCGTTCAGCCGTGCACGTGGACGATCGTTGAAGTAAAGGTTAGGAGCGGTTGCATCTTCAATCCGAATGCGGATGCTAATGCCCGGACGATAAATGCTTTCGACTCGACCCTGCAAACAAGCTAGCGTCTTCATCGCAACTATTTCTGCGACGTCAACGGTTTGTAGGTCAACAGGTTTTTCTGATCCCCAAGGCATGAGGAAGCGAACTGGTTCGTTCGAATCGATCACAGCCTTGAGGTGTTTGCGAATCTCGAACAACGATTCGACACCAGGCCGAGGACCCAATCGAATCTGACCGCTAGCCAAGATAGCCTCGGTCAGAAGCTCCAACGTGTCCCCTGAGCTCTTCACAGCGGAGTTCGGAAACTCCGACTGAAAGAACTGGCGAATTTGATCTCGGTAATCGCCATCCGTTGTTACGTTGAACATAGTAGGTACTGCCTCCTGTTAGAGTGTACATCTACTTGGCCCTTGTTGTTGGTAACCTAGCCTCCCGAACATAAAACCAGGTACTTGAGCTGTTCTTGGAGGGTACACTCACAAGAGACTCAAGTACCTGGTGCAGGAGGCCGCCCTACCTACGGTTAATAGAAGGGCGTGACCCACCCCCCTCTCGGGGGGAACTGTTTACGCGGACGCTTCGGCGTCTTCCGTCGCGTTGGCGTCGGCAGCGACTTCCAAAAGCTTGGCTTCGGCGGCAGCATCGGCTTGCGCTTCGATGTTGTCGTAGATGTTCAGCTTGATTGCCGCTTCCTTCATCAGCTTCGCCAGCTCGCGCTGTTTCAGCTGATATGCCTTCTGACTCGAGGAGCCCTGCATTTTCTTCTGTTGAACCTTCTGTCGGGTGCGGACCTTCAACAGTCGTTCACGCAGTTGATCCGGTGTCAATCCGGCGACTTCTGCCTGTAGCGCCGCCAAATCGATTTGAGGTGCTCCACTTTGATCGGTTGCCATCTGTGTATCTCCTTTTGTAGAGGCTATAGTGGCCTCATTCGAATCGATTATATCATAGGTCTTGATTGAAATCAAGGCCAAGTTGGATTGATTTTAGCGTCCGTGCCCCGCAAAGAGTTCGATCGCGCGTTCCAAGCCACGGATGAAACCTTGTTGGTGCACTGTATCGTCGTGACGACGTTCTTCCTGCCGGCGAAGATGCTCTTCCGGCGGGATTTGTGACGCTGCGGCGAGGAAAGCGTTGTCGAGAGGAGGACGAGGAGCTACGGCCTTGGCTTTTTTGTTCTTCCTCACCAACCGAAACGAGTGATTGACCACTCGAGCATGGCCCTCACCATGCTTCATATACTTGTGGGGACCGAGTCCGCGTTGCTTGACGCGAGCTCCGCAGATATTGCAAACAGCTTGTTTGCGAGTTGTCATACATTCTCCTGTTGCTTGTTCAACTTGACAGCCTCTTCAATCTCCGCTTTCTTGGTGGAGATTTCATCGTAGGCTTTTGTAATGATTTCGAGAGCTTGCGTGTCGGTGAACTCATCGATGTGCCGAACGAAGTCCTCGATGTACCCATCCATCACAAAATCGGGGAAGTAGTGAGCGCGCATGTACAGCGGCACGCAGTGTTCAAGATGTCCGTAGGGGTCGATGGTAGAGGCTTTCATCTCAAACGCCCAGACGTGAAGGCCTTCACCAATACCTGTGATTCGAGAAATGTGTTTCTCGACGTGTTCACACTCTTCAGCTGTTAGTTGACCCAGTTCCACCCGTGGTCGTTCGCCCTTCGTTATCACGAACAGCCGCGTTACCTTCCGCGCCGGCTCCGACGTCTGGGGGGAAGACTGCGGTTTGGACTGGTCCATCGCTGGTGCCGTATCTGACAAGGTTAACCTCCGCCCGAAGTTGTCGGGTCGCTAGTAGAAGTGTTTGAAGCGAGCGCAGGATTACACGCCCTTGAATCTGACGAGCTTTGACGCTGTAATCAGCTCGGCTGGGGTCGATTGTGTTGTACTTGTCGTAGAGTTTCCATTCCCGTTCAACTTCAGCTAGGCATGCGTCGATTTGCTTCAGCAAGGGCTTTCTCCTCTAGTAGTTGTTCGTACCTTCTGCCAGCGATGAAACCGGCTGAGATAAGCCCCATCATCGTCGTCATGAGGTTGAAGTGTTCTTTGTTGTGGACTTCGCGCATGGCTTTGATGCCGCCAACCTGGACGAGAGTGTTGAACTCCTTTTCCTCCATCAGCTTCTCGGCCATACGAGCGGTGTCTTCGGCTTGAGTCATCGCCCAGAGAAACGCAGCGTTGGCTGTAGGAACGTCAATCTTCACGTAGTGTTCCCTTTCTGAACAGCCGAATCTTCGTGGCTGGACCGATGAGAAGGTAGGATGGGAAAGAGATTTCAACCGAGACCGCTTTGGACTCAGGTTTGATCCACCCGACTCCAATTTTGGTCCACGCACGCTTGCCGGGGGCGTATTCCTCATCAGCCCCGATGCACAGGTCGTAATCAGGCTTGTTGGCCATTTGTCTTTACCTCCAGCTGGAGAGTGGTGGGAGGAGTAGCTCCGGGCGCCCAGGTATCGAGCGGAAAGTAAACCGACCCGGTGTGCGGGCCTTGAATCTTATAAACCCAGTACGACTTCGTCTTTCTCTCATACGTCAACTTAACGGGTTGCATTTGTTACCTCCTGTTTGGAGCTCTGGCTTTGGCTGTTAATAGCACTGACTCCGTTGTTGGTTAGGGTGGAGTTAATAGCGAGGCTTCGCCTTGCAATTCGCCGTTCGGTATCAATAATAGTCACTCCTACACAACTATGTCGGCCTTTGAGTATCGGCGCCATTCCGCATAACTGCATGCGGAGTAGTACTTCGTAAACTAACGTCTGGTTGAGAACAGTGCGCTCACGACGGAACGTGCGTATCGCTTCACGCAGTTCCAGTATAAAATAATGAGCAGTCTCCTCAACAGATAGACTGATTCCGGGAAGTAACCTCCGTGGATCGCTTATCACGAGGTCGCCTCCGCGTCATCATCTTCGTCATCGTCGATTGACTCACCCTTTTCCATCTTCATCGCGACGATAGCTTCCGCTTGTTGGTCGATGGCTTCGAGTTCATCCGCGCTGAGATGCTCACTCGCGACCTTAAACAGTAGCTTCTTCTTGATGGCTTGTTTCGCGTGGTAGTTCTTTCTCTCGGTTAGACTGTCGAAGATATACCCGAGCCAGCTACTGATGTCGTTAGCATCCTTAGCATCGAGTCGTGTACCCTCAGCCTCGACAGCGTCTTCTTGAAACCGTTCAATCAAGCGTTCGAGTTTCTTAAGGCTGGTTGGAGCTCGAAGCTTCGCTTTGGCCATGCTGGTCAACCTCCTGTTGAAGTTGTACTTCATCTGGGTCGAGAGGAATCCCCAACCCGATCTTCGCCTTAATCCCGTCTAGTCGAAGTCGTCGAGTCCTCTGCTCCGGAGTTTCTGGAGTTTCGTTCATCGCTTTCTCCAACTCGTCGAGCGTACTCGCTGCTTGCTTTGTGCTGATGACTTCGACTCTGTCCATCGGAAGCAGTCGAGAGTTTAGCATTTCCGCCTTAGCAATCCACTTTGCTCGGTCTGGATGTTGCGGATACGCTTGAAGATAGTTGTTGATCTTCTTGATATGCCAGCGAGCTTGCGCCGCGCTGTTACCAATCAGTGTGCTGACACCTTGGGTAAGCACTCCATGTTCTCGGTAGTCTTCCAGAGATTGGAGTTCCTCTGGTCCTCCACCTACCCACACGCCTACCTTCATCCCAGCCTGTTGTAGAGCCTCTAGGCACTCTACCTCTCCGTCTTTGAACCGATGTCGCTTGTTAGCTATTTTGACTACGAAAAGCTCCTTGGTGATTAGGTTGTACAACATCCTGTCCACTAACCCGTTCACCTTCACCAAGGAGTAATAATCGTCGCCAGCCTTTGCCACCAGCGCATCGTATTCGGAGAGGCGTTCGTTGTTATTCACGTTGGCCTCTTGGGTTGTAATTTCTCTTTAGCATGTTAAAATCGCTCTCTTTACGTCTCATTCATATATTTCTGTACATTCTATTAAGCAAATAGAAACATCTGAACTACAGTACAATGTTCCTAACCTTAATATACTATATACAGAAAAAAGGATTGAGACGTAAAAAATCATATTTCCTCATAGTATAGAGCAAAGACTAAACAAAATCAATACCCAGTTGGACTGTCGTTACTCATCCATTCCCGGTTCCTTCCTCTCGATCGTGTCGAGAAGGGTCGACAAGTCGTACAACCGATCAACCTGTTGAGCGAACTGATCATGGTGAGCTGGAAAAGCCTCTTGTAGCTTCTCGTGGTTGAAAAAATACCAGCGAGTCAAACGTTGGAGCCGTTGCTCTGTTTTAATCACTAGAGCCTCCTTCCTTCTTTACCGCTTCTACCGCAGCCTCAACCTGCTGGTGTAGCCTTGGCCCACGAAACGTGGAACAGTTCCTTCACCTTGGCTTTGACCGGAGCTAGCTTATCTCTGCGGTTTTGGTTGAAGTTAGTATGCGAGCGTCGTTGGTACTCGATGTAGTAAATGTAACGGTTAACTATCTCTACCACTTCATCAGGTGTAAACACATCAAACACAGCCTGTTTAGTAATCGTATGGAGACTAGAATCGTTCTCTAGTCTTTCAAACGCTGGGTCCAAGTTATCATTCTTCACGTCAACCCTTGGTACCAGCGGTAACTTCTCCTTCCAATTTATCTGGGTCTTCATGCTAGAGCCTCCTGAGCTCAGTTGTGTGGACTAGCTTTCGCAATCACACTAAGTATCCGTTGTGTGCAGTCGTGGCAGCAGACTCCGGTGTTGTCATCGTCACCTTCAGCCTGCATAATCAGCGACAACATTTGTTGCTTTTCAGTTCCACTCGTCATCACAGCCTCCTTCTCAATCGTAACGAGGTGAACCTTATCCCCAGGCTGCAACTCCTTTCCGCAAACCTGACAGCGCATTACTCGCCGTCCAGCAAGTTGGGATTCGCTTTGAGCGCAGTCCTGACCTTCTTCAACAGTTGCATCCGCTCGGCGTTGTACGCTTTGCGCGCCAACTTGACTTCTGGCTTCGAGTTGTACTGAGCGCGATAAATCTCCTGATTGATCACCATCGCGACATCCTTCGGCTCCATCTTGAGAGCCTCAGCGAGCGCCACAACATGCGGATTGTCCAACGTTACCTTTACTCCCAACTTCACTACTTCCTTCACTGTCAACATACTGCCTCCTCGTTACCAACTTGCAGAACTACCCATCAACCGTACCGGCGGGTTAGTTCACCTTCCTATCTGCATACGTCGCGGTGATCTCGATCGAACATCCACACTCCGCTTTCCAATACTGCTTGGCGAGTTGTTGAGTGTTGTCGGAATCATGCTCTTCATCGATCTTGACAAAACGTTTCGCGTGAAGCGCACACATCACTGTTACGCTAATCATAGAGCCTCCTTTCTATCAAAGATTATACTACACTAATTTTGAAAAGTCAACCGGAAAGTTGGAGTCTCCTCGACGCTAGCCGCGTCTAAGCTATCCGCTGACTCGCTATTATCTCTCTAAGCAACAGAGCTATTACACTACCAAGCAGACCTCTCGCTCGATGTCGTCAACGCAGAGTGTCTGCGGTCTGCTATACTGTCAATTGTCCTCCTTCCTAAGGCGGACTGCGTGCCCTAGTCATCACTTCCTCCTCTCTTACTACTCAACTAATCACTCTATCGGCCTTCCTCGCTAGCACACTACAAGGCACACGACCGCCTCCGCCTCTCTTTTTAACGTGGTGGATTGGTTACCACGCTAACCACTTACTCAGTGATTAGAGAGCTACGCGCTTGCCGAGTCCGAACTTCTCCGCCAACGCCGGATCCGACTGAGCGATCTTGAGTATGCGTCGTGCCTCCTTGCTCTCGGCTGCCTTCTTGGGATTCGTCTCTCGACGGTATTCCAACTGATACAGTCCGAGCTTGAAGATCTGTTCGAACAACTCTTGCTCGCTCTGCTCATCCTTCCTGAGCTTCATCGCTCGCTCGAGTAGTTCGCCTTGCAACTTCATTTGCTTGTTCATGGTCTTACCTCCTGTCAGCTGCTGGTCTGATCGAACTTGGCCAGTCAACTGTATATCTAACACCCCACCTCCCCCTAAACCGCCGGGCGGGCGGGTGCTATATATAATTAATGCCTCACCTATTTGGTGGGGGGTAAACTATATGACCTTGAGTCGCACCCTCACTGATTTCCAACTGGGCAGTGCTTGGACCTTGGATCCCAATTATACTTGGACATGCTGAGGGGCCGGGGGGCGGTAACGGATGCATAACGCGCGCCAACTCGTGAAGGAAGAGGAGTTGATGAGAAGCCTGACCGCAGGGCTCAGTTTGAAGGAGTGTGCGGTTCAGCTTAAGCTGTCGTATCCGACGGTGTTGAAGTATGCGAGGCAGCCCGCGTTCTTGGCCAAGTTGAAGGAATACTCACTGACGATTTATGGTAGGGTGGATAAGGAACTCCAGAATAGCAAGGAGTCCATCTTAACTCGGTTGGAGGAGGTCAGCGCGGACGCTCTGGAGAAGCTGGCTAGCTTGATGGATGATCCCACAGCGCCTCCGGTGGTTCAGTTCAAAGCGGCTCAGGATTTGTGTGATAGAGATCCGCGGATCAGTCGAACAAAGCGTGTGGAGGGGAATGTCGATCACAAATTTATCAACCCTGCGTTGTTGATCCTGGCAAGCCAAACGGCGCAGGAAGTCAAGCGGTTTAAGGAAAGTGAAGCGCTTGGAGACGGAAACACTATCGATGTTACCCAGCCCTCCGGAGACTGAACCTAAGTCAGCGGAGTTGGTAGATGTTGCCGCTAGCGGAGACGCCAGCAAGCTCTGGCAGGAGCTTCGGGATAAAGCTGATGACTCGTTGTATTTCTTCAGTAAGGTGGTCCTGGGTTACAAAGAGTTAGTCGACCATCTCCACCAACCTCTAGCGATAAAAATCCAAGGGTACCGCCCAAATTCCAAGCAGCGTCGTGGTTTCCTACTCCCCCGCGGCCATTTCAAGAGTACCATCCTATCGAAGTCCTACCCTCTGTGGCGACTTGCCCAGAACCCAGAGTTGCGGATCTTGATTCTTGGTGAGAGCGCAACCGTCGGAGAGAAGAACCTTCGTGATATCAAATGGCATATTGAGAACAATCAGCTTTTCCGCTGGCTGTATCCCGAACTTATCCCGGCTGTTATCGGCGCTCAGAAATGGACCGAAAAGGAAATTCTTCTCCCCCGTCAAGGTACGTTCGACGAGTCAAGCATTACAGCTACGGGAGTCGGAGTTCGACTTACCGGAACTCACTACGATATTATCATTTACGACGACCTCGTCGGCGAGGAAGCCTCCAAGTCTGAAGCGGTTATGCAGGATGCAATATCCTATTTCCAATGGGCCACAGGCCTTGCCAACGATCAAGACACCATCGAAGAGTTGATAGCGGGCACGCGGTGGAAGCACGCTGACAAAGACCTCTATGGCTGGATCATGAAGATGATGCCTGGGGAGTGGGACTGGGAGCAGCGCTCAGTCATTGAAGATGGAGTACCTATCTTCCCTGAGCGGTTCAGCGAGAAGATTATTGACGATATTAGGCGTCGTCTAGGCGAGTACAAGTTCAGCTGTAACTATATGAACTCCCCCATCAGCCCTGAGGGAGGCGATTTCAAAACCAACCAGGTTTTGTCCTATACAGTCAGCGCAGACGGCAAGACGATCATACCTGATGACGGGACGCCGCCTGTCCGTCTCGCTGACCTGTATCGGATCTCGTTTTGGGATCCATCGGCTGGTGGTCGTAGTGCTACCGCTGAGAACGCAATTATCGTCGCGGGGATGTCAGCTGACCGCAGGATCTTTGCTCTCGCCGCGTGGTCCAAGAACACTGATATGCATGCGGCCGCTGAGAAGTGGTTGGAGTTGAACGATCGCTTCCACTGTTTCTACAACCACTACGAGCTGGTAGGCAGCCAGAAGGAAATTGAGAAGATCATCCGTGATCGCCTGATGGCGGTTAAATGCGCTTATTGTAATAAGACCCACCGGCGCTTAAAACCGCTTGGGGTGAGTCCTCCAGGGGGGCGAGCCAACAAGGAAGAGCGTATTCGAACGTTTACCGAAGACGCCTTCGGTCATATCACTGAGGATAATAAGGTAGTCGGAACTCGGATTTACCTACGGCGTGGGATGGAAAAGCTTCGAGGTCAGATCGTCAGCTTTCCGCCGAGCGAGTCTGGCAGCTTGGTAGATGAGTTCGACGCGTTCGCCTACTGCTGCCATCTGTTGCGTCCACCCCTCCTCGACACCAGTAACGAAGAAAAGAGTAAGGAAGCTGAAGAGGTTGAGCGGCGTAAATCCGTTCCCTTCACCCACACTGAACGAGATTACGGAGGCTACCACTAATGCCGTTTGATCCGGTCGAGTTCACACTAAGCATTGAGAAGAAGCGCGAACTCCAGAAGTATCTGTTGGAGAAGTTCGATGCTAGTGTCAAGGCTCGTCTGAACCAGATCGAGGACAAGTACAAGCGTTGGATGGATAACTACAGCGGAAAGCCGTTTGAGGAGGTTAGGACAACTCCGTTCTATCGAGCAAGCAACTTCGTCCCCCAACTCATCCGGATGCATACGGATATTCTATCTGCTCGGATCTACGGCCTCCTAATGTCGGCAAAGCCGTTTTGGAAACCGAAGAGTTTGATTGATCCCCTTCCTCACGAAGCACTAGAGGATCTCAGTACCTGGATGGATTACAAGACGCTGATGGAGATGCGATTCAGCCCAATGCTGGATAGTGCGATCTACCGCAGCGTTAAAACAGGTACCGTCATGCTCAAGTTCCCCTGGGTTAACGAAGCTTGGACCACGGGCCAGAAGCCGAAGGAAGAAGGTGGCGAAGCCGAGATGAAAGATTGGAACGAAGAGGGGATCAAACCCGTCATCGTTCCTTTCGAAGATTGCTGGCTGTGGCCGATTACCTGTAATAACGAACGCGAGGCTGAGATAGTATTCCATCGCATCCGCTTGACCAAAGAGCAAGTTCAGTTTCGAGCTAACAATAATGTGTGGGATAAGGGTGCGTCTACCAAGATGCTCACCACGCCTGACTCCAGCGGACAAACCTCTGCAGCTCGCAATAGCCAAGCGCAGCAGGCCGGTATTACTCTCACTCCTGACGTCGATCGCCCATTCAGCGCAATCGAAGCGTGGCTCTCATACGACCTAGGCCAAGGTAAAATGGTCCGCATTGTCATCGTCTTCAACCCCTTTGTCAACACCGAAGAAGGAGTCCTACGTTCCTTCTACAACTACTACTCCAAACAAAAACACTGCTTCGTGGGTATCCGACCCATGCCGCGGGAGGATTTGTGCTATGGTTACTCGGTCCCGGAAATCCTCGAACAAAGCCAAGAAGAGCAAGCTCAAGTCCACAATGCACGGCGAGATGCTAATACTATTACAAATGTCCCTGGATGGAAAAAGCGTCGTTACGCCGAAGTCCCTAACCCTGCTGCAGAATGGTATCCGGGTAAAGTCTTCGAACTTGAAGATATGGATGATCTCCAACCCCTCACTTTCGGAGGCATTCAGTACAATTCTATGCTCGAGGAAGAAAACCAAATCCTCCAGCTTGCCGAGCGTTACACTGGAATCAGTCCACCTATGCAAGGGTTCGGAGCGGGTACGATGCAAGGCAAAAGGGGCATCTACACCTCCGGTGGAACACTCGCTATGCTTGCCGAAGGAAATCGTCGAATCGACATGTATCTCAAACGATACAGGGACCCGTTCCATGACATCGGGAATCTTATTTACCAGAGCGAGAAAAACTTCCGCGGTACTATAGACCCTCAGGCGTATGGGGCCTATGGGCAGTTGGGCCAGACAATCCGAAAGACGTTCGATTTCAAAGAACCAAGCGGGTTCAAAGGGTATTACTTCGAACTTGGCGCAAGCGAAGCCAGTGCAAACAAAGAGGTCGATCGTACCAACCTGTTGATGATGTCCAACACAATGGCGGGGTACTATCGGCAGATTGTGGAGGCAGCTCAAGGTGTCAGTCAAATCCCTGAAGGTAGTCCGCTTCGTGAAGTTTTGTTTCAAGTTTTGGATGGGGCGCGTGACCTTGCCGACAGACTCCTCTTCTACTTCGACGTCGGGGATAGAAAGAAACTCGTCCCGGACATACGAGCAGTATTTGGAGGAGGCTCTGCTGATAAAGGACCCAATGCCGCTAACGCGGCAGGAATGTCTGAATCTGCAGGACCTGTTTCGACAGACGACCTATCCGACATTTCAGCGCGCCTTGCTACGATTACGGGTGCGTCACGCAGT
>Ga0210407_10000793_pt1 | contig 32924 bp, 27 predicted proteins | sample IncBWC27MmetaG_FD_150860 | JGI IMG/M metagenome (GOLD analysis project Ga0210407, IMG submission 150860) | Forest soil microbial communities from Barre Woods Harvard Forest LTER site, Petersham, Massachusetts, United States - Inc-BW-C-27-M | ecosystem: Environmental > Terrestrial > Soil >...
CAACAAGATTGAGCCACACAGATTCGTTGGAGGGAAGGTACTTTCACTTCGAGGGTGCACATCAATGAAGTGGGCCGAGCAAATTGTACTGGTCACGGGCGGAACGGGTTCATTCGGCAGGAAGCTCGTCGAGTTGATGTTGCGCGAATACCACCCGCAGAGGCTCGTCATCTTCAGCCGCGACGAACTCAAGCAGCACGATATGCGAGCAGCGGGATTTGACCATCCAAGCCTGCGCTATTTCATCGGGGACGTGCGCGATGCGCAGCGGTTGGAACGCGCTCTTGCCGGAGTCACAGTCGTGATTCACGCGGCGGCGCTGAAGCAGGTTCCCGCTTGTGAATACAATCCGTTCGAAGCCATCCAGACCAATATCATGGGTGGGTGCAACGTCATCGATGCGGCCATCAATCGCGGCGTGCGGCGCATTCTGGCCTTGAGCACCGACAAAGCCGTGAACCCCATCAACCTGTACGGTGCGACCAAACTGTGCGCGGAAAAAATGTTCGTGCAAGCGAACTCTTATTCCGGTTCACAGGATACTCGGTTCAGTTGCGCCCGCTATGGAAATGTTCTCGGCAGCCGCGGCAGCGTGATTCCGGTATTCCTGGAACAGCGCAAGCGCGGCAAAATTACCATCACCGATTCGCGCATGACCCGCTTCTGGATCACGCTCGAACAAGGAGTCCGATTCGTGATCCGGTGCATCGAGCAGATGCACGGAGGTGAAATCTTTGTCCCCAAAATTCCCAGCATGACGCTGCTGGAAATGGCCGAAGCCGTCGCTCCGGGTTGCGATGTAGAAGCAATCGGGATCCGCCCCGGCGAGAAACTGCATGAGGTTTTGCTATCCGAGGACGAAGCCCGCCACGCCCTTGAGATGGATGATATGTTCGTGATCCAACCGGCGCATCCCTGGTGGCGAAAAGAAAACTGGAAGCAAGCCCGTCCGCTGCCCGACGGATTTCGCTATGCCAGCGACAACAATCCCCAGAGGCTAAGCGCGGACGAATTGTATGAACTCGTCGGCGAAACCTCCCCGGTCTTTATCTCGTGGCCTCCCCAGGAAACGTTACACGCTCCAGCCTAAGGGGAAATTTATGACAGTAGCTCCGGCCACTAACGAAGTGCTGGCGATCCACGGCGGATCACCCGTCCGCAAGACTTTGCTGCCTTACGGGCGACAGTCTATCGACGAGGCGGAAATTCAAGCGGTGGTTGAGACGCTGCGCTCCGATTGGTTGACCACCGGGCCCAAGGTTGCCGAGTTTGAAGAAGCGACGGCAGAGTGGATCGGCGCGAGATACGCGATCAGTTTCAGTTCCGGCACCGCCGCGCTACACGCGGCCGCTTTCACCGCCGGACTACAACCGGGAGATGAAGCGATTACTTCTCCCCTAACCTTTGCGGCCACGGCGAACTGCATACTCTATCAGGGCGCAACGCCGGTGTTTGCCGACGTTACCGAAGACACACTAAACCTTCATCCAGGATCGGTAGCAACAAAGATCACGGACCGCACGAAGGTGATTCTTCCGGTCGATTACGCCGGCCATCCCGCGGATTTGGATTCCATTCTTCAACTGGCTGATGGTCACGGATTGACCGTGATCGAGGACGCCTGCCACGCCTTGGGCGCGGAATACTGCGGACGCCGCGTGGGCAGCGTGGCCCACATGACGGTTTTCAGTTTTCATCCTGTGAAGCATCTGACGACGGGGGAGGGCGGGATGGTCACGACGGACAATCCGGCCTTTGCCGAGACCCTTCGCCGATTTCGAAATCACGGCATCAGCAGCGATGCGCGCCAGCGGCAGAGTGCGGGGCAATGGCACTACGAGATGGTCCTGCTGGGATTTAACTATCGTCTGACCGACATTGCTTGCGCCCTTGGCCTTTCGCAAATGAAAAAACTGGAAGCGAATCTCGCGCGACGCAGGCAGATCGCCGCCCGATATACCGCGGGGTTCCGCACTGTTGCTGGTGTCCTGTCGCCCCAGACTCGACCCGACGTCAGTCACGCCTGGCATCTTTATCCGATACGTCTGAATTTAAGCCGACTCTCAGTCAGCCGCGGCGAAGTATTCAAGGCGCTTCGCGCGGAAAACATTGGCGTGAACGTGCACTACATCCCGGTTCACCATCACCCGTACTATCGTGACCGTTTCGGATACAAGGGCGGGGAGTACCCCGTGGCCGAGGCCGCCTATGAGCGACTGATCAGTCTCCCGATGTTTCACGGCATGACCGACGCCGATATTGAAGATGTAGTTTGCGCGATGCGCAAAGTTCTATCGCACTTCGAGAGATAGTTTTCAGCGATGCGGGGGGAAGAATTGAAGGTCGCCGCCATTGTTCAGGCCCGAATGGGTAGCACTCGTTTGCCTGGCAAAGTGTTGATGGATTTGGAGGGGTGCACGGTGCTCGCCCGGGTTGTGGGCCGCTTGCGCCGAGCAACACGGGTCGACGAAATTGTCGTGGCTACGACCGATTGTGCTGCCGATGATGACATCGTTTTGGAATGCCGTGGGCTCGGAGTGTCAATCTTTCGCGGCTCCGAGACTGACGTGCTGGATCGCTACTACCAGGCAGCGCAACAAGTCGCCGCGGGAGTTGTTGTGCGCATTACGTCGGACTGCCCCGTGATCGATCCTCAACTCGTAGACGAAACCATCCGCGTTTTTCGCCAGCAGCGCGGAGATTACGCCACCAACACGTTCCCGCGAACTTATCCACGGGGGTTGGATACAGAGGTCTTCACTGTCAACGCACTGGAGCGGGCATGGCGCGATGCTCGCGGACCCTACGAGCGAGAACATGTAACGCCGTATTTTTATCAGCACCCGGATTTGTTCCATCTGGTTTCGCAGCGAGGGCAGATTGACTACAGTCAGTATCGCTGGACGCTGGATACGGCCGAGGATCTCGAACTGCTCCGTGTCATCTATTCACACTTCAATGGCGCCGACGACTTCAGCTGGGGCGAGGTTATTCAACTAATGGAGCGTGAGCCAGAACTTGTGGAATTGAACTCTCACGTGGTCCAAAAAGCGTTGCAAGGATTCTGATGTCGAGCAGAACCCTCATCGTTCGAGCCGACGCCAGCATCGCAATTGCGACAGGTCACGTAATGCGTTGCCTGGCATTGGCTCAGGCATGGCGCGATGCCGGCGGAGATGTCGTATTTGCGATGGCGGAATCGACTCCCGCAGTCGATGCGCGATTGCTTTCCGATGGAATGGAAATCGTCCGATTGCAGGCTTCTCCCAACAGCATTCAGGACGCCCGGGACGTGGCAGAGCTGTTGCGCGATCGCTGCGCGGACTGGGTAGTTGCGGATGGCTATCGGTTCGATTCCGAATATCAGCGTAATCTGAAGAACTCGGGACTGAAACTATTGTTCGTGGACGACCTTGGGCAGTGCGAACACTACTCTGCTGATCTCGTGCTCAATCAAAATGTACATGCCAGCGAACTCGCCTACTCAAGCCGTGAGGCGTATACCCGGTTGCTTCTCGGTCCACGTTTCGCAATGCTGCGGCGGGATTTCAGATCTTGGAACAGATGGCAACGGGAGGTCACAGCAAACGGACGCAGGGTTCTCATCATGATGGGCGGCAGTGATCCCGACAACGTTACGGCAACCGTTTTGCAGGCACTGCGAACAGTAAATATCGATGGACTAGAGGTCATTGCTGTCCTCGGAGGCAGCAATCCTCACATTGACTCGCTGGAGCGTTTTCAGAATCAATCGCCTCCGATAAGGTTCGTGAGGGACGCAGCGAACATGCCAGAGCTTATGGCATGGGCCGAGGTCGCCGTGTCAGCAGCTGGATCGACCTGCGCAGAGATGTGCTTGCTCGGGCTTCCAGCCATTTTGATCGACTTGGCCGAGAACCAGACACCTGTTGCGCAAGAACTTAGCCGACGGCGGGCTGCGATTCATCTCGGGTCGAGCAGGAAAGTAACCGCGGTGGAAATCGCTGCGAGTCTGCAATCGCTGCTCTTATCGAGAGAACATCGGATCTCTCTGTCACAGCGCTCCAGAGAATTGGTAGACGACCAAGGCGTGGAAAGAGTCATGGCCGCTATTCATGGAGCAGAGCTGCGCTTGAGACCCGTTCAAAAAGAGGATTGTAGACAACTGTGGGAGTGGGCGAACGATCCCGATGTGCGCCCCATGTCATTTGCGAGCGAGCCGATTTCCTGGGAACGGCATTTGGAATGGTTCAACTCCAAGCTTCACGATCCCAATGCAGTGCTTTACCTGGTGTTGGACTCGGCGGACTATCCAGCCGGGCAAGTGAGATTCCAGATCGACCACGAACAGGCGGCGGTGTCCATCAGTCTAGCGCCCCATTTCCGTGGCAAGGGTTATGGCAGAGCGGTCCTGGCGATGGCAACGGAGTATCTATTCCGAACCAACTCCGTGACTCAAATCGATGCCTACGTGAAGCCGAATAATGCGGCATCGCTCCTTCTTTTCAAGCGAGCAGGTTATGCCCGCGTCAATACTGAAATAATCAGAGGTCAGCAGGCTATTCACTTCGTCTTAGAAAGGACGCCGGATCGATACAGGAATCGCGAAAACGTGAATTTGGGCAACATGGTTCTGTTAGAGAAGACCGAATGACATTGATGATGGACTTCGCTATTGGCGATCGGCAAATCGGCGCGGGCCAACCGGTATACATCGTCGCCGAACTTTCCGCGAATCACAATCAGGATTTCGAGCAGGCGGTTCGCCTCGTCCAGGCTGCCAAGGAATCTGGAGCGGACGCCGTAAAATTGCAGACCTACACTCCGGATACGATCACAATTCGCAGCGACCGTGAGTACTTCCAAATCGGAGGCGGTACGCTTTGGGATGGCCGCACCCTTCATGAACTTTACGGTGAAGCCTGCACGCCGTGGGATTGGCAACCCAAGCTGAAGGCCGTAGCCGAGGATCTCGGGCTGGGCTTCTTTTCCTCTGCCTTCGACCCAACGGCCGTGGACTTTTTGGAAAACATGGGCGTGCCGGTACACAAGATCGCATCCTGCGAACTGGTTGACCTTCCGCTCCTTCAGAGAGTAGCGCGCACCGGCAAGCCGCTGATCCTCTCGACCGGCATGGCTACGATTGAGGAGATCGAGGAAGCCGTCAAGACCGCTCGCCAAGCTGGCGTCCGGGAAATCGCGTTGCTCAGATGCACCAGCGCCTACCCCGCCCTTCCTGGCGAGATGAACCTGCGGACCATTCCCGAGCTGGCGCGAAGATTTGAAGTTCCGGTGGGACTGTCGGATCACACCATGGATGTTGCTGTTCCCGTGGTGGCCGTGGCCCTGGGGGCATGCATCATCGAAAAGCATTTCACTCTGTCCCGATCTCTGAAGGGGCCCGACAGCGCGTTTTCACTGGAGCCGTCGGAGTTCAAAGCCATGGTAGATGCAGTCCGAGTTGCGGAGAAATCTTTGGGAGAAATCCACTTCGGCCTCACGGATAGCGAACGTAGCAGCCGTGTCTTCCGCCGCTCGCTCTTTGTTGTCGAGGCGATCCGGCAGGGAGAAGTTTTCAGCGAAGGAAATATCCGCTCGATTCGACCCGGCCACGGATTGCACACTCGCCATCTTATGCAAATCGTCGGCAAACGCGCAGCTTGTGACATCGAACGCGGCACCCCGCTGAGCTGGGACTTGGTGGCCAACGCATGAAGTTGGTGAGTCCATTGTTGAAGCGCGTGGTTTATCCAGGGTTATCGAAGGCGGGATATCTTCGCCGCGCAACTGGGACTCGACCCGCAGTGCTGACCTATCACGGCGTTTTGCCCGCAGGGTACAAGATCGTCGATCCGGCCATGGATGGCAGCCTGGTTAGCGCGGATTCATTTCGTCGACAGCTTCGATTCCTTAAGGATCAATACAACGTCATCTCACCAGACGAATTCATGCGCTGGTGTGATGAAGGGCGTGAGTTGCCGCCGCGTTCCGTGCTCTTGACTTGCGATGACGGCCTGCGGAATTCCCTATCCGACATGCTACCGATTCTTCAGGAATCCGGGCTGACATGTTTATTCTTTGTCACTGGCGCTTCCCTGGCCAACACCCCCACAATGTTGTGGTGTGAGGAACTGTATCTGATGTTCCTGGCAGGGCCTGAGAATTTCACTCTGGACCTGCCCGAAATCGGGCTACAAGAGTACGCAAATCGGCGGGAGGAACGTTCTTTGTGGTGGGAATTGGTAAGAAAGCTTTCGCGCTATGACCTGGATCGCCGGAGATCGCTTCTGGAGAGAATCAGAATTCAAGTCGGTATTCCTGAGCGTTGGGATGACGAATACCGCGAAGATCCCGTTTGCAGGCGATTCATGGTGATGAACCCGAACGAACTGCAACAACTCGCTGCGGCGGGAATGTCCATCGGTGCGCATACTCTGTCTCATCCGATGTTGTCGCAGTCACTACCAGACGTGGCGTGGAGCGAGATCTCGGAGACCAAGAATACTCTCGAACAGACGTTGCGGCAGGAGATATGGGCGTTGGCCTATCCATTCGGAGATTCGTCATCCGTCACGTCGCGGGAAATAGAAATGGCCGAACGCGCCGGCTTCCGGTGTGCGTTCCTCAACGTGGGCGGAGGTTTCGGGAACGAAACTTTGAAATTTGCTCTACCGCGTGTTCACATCACCGCTGACATAAGTCTGGCAGAACTCGAAGCTCACATTTCGGGCTTTCATCGCTCGTTGCGAGAATTGTTTAGACCCACGAATCGGAGTGTTGCAGTGGAGGTGGACGCTTGAGCGCGGAAACAATGACGGCTCAGGAGGAGACGCTCAACCTCCGAAGCTACCACGTGCCTGAGGTTGCCTCTCACTATGCGGCCCTCAACTACCTGACTCCCTGTGAGCGATTGCTTTTTCGAACCTATATCAAGCCGGGAATGACTGTTCTCGATTTGGGTGTGGGCGGAGGACGTACGACGTCTTACCTTTCCAGAGTGGCGTCGCGCTATGTGGGAGTCGACTACTCGCAGGCTATGGTTGATGCCTGCAGAAGAAAGTTCCCACAAATCGATTTCGTGCTGGCAGACGCATCGGATCTATCCGCGTTTGAGGATGCCTCGTTCGATGCGGTTGTGTTTTCCTTCAATGGGCTGGATTGCATTGTTCCGGACGAAAAACGATTGCAGTGCCTCCGCGAATGCTGGCGTGTGCTGCAACCCGGGGGCGTTTTCGTTTTCTCGTCTCACAATCCACGGTCGATCCTGGTTCGCGCCGATTGGGACCGCGGAAGATTGCGGGCCTTTGCGCGGAGATTCGTTTCGCAACAAAGTGCTTTCTTCCCCTTGATCGTCGGAGGACTCACTGCGGCCAAATCGATTCAGGCCCTTGTTCGGGCGGCAACTGCGTCCACGCTGAGAATCATCCGGCGAGTTCCCAGTCTGGCTTTCTGGCACGGTGACGGCGAACTCTATGATCCCGTCGATGGCGGCCTCATGGTGCATTGCTCAATGCCAGACCGGGTCGTTGCAGAGTTGGCAGGATTCGATTTCCAGTTGGTCAAGTTGCTGGGAGATGACTATCCACGAGTCAGCCAGATGTTTCTGACCGACTGGTTTTACTACGTGTTTTCTAAGAACGACTACACAATCGGAAGGACATCTTGCGCCTAGTTGTGCACCGAGAAATCCCGGACGATCGCCACCTGGCACGCCAGTGGAACGAACTGGTGCAGCAAATGGAATGTCCAGAAGTCTTCTATACCCACGAATGGGCACTGGCGATGAGCCGTGCCTATCGCGATTCCATCACGCCACTGCTAATGCTGGCTTATGAGCAAGACTCGTTGATAGGCGTTGCAGCACTGGCGATGGATGCATTGCAGAGAGATGCGAGTTTCATCGCGGGCAGAACCGCGGACTATTGTGATTTTGTTTCCTCTCAAGAACGCCGGGCAGAAGTTGTAGAACTCATCTTCAGCGAACTGCAAAACCTGAAGATATCCCAATTGGTGCTGGCAAACTTGCCCGCAGATTCCGTAACGTGTCGCGCCCTTACCCTTGCGGCACACACCTGCGAGTACTCGTTGTTTTCACGGCAGGCTTTTCGATGCGCTCAGGTTGTTCTTTCTTCCAGTGAGCAGAAGAATTCCACAAAGCAATCGGTTCAGCGCAAACAGATGCTGCGCCGGCACCTTAAGACCATGTCGCAAATGGCGCCGGTCGAACTTCGCCATTTGCGGTCGCGGGATGAGATCGCTGCCGCTCTGCCAAGATTTGAGCAGGCTCACATTGCCCGATTCCTCAGCACTGGGCGAGTCAGTACTCTCGCTACCCCAGAACGGCGGGCCTTCCTCTCTGAACTGGCGAACCTGCTTTCCGGGCCAGGTTGGATCACCCTCACCACCTTGAATGTGGGGGACGAACCCGTCGCGTGGAACTATGGATTCCAGTTCGCGGGCAGTTGGTTCTGGTACATGCCGACTTTCGATAGTGGTTTCCAGCGGTATTATCCAGGACTATGTCTGCTCGCAAAGATCGTGGAGGAAGCATGCGAGAGGCCAGAGATAAATCGCGTGGATCTCGGCTTGGGTGCGGAAGGTTATAAAGAGCGTTTCGCAACCGGCGCCCGGCAGACTTCGGACATTACGGCCACTGCTTCGACAGCACGGCACCTCAAGGGGATGGTGCGCTATCACGCGGCAACCGCCATTAAATCCTCTCCTCCTCTGGAGCATTGCATTCGGCGGCTGCTGGGAAGGCCTTCGGCGGGAGAAGCGTGAACATGAAGGTCTTGCTGCTCCATCCCGAGGACACATTTCCGCTGCGGCGCTCTTCAGATCACTGGGATTTGGTCGTGGATCTCGGCCGGGCGCCGTCAGCCACCTATGAACGCTGGAGCCATCAGGCTGGCTGCGAAGTGGTCAGCCTTTTTCGATCTGCTGCGGAGATCCGCGATCTGAGCAGCTTGCGCAAACTCCTGCAACTCGGAATCGGACTCATGGTGGACAGCTCGGGAATCGACTGGTGGGATCTCCTTTGTCTCTTCATCGCAAGCGATCTCCAGCAACTCATGCTGGTTCATCGGCTCTCGAAAGAGTTGCACGGGAATTGTGAACTTTTTTCCAGCCGGCCTCATACTCTTGCCACGGCCTTGCAAAGGCTTCTCGACGCCAGGCTGACGGTCTTGGAAAGCCGGTTCCAATCAGGGGTTCGCCGAGTACGCCACTATCACAGCCTTTTCTCACAGCTCGACGCTCCTCAGTTTACCCAAGTGCTCGAAGACAAGTTCGATGGTGCGCATTCGATTCGCCGCCACTTCACTCGTCGTCGTCCAAGCTCGGGGCAGCCAGTCGTTTTGTTGCCGTCGGCTTACGTCAATGTTTCCCGTGCTGCGCTCTCCTATGCCGAGTCGCTGCCAGAGCATCAATTCTTGTTGGTCCTGGCCAGGAGTAGTGGCAAGCTTCGATCGCTACCAGCGAACGTGCGCTCGGTGTCTCTGAGCCCATACTTCGTTCGCGGGGACAAAAGGGAAACCGTTTTCCTGCTCGATTCGTGGAAGAGCCTGAGAAAACATCTTGTCGATAGCGCCAGCGAGTTCATGATTGCGGATGCCACAGGGATTCTTGAGCAGATCCCTGCCCTTCTACCGTGGGGAATCGCCCTTCGAGATGCATGGGGCCAGCTTTTCGAATCCGAGAATGTGACCGCTTGCCTCTCCGCCGATGACAGCAACCCGCCGTCGAGCATTCCGCTCCTGATGGCCAAGAAACGCGGACTTCCCGCCATCGCCTCGCATCATGGCGCTTTGGATTCCACGATGGCGATCAAAGTGAACCATGCGGACCTCTACCTGGTGAAAAGCGAAATGGAACGCGACTACCTGAGGCGCGTCTGCCATCTTGCTCCAGAGAAAATAGCCATGGCAGCCCCGGCCTCGTCGAAGCGGTTGTCCTTGCGATGTGGAGTTCGCCGCACGGCTCCGTGGCTGGTTTTTTTTACCGAGCCCTATAAAAGCTACGGGTGGCGCAACGATGAGGTCTACCGCGATCTACTGCCCCGTTTGTGCTCTCTGGCTCAGACCTGCGGACTGAAGCTGGTTTTCAAACTTCATCCCTTTGAAAGCGTCAAAGCTCATCGGAGAATGTTACGCCGTCTCATCCCGGAGCAAGGGCATCAGATCGAAGTGCTCGCAGGCCCGCCGTCGGATCGGTTGTGGAACAACACTCAGTTTGCCTTTACCGTGCAATCTTCCACTGCTTTGAAGTGCGCCGCTTTGGACATTCCCGTCTTCCTGTGCGCGTGGTTGCGCGATCCCTATTCCGGATACGTCCAGCAATACGCGCGACACGGTGTGGGGCACGTTTTGGAATCACCGGAACAGATCGCTGACGTTCCCGCACTGCTTGAGAACCAAATCGAACAATCTCCACAACCGCAGACGAAGTGGCAAGCCAGCGACTCCGACAACTTGGCGCGCATCTTTTCGGGGACGTATGGGTTGCTCACAGCGAGCAATGCGTGACACTCATGAGAACCGGGGAGACACGTCGACCCATTACGATTTTCACTCCTTCCTTTGCCGACGAGGACGATACCAACGCTCAAGATCTCACCGTAAAGGAAATTGTTTCCCGGCTGCCCCCGGAGATGTTTCGGGTGATCATGATTTCCGAAGGCAACCCGGATCCGCGCATCAGCGCACGCAAAAATACAAAGCTGCTGCCCTACTATAAGCACGGGAACGTGGCGCAACTATTGATTCGAGGTCTTGCCGCTTCGCCCGACATCTACTTTTATCCGCGGACGGGTCCGCTCGATGAGGTGTTGTTCGTGCTGCGCAAGAAACTGCGGATCAGGATGGCGGTGGTTACCCACATCGTGATGGTGATGAACGACGTCACCGGAAACGGCTTAATCGCGCGCTCCATTGTCGAAGGCGATGCCGTTCTGGCGAACTCGGCCTATGTTGCAGAAACCGTGCGAAAGCGGTTTGGGGTCCGGGCCGGAACCATCTACAACGGGATCGACCAGCGATTTTTCTTCGCTCGCGAGGAACTGTTATCCCATCACGACACCGGACCTTTGACCGTTCTTTATGCGGGCTCCTTCCAGCCGCGCAAACGCGTCGAACTCGTGATTCAGCAAGCGGCCCGATGGCCCGGTGTGATGTTCCGGCTGGCGGGGCGCGGCGAAACTGAAGCGGATTGCCGCGCGCTGGCGGCACAATTGCAATGTCGGAATGTCGATTTCCTGGGACACCTTTCCCCAACAGAGCTCGGGGAGGAAATGCGGCAAGCCCATCTTTTCCTTTTCCCAAGCATTCTCGAGGGTCATCCCCAGGTGCTCGGACAAGCGGCTGCCTGCGGCTTGCCTGTGGTTGCCATGAATGTGTATCGGCCAGAATATGTGTTGCAGGGAGCGACCGGCTTCCTGGCGGAGTCGGACGCGGAATTATCCCAGAAGTTGGACCAGATCCTTCGCGATTCTGTGATGCGGCAATCAATGGCCTCAGCCGCCGCCCGGCATTCGCGGAAATTTGATTGGGATCAGATTACCGAACAATGGATCGAAGTGTTTCGAGACGTGGTCGCTGAACGGCAGAGTGCCTAATCATGTGCGGGATATTTGGCATGTTCGATCCGGTGCACCCCTTGGCAGATTCTGCAAGTGTCTGGGCAGAGCAGGCGCATCGGCGCCTTCAGCACCGAGGACCCGACGGCGGGCAGTACCTGACGCTCATGAATGGACGCTGCCTGCTGGGTCACTTGCGCCTAGCGATTATCGATCTCGAGAGTGGCGCTCAGCCCATCAGCAACGAAGACGGTACCGTTTGGGTGGCTTGTAATGGCGAGATTTATAACTACCTTGAGTTGCGCGAAAAGTTGATCGCACAAGGCCATTGCTTCTCGACCCACAGCGATACTGAGGTTCTGGTGCATCTGTTCGAAGAGAAGGGTGTCGCGCTGCTAGAGGATTTGGAGGGCATGTTTGCATTCGCCATCGTCGACACTCGCAAAGAACAGCTTTTTCTTGCCCGCGACTGTTTTGGGGAGAAACCGCTCTACTGGGCGCCCATTGATGGAGGAAAGGGTCTGGCTTTCGCCTCAGAACTGAAGGCTCTACTGCCGCTGGAGAATGTAGATCGGAGCGTAGACGTGGCGGCCGCCGCTCAGTTCCTGGCGTTGGGTTACATTCCCGCACCACGAACTCATCTCACTGGAGTCAACAAGCTTCGAGCCGGCGAGGCCATTGTCTTAGGACCCGGTCTGCATCAGCGTGCATTTCGATACTGGCAACCTGTGTTTGCGCATGCGAATGGCAACCGGCCTTTCAGCAGAGAGGAAGCCGTCGAGACGCTGCGGCATCGCTTCCGTCAGGCTGTGCGGTTGCGGCTACGCAGTGACGTGCCAGTGGGAGCATTCCTGTCGGGCGGTATCGATTCGACGCTCGTGGTCAGCACAATTCGGGAACTCCTGCCCAACGCTTCCTTCACAACTTTCTGCGCGTCCTTCGATGATGAAGAACTCAACGAAGCGCCCTATGCCAGACAGGTTGCTGAGCGCATCGGTTCTGATCATCACGAAGTCCGGTTTTCCTCGACTGAACTGCTGGAGATTTTTGAGGCTCTCATTGATCACTACGACGAGCCTTTTGCCGACGCTTCGATGTTTCCCACGTTCGCGGTTTGCCGCGCGGCGCGTCAACACTGCAAGGTCATGCTATCTGGAGATGGTGGAGACGAGTGTTTCGGTGGCTACCGGCAATTTTTTTCGCACTCGCGTTGGCATCCTGTCCGCCGCTTGCCGGGAGTTCATCGCGCCGCGGATGTGCTGCTTCGTGGCTGGGATCCTCGATGGCGCGGCATCGGTCTGCTGAACTTTTTGCACAAGAATGATTGGCAACTTCTTTACCCCGAGCACGAACGCACTTCCACTCTTTCCTGTTTTCAGCCGGAGTATCAGAAGAGCGCGCTCGCAGGATTGATGGAACTGAAAGATGCAGCGGAGCAACACGCGCGTTTGAGCTATCCGCGCTCCGCGATGGAAGACATGGCCAGCGGATACTTGCCGGAGCAGATTCTGGTAAAGGTTGATCGCGCCAGCATGTTCAGCGCCGTCGAATGTCGAACTCCATTTCTGGATCGAAGCCTGTTTGGGTTTTCCGCTTCCCTGCCGCTCCAGTATCACTTTGCCCGCGGGCAAGGCAAAGCTCTGCTGCGCCGGTGCTTGCCGGATTGGGTTTCGCCGGAAGTCCGCTGGCGCAAGAAGCAGGGCTTCACGCCGCCGCTCGATACCTGGTTTCGCACTAGCCTGCGCGGGCAAATGGAGGACGCCATTACAGATGTCTCGACTCGACTTCGCCACATCATCGTGCCTGATCGCGTCGCAAACCTTTATCAAGAGCACCAAGCCGGCGCCGATCGAAGCTCGTTGTTATTTCGATGGCTGGTTTTGAGTAGAAGCATGAGCCACCCCGGGGGCGTGCACGCATGAGCCTGCCGCGCGTTCTGCTGACCGGTGGCGCCGGATTCATTGGCTCGCACGTGGCGGAAGCTCTGCTCAGTCATGGCTATCAGCTTTCAATCATCGACAACCTGGACAACTTTTACGATCCGGCTCGAAAAACGGACAATCTGGCCCAGGTCCGGCGAGTGGGCAAATTCGAGTTCTTCGAACTTGATATCTGTGATCCCGGCGCACTTCGCGAAGCCGTACGCACTGCTCAACCCGACGTCATTATCCATTTGGCGGCCCGCGCCGGAGTGCGTCCTTCCATCGAACAGCCGGGCCTTTACGAAAGGGTAAATGTTGCCGGGACAGTCAACCTTCTGGAACTCGCTCGCGAGTTGGAAGTCAAACGTGTGATCTTCGGTTCATCGAGTTCAGTGTACGGGGCTACCAATCGCGTACCCTTCAGCGAGGACGATCCGGTCTTGCATCCCATCTCGCCCTATGCTGCAACCAAGCTGGCCGCCGAGTTGATGTGCTATACCTACGCTAGCCTTTACGGAATTAGTATTCTCTGCCTGCGCTTCTTCACCGTCTACGGCCCGCGACAGCGGCCCGATCTGGCCATTCATAAATTTACCGCGTTGATGGAGGCGGGAAAACCGATCCCTGTCTTCGGTGACGGTTCCATGGGGCGCGATTACACCTACGTCGACGACATCGTCGCCGGAATTCTTTCATCGTTGGAATACCGGCTCCCTTTGGCAGGAGTGCCCTTCGATGTTTTCAACCTGGGGAATTCGCATCCCGTGAAACTGGCAGAGCTCATTGAGCACCTGGAGGTTGCAACCGGCCGCACAGCGATCCGCGATTGCAAGCCGCTCCAACCCGGAGATGTGCCGCTCACCTTCGCCAATATCCATAAAGCCTCGAGGCTGCTGGGATATCGGCCGCAAACGCGGATGGAGGACGGCCTGAAGAAGTTTGTCGCCTGGTACCGCGGAAGCCGCTCCCACGATTTGGAGAAAACTGCATAATGAGTGCGACCACTCAATTTGCGCGGGAGGAGGTTTGTTCTCCGACCACAGGTCTGTCTCGAATTATCAACAACTCCGTTGCCCTGGTCTCGCTTGACTTGCTGAACAAAGCGATTCCCCTGATCGTATTCCCGCGGGTCGTTCGCGCGCTCGGGCCTGCGATCTACGGGCGCCTGGGATTCGCCACCGCCATTGCCGGATTTTTCGGCTTGATGGTTTCTCCGGGATTCTCCACGTATGCGCTGCGAGAAGCGGCCCTGGACGGTGACCGGGTTCCATTCCTGGTGAAGCACGTTCTCGGGGCACGGGTTGTGTTTGCAACTGGGGCTTACATCTTACTCGCGATCTTCACCTTGTTCCTGGCGCCGCGGGACGGCCAGACCCGTCTTCTGATAATGCTTTCGGGACTCGCTTTCTTGGTGGGCAGCCTTGACGCCCAATGGATTTTCGCCGCTCGCTCGCGGATGTCCACGATCGCGGTGCAGGGCGCCCTCGGACAACTTGCTTACGCGGGTCTGATCCTGGCGCTGGTTCGCGGCTCTGGTGACGCTTGGATTGTTCCAACGGCAACTTTGGTCTCGCTGGCCCTGAGCACCGTGCTTATCTGGCTGCCCGCTCGCCATCAATATCACATTCCGCTGCCGGAAATCTCGCCCCAAACCTGGCGCCTCTTCCTTCCGATCTGTCTGGTCATGGGATTTGCCAGCCTCATGTCGATGATCTACGACCAGATTGACGTCGTGATGCTCAAGTATTTTCGCGCGGACGCGGAACTGGGAACCTATGTGGCCAGTTACGCTCTGATGACCATGGCAATGTCGTTTCCCCCAATCTTGAGCCAGGTGTTTCTGCCTCTGCTCTCGGGAACCGCCGGCCGGAATCCCGATGCTGAGAAAAGATATTTGCGCTGGTTCGGCAATGCCACCATCGGTCTGGCCCTGCCCATCGCCACAGGCGGCTTTATCCTGGCAGGTCCCCTTACACAATTTGTCTTTGGAAGCCAATATTCGGGATCGGGGATTCTGTTCCGCTGGCTGATGCTCACCCTTATCACGGCGCCCGCGGCGAGTTATTGCGGAGCGCAACTCATTCCCAACGGCCGCGAAAAGAAATATCTTGCCTCGGTTCTGGCCGGAGCCGCGGCGAATGTCGTACTAAATTTGTTTTTGATTCCCCGGTATGGGGCGCTGGCAGCTGCGTTCACGACAGCCGCAAGTCAGGGCATCGTAGCAATCATGAACTATCAGTTCGTTAAAGACTTGACCAGGCCTCCCCTGCTGGCTGCGGTTGCGATGTCGGTTCCTGCCACCTGTCTGATGGCCGTCAGTCTTGTCGCAATGCGGATTCTTTTTCCGGTTCACGTCCTGGCGCTGGTCGCTCTTGGAGCCTTGATATACGTGGGCGGCTACGCGATGAGTCTGAGTCTGTGGAATGGAATCAGCGTGCCCGATGCCAAGAATGGTCTTTCTTGAACGGAGGTCGGTAGCCTGCATATGAACACCGCGACTTTCGGGCGGGGACAAAAGCCATCGGTGGCGGTTTTGCTGTCGAGCCGCGAAAAGTTCAGCGCCTACCACGGCGGTGCTCTGGCTCGCTGGACTTACGAAGTCTACAGGCGGCTCACCCCTGAAATCGATGCCACTGTTTTCGGCTTTCCGACCCGTACCGCGGACCTCTATCCGCTTCCCCACCAAAGCAGCGGAGCCTCGCGTGCATGCGAGTTCGTTAGCCAAATCCCGCTGGCGCGGCGCTACGAGGAGCAAGTCTGGTTGCGGGCACTGATGCGGCGACTTCGAAGGTTCGATCTGCTCCACATCCACAACCGGCCTCAATGGGTAGCTGCTCTACGCCGAATGGGCTACCAAGGGGCGATTCTGCTTCATCTGCAGAACGATCACCTGGGCCATTGGACTTCCCGCATGCTGGATGACCTGGCGTCGCGCGTGGATCGGGTCGTGGTGTGCAGCGAATTTCTTCGTGAGTGCTTTGCACCGAGGTCTTCAGCCCTCGAAGCAAAAACCGAAATTGTATTCAACGGAGTCAACCGCGAGTTATTTTCCCCTCGAGAGGAGGTTCGCGAACTCAAGACTATTTTTTTTGTGGGACGTCTCGACGCCGAGAAGGGTGTGCTTCAACTCATACAAGCCTACGCCCGAGTTCTGCAGGCTCACCCGGACGCTGCGCTGGTAATCGGAGGCTCCACCGGCTTCGGAACCCATCAGGAAACACCGTACGTCCGCCAAGTACACGACCTGGCAAATTCGGTCGTGCAGAATTGCAAGGGAAAGATTCAATTTACAGGATATATCCATCACGATCGAGATTTGCCGTCGTGGTTTCAGAGGGCGACCGTCTTCACCAGCCCTTCCCTATTCCAGGAACCATTCGGGCTGGTCAACGCCGAGGCCATGGCTTGTGCGACGCCCGTGGTAGGCGCCAATCGCGGCGGCATCCCGGAAGTGTTGGGGAACGCAGGTCGACTGGTCGATCCCGAAGACATCGAGAATTTCGCGGCCACGCTTTCCTCTCTGCTGGCGCAACCCGCCGAGCGCGCGCTACTTGGCGCCGCCGCTTATGAACGGTGTCGAAGGATGTTTGACTGGCGGCTGATTGCCGGGAATTGGGTGCCCTTGCTTGAGGATATGGTTCGCCCGAAGAGCCGCATTGCCCGGCTCGGAACCTAACTCGCAATTGCGCCAGCGATGACAATGTGGTTCCTTGGACTGGATGGCAGAGCACCGGTTCCATTGAACAGTACATTCAAGCGCATGCGAGTTCTGACTCTCACTCCTTTTTATCCCACTGCCTCCGACGACGCCGCCGGTTGCTTTGTCGCGGAACCGCTCCGGCAACTGGAGGATTTCGGAGTCAGCTCCTGCGTCGTGGCCGTACACCCGTTGCATCGTAGTAGCGCGGAGGCTAGTGCTAGCGCTCCAACCGCAACCTGGGTCCGCTATCCGTCCGTCCCGAGTGGGATCGGCCTTGCTACCGCCGGAGCATTTCTTCATGGGCGTCTGATTTCGCAGGTTCGCAAACTGCACCAGTCAAAGCCGATCGATCTGATCCACGCTCATGCGGCGCTGCCCTGCGGGCATGCTGCAGCGCTGTTGAGCCGGGAGCTGAAAATTCCTTGTGTCGTTACCGTCCACGGACTGGACGCATTCTTTGACAACCAGGTTCGCGGATTGGCAGGCAGGTGGTGCAAGCGGGTTGCACAATTTGTTTATCGGTCGGCATCGCGGGTGATCTGCATTAGCGATAAGGTTTCGACAAAAGTGGCCGATGGAACCACGTTCCGGGTGAATACGAAAGTCATCTACAACAGCGTGGATGAGCAAACGTTTTCTCCGGCATCACGCGACTCCTTCTCCAACACCATCCTCAGCGTCGGCAATCTGATTCCGATCAAAGGCCACGAACTGCTCCTTCGAGCACTGGCGTCCGTCCTTCCCCGTTATCCGCAGATCTCCTGCGAGATTATTGGCGACGGTCCCGAACATCATAGGCTTGCGAGATTGGCCAGCGAGTGCAACATCGCGGACAAGGTTCGCTTCCTCGGCCGCCAGAGTCGAAAACAGGTCGCCGAGGCCATGCGCCATTGTCTCCTTTTCGCTCTGCCCAGCCGGTATGAAGGGCTGGGTTGCGTTTATATGGAGGCAATGTCCACCGAAAAACCCGTGATCGGGTGCCGCGGTCAGGGGATCGACGAAATCATTCAGCACGGAAGCAATGGCTGGCTCGTTGAACCAAACAACCTGCAAGAATTAATTGCCGGGCTCGACGCGCTTCTGAAAAACCTGCAACTCCGCCGTCAGATCGGCGAGGCCGCTCGCCGCACCATTCTCCAGGGTTTCACCTCGACGCATCAAGCGACCCAGCTTGCGGCCCTTTATCGGGAGTGCGCGGCATGACTCGCCGGGTTGTGATCATCACGGAAATCATTTCACCCTACCGGATTCCTGTCTTCAATGCTCTCGCGCAGCACGACGGGATCGACTTACACGTAATCTTTTTGTCGGAAACCGATCCCACTCAGCGGCAATGGCTGGTTTACAAAGATGAGATTCGTTTTCCCTATCAGGTGCTTCCCTTCTGGAGAAAGAGATCTGGCCGGCACAGCCTCTTGTTGAACTGGGGAGTGGAGGCGGCGCTGCGGCGAGTCGCGCCGGATTTCATCGTCTGTGGTGGCTACAACTACGTGGCTTCGTGGCAATCCATGTCCTGGGCCCGCCGGAATCGTGTGCCTTTCAGCCTGTGGGCGGAAAGCACGGCTAGAGACTCGCGCAGCGGCCATGCCTTGATAGAGTCGCTGAAACTGAGGTTTCTGCGCGGATGCGATGGCTTTGTGGTTCCAGGAAAATCCGCGGTCGCGTACCTGAAGAAGTACGGCGTTGCGGAAGAAATGATTTCCACCGCACCGAATGCAGTTGACACGCAGTTCTTTGCGCAGCGGGCCAATGCGATTCGCAGGGACGACGCCGCGCATCGTCAGGAGTTAGGCTTGCCTGGTCGCTTTTTCCTCTTCACTGGCCGGTTGGTCCCTGAAAAAGGCGTTTTTGATCTTCTCCATGCCTATGAAGCGCTGGCGCCCTCGGTCACAACTGAGATAGGTCTGGTGTTTGTGGGAGACGGCGCCGCGCGATCTGCACTTGAACAACGCGCAAACGCGATCAACCCAGGATCGATTCAGTTTGCAGGCTTCGCGCAACGCGAAAACTTACCTGCCTACTATGCGCTCGCAGACGCCTTGGTCTTCCCTACGCACACGGATACATGGGGCCTGGTGGTGAATGAGGCCATGGCGTGCGGTTTGCCTGTAATTTCCTCGGACGCGGCAGGCTGTGTAGCCGACCTGGTCGAGGACGAATGGAACGGCCGCGTGGTTTCTGCCGGCGACATCGGCCAACTCGCTTCTGCGATGGACGAGCTTGCAGGGGATGCCGCGCTTCGATCGCTTATGGGCCAGCGCAGCATGGAACGTATCCAGCAATACTCGCCAAGCGCGTGGGCCTCGGGCATGGCGAATGCCGTGCAGCAGTACGGGAGATGCGCGGCATGAGTGACCGCTTGTCGAGATTCTTTTCGCCGGCCACGATTTGGCCGGCCATGATCGCGATATGTTGCCTGTTCGCCTTGTATGCCGCGGTTTTCCAGCCAGCCTACTTCAGTAGTTCCGATCAGCTTGCAACACTGTTGTTTCTGCAGGTTCTGCTGGCGGCGGTTTGGAAATACCGGACGCGATTCTTTCCCCTCCTGCTCGCGACTTTCCTCTGGGCCGGGATGGCGCTACCCCTGAACGCCGCATGGACTTCCGGGCGATGGCTGGTTCTGGTCGTAGGTGCGCTTGCTGGCCTGGTGGTTTACACCCGTGATCGGATGCAATCCTTCGCGATATTCCATCTGGTGGCGCTGTTTTGCGTGGTCTCAGCCCTGGTATCGGCTGCGGTCTCGCCTTATCCGCGCTTGGCTCTTCTCAAAGCAATGAGCTTGCTTCTTCTCTTCCTCTATGGCGCATCCGGGGCGCGGGTGGCGGTGATCGGAAGGGAGGCAATTTTCTTTCGCCGGTTATTAATGGGTTGCGAGTTGCTCGTTTACACTACCGCAATCTCCTATTTGATCTTTCACGCCGAGATTTTTGGTAATCCGAACTCCATGGGCGCTGTAATGGGAGTGGCTGCGGCGCCAATCCTGTTGTGGGGAATCCTTGTGAGCGAACAGCCGTCTACTCGTTGGCGGCGCATCTTCGCTTTCGCGCTCGCGCTGCTGTTGCTTTTCAGCAGCTATGCCCGCGCCGGCATTGCTGCGGCGGTCGTTTCCAGCATTTTGCTCTGTGTTGCTCTGCGCCGGTATGGGCTGCTGCTCAGGGGGGCAGCGCTTGCTCTGTCGCTGGCCGCATTCGTTGCCGCAGTGGTTCCATTGCACCACCAACCCTCGGATTCACTCGAATCCGTCTTCGTATACAAAGGGCGGCGGGAGGGCGGAGTTCTCGCGTCCCGCAGGCCCATTTGGGATGAGACCGTGTCCGCCATTCAACAGCACCCGTGGCTCGGCAGCGGTTTTGGAACCAGTCCGACCAGCAGCGAGGTCGTGCGCAGTCCAGGGAGCTTCGAATCACTCCGCGAGGCTACCCGCGAACACGGCAACAGTTATCTGGCAATCACCGAATGGGTCGGATTTGTCGGAGATATTCCGTTCCTGGCACTGGTCATCCTGATTGCAGCGAATGTAGGCCGCGCCCTGGTGCGAGGACACCAGACCGGACTTGCCCGATCGCCTGCGATTCCATTGGCAGGAGTTTTAGCGGCGGGCTTGGTCCACGCTGCTTTTGAAGATTGGCTTTTTGCGCCCGGCTACTATCTCTGCGTCTTTTTCTGGGCTCTGGCCTTCGTTATGGTCGATATTCTTGCCACAACTTCGGTCGCCACCGTCGAACAGAGCGGCCCGCACGTGTGGACGCACGGGCTAGCGCATGACCGTGCCCTCAATGTACAGACTATCTGCCACATAGGTTAGAGGGGAGAACAGGCTGCTGATTTTACGCAATGTCTCTGAAGCGTAGACCACCGTGCGATATTTCCAGGGAAGCAGATCCACGTCACTGATCTGTGCGTTGAGCGAAAAAAAACCATCCACAAAGACGCGTGCAGATCCGAAGGTCGCGTGAAAAGTCGCGGCCAACTCTCGTGGAGTCCAGTAGCGCACGTCGAAAGCGCGGCCCTCGCGGAATCCTCGGCGGGCCTGATGGTAGAGACAGCGAATGCCAAAGCAGTTCGGCATTTGCACCAGAAAGCCCCCAGTCGAATGCAACACCCGCGCGGCCTCCTGCAATGTGAGACGGGCATTCTGCTTGGAAAGATGCTGGAGAACGCTGTAGGAAAAAATTTGCTGGAACGTATCTTTAGCAAAGGGCAAATAGCGGCCATCGCCAACCACATAGTGCGCTTCTATCCCAAGCTGTTGCGCTACGTGCCGGGCGGCGCGGATTCCCTTCAGCGACGGGTCTATTCCTACAACGCGATAGCCCAACCTGGCGGCGGCAACGCACCACCGGCCCCAGTTGCATCCGATCTCCAGAAACAGCTTGCCCTCCCCGGGCGGCAGCCGGAGATGTGGAATCGGATAGTCAGTGAGCTTGCCCACCATGCGGATATACAACAAGCCGTTGGTTGCGGCGATGATGTGCTGCACAAACGGATCGATTTCTCCGGGCGGCGGACTGGGAAGCCGTGCGGGCATCGATTCGCACGCGGCACCGGCTTGGAGGGAACGAGTGCCTTCGATATGGGTTTGAGGCGTTTCCGAAAGCAGGAGAATGGGAATTCCATCGACGATCGGATAACGGTGACCGCTCGGGCATTGCAATTGCCGGTTTCGTTCCTCAAGAACTTGATGATCTCTGGGGCAGACCAGGAGTTGCAGGAGTGCCCTGTCCACGGCACACTGAGGCGTTGCGTCCACCAACGTTGACGCGGCCATGCTACGCAGGACTCCCGCGGAGTTGTGCTTGCATACGATGGGGAGCGGACCACACTGCGATCACAATCAGATAATCACCTACCTCGGGGATAGTGGGAAGCTGGCAAGTGAGGTACGCGGATGCGATTCCCATCAAATTCAAACCTCATGGTTGCTGATTCTGATGCTCGGACACCGCATGGAAGAAGGGTTCGCCAAAACTTGATCTATACTTACGGCAATTTCGGAGGGTTTGATTTTGCTTCGTCAGTTCGGTCGATGATGCATCTTTTCCTTAACTGTCTCGCCGCCAGCGCTGGGAGCGGGTTGACATATGTCCGCAACGTCGTCCCTCAGATCTCAGGGCGTGCAGAACTGCGAGCCACTCTCGCACTTCGTCCTTCGTTACGGAAGGAGCTTGGCAACCCGTCGAACATTTCATTCCTTGAAGTGGAAGCTCCGGTGGGCGCCGCAGCACGCTTCTGTTGGGAACAGACCTTCCTGCCCGGCATCATCCGGAAGACCGGCGCAGATGTATTGCTCTCGGCCGGCAATTTCGCCCTCCGTAAGTCGCCTGTGCCTCAGATTCTTCTTTCGGGAAATTCTCTCTATACTTCTCCCGACTTCTACGGCGACCTTCGCGCCCGCGGGGCACACCGCATGTGGTTAGACACTCGCATCAGAGGCTTCTTCGCCCGGCAATCTGTTCAGTGGGCTGACTGTACCGTCGCTCCCAGCCAGGCTTTCGCCGATATGCTGCGCCTATGGACTGGAGGCAAAGTCGTCAGCATTTATCACGGCTTCGACCCCGAAATATTCTTCAGAAACCACAGCGAGCTGCCCTCCGCGATCCAAAGCAAGATCGACTCTCGCAAAGATGCCTTGCGCCTCGTCTTCGTGAGCCACTACAACTATTACCGGAATTTCGAGACCCTGTTGCGCGCCGTGCCCCGTATTCGGGAACGCTTGGGTGGCAGGGACGTTCAGCTATTCCTGACTTGCAAACTGGCTTCTGACGAATATTCTGGTCCTCATCGCACCGAGGCGGCAGTGGCCCTCGTCCACCGTCTTGGGATTTCCAAGAACATCGTGGAACTCGGCGCCGTTCCCTATCACCTTCTGCAGCGCGTCATCCGCGCTTGCGATATCTACGTGACTCCCGCCTATGCTGAGACTTTCGCACATCCCCTGGTGGAAGCCATGGCGTGCGGCCTGCCGGTTGTCGCTTCCGACCTGCCCGTACATCACGAAATCTGTGAGAATGCAGCCCTGTATTTCCCGCCCTTCTCTCCCGGACTGCTGGCTGATCGAGTCGTCCAAGTGGAGCAATCCTCGACGCTGAGAAAGCAACTTGGGGAGTGCGGGTCTCGACGGTCGCGCGATTTCTCCTGGCGTGAGCACGTCGACCAGATCGTCTCGCTTGCTAACAGCCTCAGCAACTCCCGCCCCAAATATCGTCGCGCGGCGTAGCCCAAGCTGGGGTTGCCAGTTCTGATGCGGAGAAACAACAGCGAGATTGATCCGCAAATCCTTGGTCTATAATTGCGCCAATTTCTGAGGGCCACCGTTTGCTACATCAGCGCTATAAGGATTTTTGTTTTCTTGCCATCTCCAAAGCCACCATTCCCAATTATTGGGTTCGTAAATGTCGTTACGCGGTCTGGCCGCCTGCCCGATGCGCACTTCACCTGCATCTCGGATGCGGCCCGAATTATTTGCCAGGCTTCGTCAACATCGATGCCAATCCGCTGCGAAAGGTGGACTTGTGGCTGGATGTGCGCTGCGGTCTCCCCTTCGCCAATCAGTCCGTGGACTCGATCTATTCGACGCATATGATGGAGCACCTCTACCCCGACGAACTTGAAGCGCTGCTTACAGATTGCGCTCGCGTACTGAAACCCGCGGCAGGACTGCGGTTGATCGTTCCGAGTCTGCGCAGCGCAGTGCTGGCTTACCAGGACAATCGGCCAGATTGGTTCCACGAATCTTTCCCTCGCCACTTCGATTCGTTGGGTGGACGCTTCTCCAATTTCGTATTTTGCGATGGGCAGCACCGCACCGCGTTTGATTTCGGATATATGGAGGAAGTGCTGAGAAAATCGGGCTTCCGGGAAGCGCAAGAATCCGCTGAAGGTCAGAGCAGGCTGTACGGGCCAGTTGTTCCTCCCTATGAGCCCGGCGATGCCGCGGGGCTGCCGCACTCGCTTTATGTAGAGGCTTTCAAGTAGCTGGGGATCCGAGGAGTTATGCCCCACACCATACTTTCTGTGTCATCTCTTCAGTCATATGTGAGCAGCAGCTTCCGCAGTAGTATGTTCTCATCAAGTGACAGATAAGATGCAGGCACATGAACCCGAACTCGCGCAATTCACGGGTTCGCCTGCATCCTTGCCCGTCCGCGCAATCAATCCTGTCCGCGACGAAGTGCATAACTCGTCCCGCGTTGCAGGCTGGAATTGGCTCTTGAACCGGCTCTCCCGTGAAACCAGTTCCGGTCGCTTTATACCCGAGATAGATGGCCTGCGTTTCGCGGCCATCGGAATGGTCGTTCTTTTCCATTTGAACGGCTATTTGTTGGCAAAGTCGTCGTTATACCATTCAGGACCGTTGCCTCAGTCAGACTGGCTTGCCCAAATCGCTCTTGTAGGCAATCGAGGCGTGGAACTGTTTTTTGTGATCAGTGGGTTCATCCTGGGGCTTCCCTTTGCTGCCCACCACCTCAAAAACGCGCCCCGAGTCGATCTGCGCAAATACTACCTGCGACGCCTCACCCGCCTGGAGCCGCCTTATTTTGTTACGGTGCTACTTCTGTTTGTCCTGGCGCTTTGGGTCCAGGGAAAAACTGCGGCAGCTCTCTACCCCCACCTCGCTGCCAGCCTTTTCTACTTACACAATCTGATTTATGGTTCCGCCAGCCCTGTGATTGGGGTCGCGTGGTCCCTTGAAATCGAGGTGCAGTTTTATGTACTTGTGCCTTTACTGACGTTTTTGTTTGCGATCAGGAAACGATGGCTCCGGCGTCTGATTTTGGTGGCGCTAGTTCTGGGCACCCTGTCGGCGCAGTCTCGGTTTCTGCCACAGAGTGGTCCTGCCTCGCTGTCGATCTTGGCATATTTGCAGTTCTTTCTGATCGGATTCCTGCTGGCTGATGTTTTTCTCGCCGATTGGAGAGAAGCGCCCCAATCCAATTCCTATTGGGATGGGGTTGCGCTGGCCGGCTGGCCACTGCTGTTCATCGTCTTGCGTTCAGACGTTCTCGCACATTGGCTTTTTCCCTTCCTTGTGTTCCTCTTGTACTGCGCTGCCTTTCGGGGCGACTGGAGCCGCCGAGTTTTTTCCAATCCTTGCATTACGGTGGTCGGTGGAATGTGCTATTCCATTTACCTCATTCACTACGAGGTCATCTCCGCAGTGGGCCGCTTCACCAAGGGATTCGCCGAAAGCCTTCCGTACTGGGCGTATTTTAGCGTCCAGTTGGCCCTGATCGGCGTTTCCATTTTATTGGTTTGCGGTTTCTATTTCGTTCTGCTGGAAAAACCGTGCATGCGCCGTAACTGGCCAGGGCGAGTGTGGACTCATTTGCAGGGTACGGCGTACCAAAGAAGCGGCGCAGCCGAGAGCGCCGCGGCGGACTAGGCCGAGCGGAGAACCAGCAATACAGATTGTCCGGAAAGAGGTTGCCGGGGGACAAATGACGTGTTCCTTCTCTGTCATATGGAAGCTGCCAGATTCGGCGATAGTATGTTGCCAGAGATTTGTCACTCACTATGCAAACACGCGAGGACCCGAGACTCCTCCGGTCAACTTCACGCGCGGTGACTCTGCCCGTGAGTGTGATCATTCCAGTCCGCAACGAGGCGCACAACCTGCACCGCTGCCTCGAGTCTCTGAGCGGAGCCGGCGAGGTTTACGTCATCGACTCCGGAAGCACAGACGAAAGCACCGAGATCGCCCGCTCCTTCGGTGCGAAGGTTGTCCAGTTCCACTATCACGGTGGTTGGCCCAAAAAGCGTCAATGGGCCATGGATACGCTTCCACTGGCATACGACTGGATCCTTCTCCTGGACGCCGACGAAGTTCTGACGCCTGAATCAGCGGAAGAGATTCGGCAAGCCATCCAGGATCCCACCTACGACGGCTACTACATCGCTCTACGCATGCACTTCCTGGGACGAGTGCTTCGCCATGGCAATGCCAGCTTCCACAAACTTTCGCTTTTTCGGCGTGGTAAAGCCCGGTTTGAGTGCCGCCTCAAACATCAGAATGCTTCCATGTGTGACATGGAAGTACATGAGCACGTCGTGGTCGAAGGACGAACTGCGAAGTTACAAAATCCCCTGGTCCATCGCAACCTGGAATCGCTTTCGCACTACATTCGGAAGCACGATGAATATTCGAACTGGGAAGCGCGAGTGTGGCAGGCGGGGGAAAGCAGCTATCACGATTTGCCAGCTGCTTTGTCCGGAAGCCAGGCGCAGCGCCGCCGCTGGCTGAAAAGAAATGGTCTGGGTCTGCCCGGCTCGCCTTTTCTTTTCTTTTTATATAAGTATTTCTTCCGCTTGGGATTCCTCGACGGCGTGCCCGGACTGATTTACTGCGGGTTTCAGGGCATCCAGTTCTTTCACATCAAGGCGAAAATTTACGAATCGCGGATGCGGGAGCAATGAGCGCGACCCGAACTGTGTTCGCTGCGGACGCGGTCGCGTATCACGCCTCATTGGCCGATGGGTGGGAGCGCCGCTATCAAAAGCATTCGTTCCACACGCGTCATACCGTCTTGATGAAGTCTCTGCAAGGGCGGGACCTGGCCGGCACTCTCTGGCTCGACGCAGGATGTGGTACTGGCAGCATGGCGCGCTGGTTGGCGCAACGCGGCTGCGGCGTACTTGGAGTCGATGCTGCTTCTGAAATGATCGCCGCAGCCCGGACTGCTCAACCCGAGAATCATTCAGACCGGCTCAGCTTTGTCCGGATCACCACCATCGCTCGTCTGGAACTCGATGATCGCTCGCTCGACGGCGTCTTATGCTCCAGCGTTTTGGAATACGTGCCAGACCCCACCGCCTGCGTAACCGAATTTGCCAGAGTTCTGAAACCCGGAGGCCTGTTGCTGGTTTCCGTGCCCAACCGCAAATCGATCGTGCGTCGAACGCAGCTTGCATGTCATCAGTTGGGCGGTCTCTTGGGGAAAAGTTGGTGCAGGTTCCTGGATTACTCGCGCCATCAGTACGCAAAGGCAGAGTTCGAGCGATTGCTGATGGAATCAGGCTTCAGGGGCGAGAACTTCGTGCCGTTCGGAGGCCCATTGCCGGGATTGGCACGGCGAAGCCGCCACTGGGCGCCTTTGCTGATGTTCGTCGCTCAAAAACTCGGATGAAATGAAGCACACAGACTTGAATCGAGGAAACTGCTCTCGCCGATGCTGATCCTGGGACTGAATATGTTTCACGCGGACGCTTCGGCCGCCATCGTGCAGGATGGCGAAGTCGTATTCGCAATCGCAGAAGAGCGCCTCAACCGCACCAAGCACTACGCCGGATTCCCATCGCTCGCCGTCAAAGCCTGCCTGGACTTTGTTGGCGCCAAGATCACAGATGTGGATCACGTGGCCATAGGTCAGGACAGCGATGCCAACCTGTCCAAAAAAGTTCAATACGCCCTCGCCAATCCCGCCAAGATTCTGAATCTGATCCGCCTGCGCCAGCGCAAGCAACCGATGCGAGACGTACGTTCGCTCCTCGCCAAAGCGCTCGATGTTGATCCCGAGGTGCTTCGCTTCCAGGAGCATCACCTGGAGCATCACATCGCGCACATTGCCAGCGCATACTACTGCTCGCCCTGGGATAGAGCCGCAGGTTTCAGCTACGACGGCTCCGGTGACTTCGTCTCCACCATGACGGCCCGCTGCGAAGGCAACCAGATCCAGGTGCTCGATCGTGTTTTTCTACCCGACTCGCTGGGAAGTTTCTATACGATGATTTGCGAGTTCATCGGCTTCCAGCAGTACGGAGACGAAGGCAAGGTTATGGGCCTCGCGCCTTACGGGACCGAAGCACTCTGCGAACAACTTGAAGAAGTGATTGGCCTGAAAAACGGCAGCTTCAATCTCGACCTCAGGTTCTTCAAGGCTCTAGGAAGCAACCAGGGGATGCAGGTCTTAGCGGACGGCACGGTGCAACTAGCCCGGCACTTTTCCCCGCGAATGGTAAAAGCCTTTGGCGATCCACGCGAGCCGCGCACCGAAATTACTCAGCGCGAAATGGATCTTGCCTACGCCATGCAGCGCCGCTTCGAAGATGTGTTGTTCCATCTTCTCAATCAACTCCACCAGCGCGTACCCTGCGAACACCTCGCCATGGCGGGCGGATGCGCGCTCAACAGCGTTGCCAACGGAAAGCTTTTTACACGGACTCCGTTTCGACGAACATGGATCCAGCCCGCCGCCGGCGATGAAGGCTTGGCGATTGGCGCAGCCTTGCACACCTGCCACTCCATTCTGAATCAGCCGCGTCGTTTTGCCATGAAGAACGCTTATCTCGGCCATGAGTTTTCCGATGCCCGCATCGAATCCGATTTGAAAAAAGCGAATCTGCGGTACCGCAAACTCGAACGCCAGCCTCTGCTCGATACCGTGGCCCAGCAGATTGCATCCGGCAACATTGTGGGATGGTTTCAAGGACGCATGGAATGGGGCCCACGCGCGCTCGGCAACCGCTCCATACTGGCTCATCCGGGGATGCCTGAAATGAAAGATGTGCTGAACTCGCGCATCAAACAGCGCGAGTGGTTTCGTCCATTTGCGCCCTCGATTCTCGAGGAACGCCAGCCCGAGTATTTCGAGCACGATCACCCTTCGCCGTTCATGCTGCACGTGTACAAAATTCGCCCCGAAAAACGAACGCAGCTTTCCGCCGTCAATCACGTCGACGATACCGGCCGTCTGCAGAGCGTGAGCCGCGAAGAGAATCCGCTCTATTACGAGTTGATTCAGGCCTTCGAGCGCAAAACCGGAATCCCGGTGGTCTTGAACACCAGCTTCAACGAAAACGAACCGATCGTGTGCCAGCCCGAGGAAGCCATCGATTGCTTTCAACGTACGCGCATGGATGTTCTCGCCATCGGGCCCTACTTGAGCATGAAAGCTGAAAACCAGTAACTGAGAACCGAGAACGGATATCAATCAGAGCCATGGCAGCCCATTCGGTTTCCGCGATCGCGGCACAAAATACGAGCCTGAATCCAGTTCAGATCGCTGCCTTCCCGCGCATGCGCGCCCTGGCTTGGCGTAATGACGTGTTGTACGCCTCCCGTGGCTACCGGCTGTTTCGGGCCACCATGAATACGAACTCCAGCGCCATTAAATGGGATCACGCCGGGCAATACCAGCCCGCCGCATGGCGAACCATCACTTCATCTTCCCTGCTGACATCGCGCCTTCTCCGCGATGGTTTCCACGCGCTCGTAGCTTTGCCGTCGGGACACCTGGTTGGGGCCGTGCCCGGTGCCATCGTGACTCTGGCGCCGGGCCAGTCGGAATTTCGCGTATCCCACATGTTACTGCGCGGCACGCGTCCCTTGCACCTTGCCGCGGCTCCAAACGGCCACGTTTTCTGGGGAGAATATTTCGACAACCCGCAGCGAAGTGAAGTTCACATCTACGCATCCACAGATCGAGGCGCTCACTGGGAGGTGGCCCACACATTTCCCAAAGGCGCCATCCGCCACGTGCACAACATCGTTTACGACGAGTGGGAGAATTGTTTTTGGGTGCTCACCGGCGACCATGGCCCGGAATGCCGTATTCTCCGTGCCTCTTGCGATTTCAAGACCGTGGATGTGATCCTATCTGGCAGCCAGCAAACGCGATCCGCCGCTCTGGTTCCCACCCGCGACGCGCTCTATTTTTCCACCGATACTCCGCTGGAAACGAATCATGTGTACCGTCTCGACCGCCAAGGAGGTGTTTCCAAAGCTGCGGCACTGAGTAGTTCCTCAACCTACGGGTGCCGCGTCGGCAACGCGGTCTTCTTCTCCACTATGGTTGAACCGAGCGCGATCAACTCCGACCGCAACGTGAGCGTGCTTGGCAGCGCCGACGGATTGCACTGGCAATGCCTGTTGCAACGCAAGAAAGATCACTGGCCCATGGGCCTGTTTCAGTATGGCAACGCATTCCTTCCTGATGGTAAGAACACTGCCGGTCTGCTCGCGGTCACGACGATCGCCGTCGAGCATGGCGACCTCGAAACCAGCATCTCGCGTGTGTAGCCGGTCGCCCTGCGGAGGAATCCCGCACGCTATCTCTGCCACGCTTTTCTCATGCTAGTGTCCAGTTGTGAGCCGTATTCAATACTATCGGCGTATCTTCGGCGCCTATCTCGTCCCCGGGAAGAGCCATCTCACTTTCTGGCACGAGACGCCCCAAGCAAATCCCGCAGCGAGCGTCCACAAGCTCGGCGAGTACTACATGTTGTTTGCGGAGAAGGCGGACTACAAGGGCGGTCACGATTCTGTCGGCATCCCAACGCTCAACTATCGCGGTGGGATCGGTCTGCAATACAACCCCATCGCTGTCGCGCAGTGGGGACTGGGCAACTACAACCTCTTTTGCCGCAACCACAGCGACGAACGAAGAAACAGATTCCTGGCCGCCAGTGACTGGCTCTGCGCCCACCTCGAACTTAACTCGCACGGATCGTGGGTGTGGAACCACCACTTCGACTGGGAATATCGTTCGCCGTTGAAAGCTCCCTGGTACTCTGGGCTCGCTCAGGGCCAGGGAATCTCTTTGCTGGTTCGCGCCTACCGGGAGACGAACGCCACGGCATATCTCGAAGCCGCAGAGCGCGCATTTGCCACGTTCCTCAAATCTACCAACGAAGGCGGCGTCACCTTCACCGACGCGCGTGGCAACATTTGGTTCGAGGAGTATATTGTTTCTCCGCCTACGCACATTCTCAACGGTTTCATCTGGGCGGCTTGGGGCGTCTACGACTATTTTCTAGCGACCCAAAACAGCGCTGCCCGGGATTTGTTCGCCCAATCGATGCTCACTCTCCGCGCGAATCTTGAACGTTACGACCTTGGTTTCTGGTCACTTTATGAGCAATCCGGCACGCTATTCCCCATGGTCGCCAGCCCCTTCTATCACCGATTGCATGTCGTGCAGTTACGCGTGATGCATCGACTCACCGGAGACGAAATATTCGCTCGCTTCGCCGACAAATGGGAAGCCTACACCCGCAGCCGCGTCAAGCGTACTCGGGCTCTTTGCTACAAAAGCGCATTCAAGCTTTGCTATTACTAGAACCGCATGAAGATTCTCTACGTATCCCAATATTTTCCGCCGGAGATGGGAGCACCCGCTGGCCGGGCCTCGGAGCTATCACGTCTTTGGGCAGATGACGGCCACGAGGTGACAGTCCTGACCGGATTCCCCAATCATCCCACGGGAATCGTGCCGCCCGAATATCGCCGCAAACTTCGTGGCCTGGTAATCCGCGAGAACGTTGAACGAGTAAATATCGTCCGCACCTGGCTTCTTCCTTTCCCCAATCGCAAAGCGCACGAGCGCATGTTGAACTACAGCTCGTTTTGCATTTCCTCCGCGACCACCGGCTTGTTACTCAGTCGACCTGATGTCGTCATCGCCACTTCGCCGCAACTGCTGGTCGGTCTCTCAGGCTGGTGGCTGGCCCGCTGCAAGGGTGTGCCGTTTGTATTCGAGGTCCGCGATCTCTGGCCCGAGTCTTTGGCTGCCGTGGGCGTGGGGAGCAGCAACTCGTTACTTCATCGCTCCCTGGCAAAGGTTGCAGGATTCCTCTATCGCAATTGCGATCGCGTCGTAGTCGTCACTCCCGCCTTCAAGAAGTACCTGATCGAACACTGGCAGGTTCCCGAAGAAAAGATTCTCGTGGTCGAGAACGGCGTCGACACAAATCTGTTTAGCAAGCTTCCCCTCGACATAAATCTGAAACGCGAACTAGGCGCAGAAGGGAAATTCGTAGTCTCCTATATCGGCACGATAGGCAATGCGCACGGTTTGGAAACGATGGTAGAAGCCGCAAACCTCCTGCGCGAGAGAGCGCCCAACGTTCTTTTTCTGCTCGTCGGCGAAGGCGCCGAGAAACAGCACCTCGTCTCTTTGGCACGCTCCCGCGGCCTCACCAATGTGCACTTCGTCGACCAGCAACCGCGAGAAAAAATCCCGGCTTACATCTCCGCATCAGACGCTTGCCTCGTGTTGCTCAAGAGGACCGAACTCTTCAAAACTGTCCTCCCTACTAAAATGCTGGAGTTCATGTCCTGCGCTCGACCCGTGATCCTGGGCGTGGATGGTCACGCGAGAGAGGTGATGGAGCAAGCCAACGCAGGAATCTTCATCCAAGCGGAAAATCCCGCCGCGTTGTCGGAGGCGGTAGTCCGTCTCGCCGCGGATCCAGGATTACGCGAATCCCTTGGCCGCAACGGCCGCCAGCATGTTCTGCAATATTTTTCCCGCTCGCACACCGCCAGGATATATCTCGACGTCTTGTACGATTTGTTGGCTGAAGGTCAGCGCTGCGCGGCCACCGCAGCGTAAGCCAATGTAGGCGTCGGCGTCCCCGCCCGTGCGGGTCCAGGTCAAATTCACACTTCGTGAGAAGTCTCGCTAGGGGATGGCCACAATGCTGGCCGCAGTCGCAGCCTGCATGGCCGCTTCAAACGTGCGTCCCGCAAAAGCCTTGGTCGCGCTGGTCGGGACAAAAAGAATATCGTCCGCTTGCATGGTCACATCTGGAGCTTTGGCCCGCAGGATTTTTTTCAGCTCTACCGAGGTTTCGGTAATTCCGTCCGGCCCCTTGCGAATGATCCTCGCGCCACCAAGATTGGCTGTGCGCGTCGTCCCGCCCGCCAGGGCAATCGCCTGCAGCACCGTCAAATGCCCACTGTCCATGAGAAATCCACTCGGCCTTCCGACGTCCCCCACAACGTAAACCAGATCGGCCTTGCGTACGATGATCG
>Ga0210407_10000794_pt1 | contig 32915 bp, 31 predicted proteins | sample IncBWC27MmetaG_FD_150860 | JGI IMG/M metagenome (GOLD analysis project Ga0210407, IMG submission 150860) | Forest soil microbial communities from Barre Woods Harvard Forest LTER site, Petersham, Massachusetts, United States - Inc-BW-C-27-M | ecosystem: Environmental > Terrestrial > Soil >...
CAATCTCTCTGGCAAGCTGCTCGAAATCGGCATGTGTCGCGCCTTCTCGCCACACATAGAGGGAGTCAACGAGCGCGTGGATCAGTTCAAATCCCCGGCTCTCGGCCAGTTCCTTCGCCACTAATAGCGTTTCGCGTGCGACAGCGTTGATGGCTTCGTGGGCTTCGATCTTGCCGAAACGAGCATTCTTGTATCCCGTATATCCGAAGCAACAGACGAGGAGCCACTTCAGCGAGTCGCGTTGTAGTTTGAATCGCTGTGCGATGGCTGGGGCGGCCGTCTTCTGGAGCCTCTTCAATTCAATGCGTTTGGCAATGAGGCGTTCCACGACCCGGCTGGTGATGCCGCGCCTTTTCTGACACACGCGATAGCCCAGCTCCGGTATCCGCGGAGCATCGGGACAGCAAGGACAATTCACGGTTTCGGGAGAGATGTTGAAGCGTGCCATGATGCTCGGAAACTGGCTGACGAAGTCCAGTTCGGCCACGTTGGGCGTGAAACCAAGCTTTGGCACGAAGACGAGACCGCCTCGGTCCGCGGCGAGAAGTTCGTCTGGGCGCTTCGGATCTTCCGGTTCCGCTTTCTGTTCGGGGATTAGTACGCCATCGCGGTGGGCGAGTTCCATCTGCATGTAGGAAATGCCAGTGCCAGTCGTCGTGCGTGCTGCGTACTGAATCGGAAGTTTGGTGATGCGGGCAAGCTCCCAAAGACCGGCGAAGTCACACTTCTCCGAAATGAAGGAGTTCTGTTTGTCCACATGGATGCGGCCGAAAAGAGTAATGGAGCTCGCTTTGAAAAGAATCCGTCCGTAGCTCGTGTAGCTGCGTCCGCGGGATTGCTGAACGGCCGCGGTCTCATCACGATTCAGAGGTAGGGAACATTTCAAGCGCTCAGCCTGCTGCCGGAGCAAGGGAAGAATCGTCGAATCGCCCCACTCCGAAAGAATGACGTCCGGGTCTTCGCGTTTGAGCATGTGAGCAAATTGGATCGCTGGAGGCTCGCCTGTTTCGTCGAGTTCCCAACATCTCCCATCCACCTCGATTTCGAGCGCTGCACGGCGGCCGTGCGTGGGATCGATTCGTGAAAGGCCTGAGAGGCGAATCTGCATGAGTTTGAGCGGCGGCATTTCGTAGTCGAGGGTCCATTCGTCATCGCGGCACACGATCGATTGGATTTTGCCATGCTCGTCCGCTTCGACTTCGACAAACGCCAGCGGGAATATCCGCTTCTCCCAGCAGTAAAGAGAAGCAACCATAAGGTCACTGTTGTAGAGCTGCAGTTTCGAGTCGAGTTTGTGCACCCATCGTCCCCAGCCAAGAAAATCCGAAGGGCAAAGAACGGAGATTTCGAGAACCTGGCGGGGCGCATTCAACCACAAGTCGATCCGCTCGGTGAATCGCGCAAGCAGTTCCGTGGTTTTTCGCTCGGCGGCATCTCGCAACTGGACGAGCCGTTCCTCGATTCCCGAAACGTAGAATGCCGGTGCGAAGCTATCAGTCAAACGGAAGTGCGACTGGTTCCGGTCGATCAGCCACAGCGTCATCCCCAGCCGGGTCGGGTAGATGTCGAGAATCCATCCTTCGAGCAATTTCACAAAGCACCCCTGCGTTCTGAAGAACCTTCTCGACCGCAGCCAGGCGCTTTTCCTGATCGAGAGCGATGGAGAGAAGAATGGCTTCCATTGGATTATCGTGAGCCTGATACGTGGCCGCCTGGGTGTAGCAGCGTACGCGCACGAAGAGGCGGTCGAAATGCGGCTGGTCCTCCCGCCGCAACGCGCGCCGGAATTTCTTCCATCGCTCCGCGTTTTGTTCAATCAATTGGACAAATGTAGGGACAGTCCTGCCCATGGGGCACCTCGCACTTTCGTTCAAACAGATAGGAGTGGCGTATCTTTTTCGCGGGTAAAGGAAAGGGAGGATTCGGGACCGGGTTCGACTTTCACGATATGATCTGCCTGGTTGCGGAGTTTCTGAAAGAAGTCGCGTCGTTTTGTTTTGAAAGAAGTGGCATCGGAAAAAACCGCAATGGAGAGAGAAAGCGGCGCAAGCTCTCGCAAGCCTTCGAGGGCGTGTTCAAACGAGGCTCGCGCCGGACGGTCCTGAACATCCTCGTCGAAAAATAAATCCGGCAAAGCCGTGACGATGAGCACGTCGGCGTGAAACGTCGCAAGCACTTTCGGGACTCGGCGGATGAGTTCTGCTAGTTGAAAACATGTGAAGGCGCGTGCGACTCGGATGAGAGTGTTCAGCGCGGAAGGTTCAAGCGAGCGCTCCCTCGCAAACCGTGCGATGAGGAGCGGGCTGATCTGATTGGCGCCATCCAGATACAAAACACGTTTCTGGCGGAGGAGGATCCTCGGAAGAAAGTAGTGCGAGAGGCGCTGGATTCCGGGGCATCCGTAGAAGACCGTGAGTGCGCGGTCGGGCAAGACCCAGGGGTTCGGGGCCACCCGGTGTTCCGTTTTCGTTGCTGCGGTGGGTAAGCTCACGACGAAGTGCCCTCAGCCCTGCGATGCTGAATGAATAGTAGGCGAAGAAAAGGCGAAAAGTCAAGCGTACTCCCTTCTTGGCCACACACACAGATCCGGCGCGAAGCCTTCGCGCCGGCGATGGAGACGACGGAGATTCGCTCCGCGCTGCCGGCGAGCAAATCCATCCAATCTCAGATCGCCGCTGTCTCGTCCGCGCGCTCACTCCTTCGCCCTCACTGCTTAGCGGAACTCGCCGCCGTAGGGTGCGGCTCGCCGAAATAGGGAAAATCCGGGCGCATCAGCCGCATATCGGGGGCCACCCCATCGCCGAGGGCCGTGTTCGTGACCAGCGTGAGAATCACGTCCATCACGTCGTCGCCGAGGCCGCGGCCGTTGAAGGCGGCAAAGCTGAATGAGGCGGGCGTGTCCAGTTCGTAGGGTAGGACGCCTGGGCAGAGGCGCGCGAGGAGTTGCGTAGCGTAGGCGGATGGGTCGGCCGCTGAGTGGGCGAGCGCGGTGACTTTTTCCACGAAGTCGCGGATTGGTTTGGAGAACAGCGCCACTTCGTCCGCCGGGACCGCGCGGTTGTAGTTTTCCAATGCGTCGTGGAGCGAAGGATCGGAGAGCAGGATGTGGGTGATCATCGGCAGGCCCCAACGCGATACCTGCACCTCCGGCGCGTGCCCGTGGAGCGATGCGGTGGCCCATGCGTGCACCACACCTCGGCCGATCAGGCTGCTAGGGACCTCGAGGACGATGGCGGTGACATTGTTGCCGCCGAAGAAGTTCTGGCCATTCTGGAACGCCTCCGGGGCAAACCGGTTTTCGGACCACAGAGCTTTTCTGAAGGCACCGAAACCGACGCCATTGGTGGCGAACAGATCGGGCGCGAGGCCTGCGTACGCCAGGCAGCTCTGATCTGCTTTCACGACGCGTCCCGTATTCCCGGAAATGATGAGTTCGCCCGCGGCACCCTTCAGGGCGTCCGCTCCGGTGGCGCGCCGGACCGCGAAGGTCTGAACGTGCCGGTGCTCGCCGCCATCGGCGTTGGCGGGCGCGCCGAACTGGACCTTGAAGGTGACGTCTTCGCGAAGATCGCGATCCGTGTCGAAGCGAAAGGCGTAGAGACATTCGTCGCGGAAGGTGTCTGGCGCGCCGACGCCGGCGTTCGGATTCACGGTCAAAGCCATGACCGTTGTGCCCGGGCGGACGCGAAACAAATAGAAGTCGCAGATGTTGATGCGGGGGTCTTCTTTTGCGGTAGGCGTATCGAAATGATGCGACATGGCGAATCTTCTCCTAAAGGGTTAGATGCGAGGCCAAAAGGTCGATCGCTCGGATGCGGGGCCGCTGGGGCGATCATCCTTGACATCCTCAACCTCATCGGAAGATTTTTCAAGTTTGGAATGGAAACGAAGCAATTCCGAAGTCCTGATTGGTCGTAATCGGACAAGTGCCCGTCACTGGCCAGGAACGGCGTTGTGGGAAATAGCTGCTGCCTTGTCGGCATCGCATCACGAAATCGAGCACTGACGAGAAGCGCGTTTACCGGTACCTATCCCAGCAGTTCTTCTTGCTGCAAGCTAGGGAGAATCGGAGCGGCAGTAAGGCCGCCCCAATTTGCCTGGCTCTGCTCGTAGAGGAACGCATAGCCAAATGTGAACTCCGAGATTCCTATTTCCGCCATTCAACTTGCCCCCTGCCCGCAACTACGAACGAGAGGTTCTTGGGAACAGTGCCGCCCGCACACCCAATCTTTAGCGACTTGCCTAGCGCCGTGCGTTTCGTAAGAGTGCTTGATACTCCTCGTTAGGAATAAGCAGCTTGTCCCACTTTGAGTCGGCAAGGATTTCCTGGACCAGCAACCGATCTTTCATCTGAGTCTTCGGCGCAATCGAGTCGTAGATGGCCCCCGCACGGCCTTGGTTATCGACAACAACCCATTCGGAATACAAAATGCGCACGGCGCGAATTGCCTTCAAGGCATTCCACAAACCCTCGTATTCAAATGCATCCTTTTCGGCGATGTCATAGCTGATTAGATAAAGCGCCATGGGATGGCCTCCTATACGAGGTGCCAATTACCATACTATCAAACAATATTCCGTTCCTTGCTCGATGTTCTGAGTGCTATAGTCGGGTTCATTATGCCCCGTTCCACCTCTCTCGCTGCATACTCACTTAAGGTTTGGAATTATGAAGAAACAGAGAGCGAAATCATTTCGGACTTTGGAGACGAAGAGGACCTCCTGGAAGTATTTTCGGAGTTGCTGAGTTCGTTGCAAGCGAAGGCTTCACATGACAAGCACAATCGCCAATTGCTGACAGTCGAGACGCTCAAAATTGACAATAAGGCTAGGACGATCTGTGGAATTATTGAAACTGGGGAGTACGGGAGCGAGAGCAAGTTGCGTGACGCTGACACGCAACAGATCGTTTACAAGAGAAAAATAAAAGAGGCCGATATGCTGCCCTTCTATTTTCTTTTCGATTTGCCGGAAGGTTCAGAAGACGGTATTCTGGTACTTCAACGTACTGGAATGTTCGGAATCCGAAAGGTTCTGGCGACGGTCATTGAGTCCTGGTTTAATCCGAAGTTTCCCGACTTTGGTCTCAGATTCCATCCGCTTGCCGAGCCCGGCGACCTGGAGAAGTACAAGGAAGGCCAAGTAGAAACCATTCGATTCATCGGGTATGACGTGCCCAGCGATATTGCGGACGCACTCAAATCGCACAACAAACAATTTGATGGCCACGTCGAGTTGGTGATCTCAGCGCGGAGGGGATCGTTCTTACCTGTGAAGGAGCGTATACGACGCTTTTTTAACAAAGAAGTAGAGTTGAATAAGTTCATCGCCTTGAAGGAAACCAAATTCAAATACCAAGACGTGAAGCTAAAAACGAAGGTGGGCCGGAGCAGAAGAACGGTTAGCCTTGGGGGACTCAAGTTGCTCAGGTCGTACTACGACATAACTGACGACGTGACGATGGACGGGGCCACTGGACATCCGGCTTTTGAATCGATTGATGGGCTTGCCAAGGGCCTGGCGAGCAGAGTTAGGAAGAGTATGGGTATCCCCGATGTCGAGGAATAGAAATGAATAAAATTGACGTGCTTCCCATCATCACTAGGCACGTTGACACCCTGCGCGATCACTCTACCGGCAGGCGAAGCGCCGGAGACGTGTTTTTGTTTTTCGGAGTCCCTTTGATTGTTTCGGGTGCCGCGGTTTATTACCGAATCATGCTTACGTCTGACGCGCTCACGGCCGTGTTGGCGTCATTTTCAATTTTCGCCGGGTTGCTGCTGAATTTACTTCTCCTTGTGTATGCACGTGCCGGAGAAGAGTCCAAGCCAGACATTTTCGCGGGGAACATACGAAGGTTTGTGAGAGAACTGAGCGATACCATTGAATTTGCGGTTCTTGTCTCAGTGTTTGTTGTGATTGGTTCGCTGGTTGCAATGGCTACTCTGAAGAGGCAACCTAATGTCGAGCCCCACGCTGGGATTCTGCTGACATCGGTCCTTGTTTACCTCACGACAAACTTCCTCCTGACCTTGCTAATGGTGCTTAAGAGAATCCATGCCATGCTGGTAGAGAGATTGGATCGCCCTTCATCTTCGTCGATGCGCAAAGCGTCCTAAATTCATCTTCAAGGTAGGTGCGGTTACACTCTCGCTTTGCACCATATGCTGTTTAGGCGCGAGTTTCGCTTGGACCCGTGGGAGGGGGTGGTTCCGTCGCTATTTTCGGCCACACATCAGCTATCTCTCTGGCAGCAGCTGCAAACGTACGATTAAACCGAGTTAGGCCGCCAGAACTGATCATCTCCCGGCCGCTAGACACATTCAAGTAGACGAAGTTCTTCGCGCGAATTCTCAGACCCCCGCTTAATGCAGCTTTCCGAAGCAAAGACAAAACAAGATCTACATAGGAAACGTTGTGTCTGGCCATACCAATTTTCAGTAGAACCTGAGATCCTTCTTCCTCCACCCAAAGATCTGGTTGCGCTGTCACTATAATCCCGCCAATGGGATATTCAAGGCGTCGGTTCGGGAGGATCCTGAACTTACGTTTCCCGTAGAGCTTCCTATATGCTTCTACGGCGTGGGCGTTATGTTGGAATTTCGTGCGCTCGCGACCATCGGTAGCATTGACGACGCGCCCACGCATTTCTTGCAGAGCTTGTTCCAAAACGGCAGGATCATTTCCTTGGGAATGATAGGCACGAATGGTTCGGAGGGCGATTTGATAGTAACTACTCCTGGCGAACCCTTCTCCACGTTTGCTGAATTTAAACGGTCGCAGACGCGATTCTGCCGTACGGCCAGCCTTCGTTACGAAATCCGCCAAGCAGGTCATAGACACGCGTATGGCGCTGGCAGAGTCTTTTCTGGTTCGCTCCCCCATATCCTATCCTTGGTCAACGCTCGAAGGGGCCCAGTTGTCTTCAGTAGATTATAACGCCTGCGCCAAACAAAGAACGAACATGACCCCGGAACTTGGCCAGAAAGGGAGTTCTGGGAAATGATGACCAAGGTTCCGGATAGGTTGTTGGCCACACGGAAGTGATCTGACGCTCGCTTGCCACGATTAGTAATGGGCATACGGGAAGTGATCGCGATTTCTCCCGGATGACGGTCCACTCGGAATGCCGCCGGATCGCATGACCGGCCATCAACTCACCGGATGTAGAATGGCCGGTTATGTCGGAAATTCGGATTGGAACATCGTCCTTTACGGCCAAAGGATGGGACGGCCCGTTCTATCCCCGCCGCATGAAGGCGGGCGAGCGCCTCTCGTATTACGCGACGCAATTCGACGCGGTTGAAATTGACAGCACCTATTACGGGACTCCGGCCCTTTCGACAGTCCAGGGGTGGTACAAGAAGACACCACCCGGCTTCCTCTTTGCAGCCAAGGTCCCGCAGGTCATAACGCATGAAAGAGTGCTTTTGGATTGCGACAAAGAGTTCACTGAGTTTTTGAAAACAATGGATACGCTCGGCGAGAAGCTAGGCCCGCTCCTTCTTCAATTTGGATACTTCAACACGTCGAAATTCAAGAGTGTCAGAGAGTTCGTGGCGCGACTGAAACCATTCCTCGAAAAGCTCCCCAAGGGATACAGATTCGCCCTTGAGATTCGGAACAAGGATTGGCTCGACGCGAGCTTTCTTGACCTGCTGCGGGAGCATGGCGTCGCTTTCGCTCTCACGGATCACAATTGGATGCCGCGGCCCTGGGAGATGAAAAACGGTTTGGATCTCATCACAGCGGACTTCACTTACGTACGCTGGCTTGGCGACCGGAAAGCGATTGAGGAACAGACGACGACCTGGGACAAGGTCATCATCGATCGCCAAGGAGAACTATTCGAGTGGGTGAAGGAGCTAAACAAAGCTCGCGAACGGCGGATTATGATTCTGGCTTTTGCGAACAATCATTACGCCGGGTTCGGGCCAGGAACTCTTGCTCTATTTCGCCAGCTCTGGGGAGACGAGGGACTACCGGCGTCGGTTGAAAAGCAGCCATCTCTGTTCGATTCGTAATTCCGACAGGAGGCTTTTCCTTCTGAACAACTCCAAAAAATAATTGCAGCCCGATGGAGCCTATATAGGCACTCCATCGGGCTGACGCTTTCCGGAAACAAGTTCAAGCAAGCGTTCAGGATTCTGTCGGTTCGCTTTCACTGGCTTTGAGCTTCAACTGGCTCACGTTGCATTCGGCGTGCTCGATGTCATCGCGCACTTTGCCAAAGTATTTCGCCTGAATGAGTTTTCCTTCGGGTCCGGGATGGCAATAGAGGTAACGCACTTCCACGACCTGCTCCACGCGCGGGAGCGGATAGCGTTCGGGCACTCCAACCGTCCCCATGAAACGCGGCCGTTTGCCATCCAAAAGGTACACGGCAATAGAGCGGTGGCCGTCGTCCGCCTTCTTGTCGGGTTTCGGGCCAACGATGAAGGATGCCGTGGCGACAAACTTACATTTGAAATGCTGTCCCGCTCGGCCCCCCGCATAATCGGCAAACCTGTTTTTGCAGACAAAGCCCTCGGCGTTCGCGTCGTGCATGGCTTTCACAAAGGCGCGTTTGGCGTCTGGTGTCATGGCCGTTTCACAGACGCGAAGAGTCTGGTGTACGCCGCGAAAGAGCCGAGTCAGGTGGACATAGCGAATTTCGTAGGGTTCGGTGCGCAGATCGGTGTCGTTCACACTGAGGAGGTCCCAGATATAGAAATAGGAATCGGTGATTTCCCCGTCCGCTAAGAATCCTTGCGCTTGAACAAGGTCCAGCGGCTCGGAAAGACGCGAGTCAATGGGAATGACTTGGCCGAGTTTGTTGATGCCGGAATACTTACCATCGGCCTTTTGCACGGCGAGCCGCCGTCCATCAAATTTCTGCTGGAACCACCATGACGCATCCTGAGCTAGAAGCAACGCCTCCGGCTCCTCGATGGGCGTCAGCAATTCGGGAACATGGCCGGACTGTTCCTTGCTGGCAGGCAACCCAACGGAGATCGGCGTATCGCCGTTGGCGGTTGCGTGAGCGATTTGATAACCCTTGCCTGTCTTCTCTCGCAGGATGCGATCGTACACACGCTTCGCTTCCTCGTAGGGAACGCCATTCGCTTTCACATCGCTTTGCAAGGCGGAGCCGCGCCGCCCCCATTGCGCTTCGACGGACCATTTGTCTTCCAAGTTCTCCAACTGCATGTGGTACACCTTGTCGGAACTGCCCTGTCGGAAATACAGCTCTGCTCGTTCAGTTTGCATTGTTCGCTCCTCTGCGATTTTTTTGGGTTTTGCCCTTCGTGCAACGCAGAGCGGTGCATGAAAAGCAAATGCCCTTCCTGGCGGTCCTCGGCGCCTAGCCGTCCGCGCTGTCAAGGGCGCGTGGTGTTCGCGTTCACGGGAGCGAAGCGGACGCCCTTGACAGAAGAAGCGGGCGGTCTAGGCGCAGTCTTCTCGCAGGAAGGGCAAAGGTGGAGAAAGACAAATTTGTGGGGAAGCCAAGCGAGACAAGATCCGTTTTATTCCTGTTCACTCGATGGTCCTGCGGCTCATCGGCGAATATCTGGAAGCGGGGAAACACGGCGGGGCGGTGAACCACGAAAGCCTTGACTCTCCTCTCTTCCGTCCCGTGAAAAACAACCGCACGGGCACACTGGACCAGTATCTCGATCCGGGTTCAATTTACAAAAACGTAGTCCTTAAATGCGCGCGAGCGATGGGTATCAATGAGGAAGTGGTAGGGTTGTGCGTGCACACGCTGCGGGCAACGGCGGCGACGAACGCGCTTTCCAACGAAGCGGACATCGCAAAGGTGCAGGAGTGGCTCGGGCATGCTAACGTTTCGACGACTAGGCTGTACGATCGGCGCAAAAGCAAGCCTGAGAACAGCCCGACGGTTCATGTGAAGTATTGAGGATAGTTAGAATGACTCGGTCACACGTCTACATCGTAGGAGCAGGCTTTTCTAAATATGCAGGACTTCCATTGCAGGCGGGTTTTACTGAGGCGCTTCTCGAACCCCGCGCCGATGAGAAATATCCGATGCGACCGCTCATCGACCATTTGAGTCGATTCGTTGGTAACGCTTTTGACCACAGCAAATCCGCTGGAGCTTTATTCTGGCCGAACCTGGAAGATGTTTTCACAAACATCGATATGGCTGCTAACACAGGCCATCACCTTGGACCAGACTATGCACCTTCAAAGCTGAGGACGACACGCCGGGTGCTCTTAGCCAGAATGATGTGCATGCTGCAAGAACGGCTCAGCAAGGCAGAAACAAAAAAAGGACCGGAGTGGGCTCAGCTAAACAAGCTGTTCAGAAAGCTGGATATCGAGAATAGCGCCTTCATCTCGATGAACTGGGACACGGTGATAGAACGAAGACTTTCTCAGGTGAGAGGGTTCGACAGTATCGACTATAGATGTGGTGCAATCGCAGGAGCTTTCCCATCGAAATCGACCGTCGTAGTCAAGCGCCGACTACCAGCCAAACCGGAGAAAATGCCGCTTGTTAAAATGCACGGGTCGGTCAATTGGCTTTACTGCGACAGTTGCCGGCAATTGTATTGGTTCCGACCGGAAGATGCTCTTGCAGTTGCGATGCAGCTGATAACGGTCAAAGAGGGCGAGGAGATCGGTCTTGATGACATCGCTGGTTGTGCAAAGTGGTGCTGCCCCACATGCAGAACGGTTCCTCTGACCACGCGTATAGCAACATTCAGTTTTCTCAAAGCACTGGATTTTCCAATGTTTGAAAAATCATGGTTATCGGCAGAAGCGCTACTGAGGCAGGCAGAAAAATGGATTTTCATAGGCTATTCCCTCCCTGCCGCTGACTTTGAATTCAAACATCTACTAAAACGAGTACAGCTTTCCCGTGCGGAGCAGCCTAAATTCGTCGTCATAACCGGGGGGCCGCCGGAGGCGACCAAGAATACATATCGTAACTATCAGGGATTCTTTGGTCGAGGAATTAGACGGGACGATAAGGGACAGGGACCCAGGAGCTTTTTCTCGGATGGCCTAACTGAGGATGCGATCAACGCCATACACGTGTAGGGCTCAAAGGGGCTCGTGCGTGAAAGCAACGGGGCTCTATTAACTTATGCAGGACGATGGGTCTGCGGCTACGACGCTTTGCTCATGCCAACGAGCGCCAGAATCAAAAGGCCGCCGAACGCAAGCGTGGCCAGGGCCTGCTGGTTCTGCTTAATCTGGGAGTTCCGAAGCACTGTCTCCCGCAGGCTGTACATCGCCTGCTGGGGGTTCTGAAACGCTGCCACGTAGCGAAGGTCCTTGATGAAGCCGGACAGGGCGAAGCCATGATCCAGAACGAACGGTAGAATCGGCTTGTTGTTTCCGTGTGCGATACCGATCTCTTGACTCACCCATTCCGATCCCATCGCATTCCTGCTCCAGAGCAGAACGAACAGATCGCATTCGAGAATGGCCGTCTTGGTGGTCGGTGTAATTGGCGCACCCGGAGCAACCGCATAGTGCGAAACGAAGCACTCCACATCCGGGAATTGCAGAAAAGTTCGGAGTGCGTTTACGTCCGGAATGTCCTTTGTGGAGTAGCTGACAAAGACCTTATAAGCCATATTCTTCTTCCCCGTTAGATTCGTAGCGACTGCCCTAGACGCACATACGCAGGTCATTCGCGAAGTAATACTCTCTGCTGTTCTCAATGAGGTGGCGATTGATCGCTATAACATTTCCCTTAACCACCGCCCCACTTTCTACCAAATCTCCCCGCGTCCCGCAGAAGCAGAGCGCCGGCGCAACTGGAACCATCATAGTATTCGGAAAATCCGGAACGATGAACTGGCCCTCCAGTGCCCTAACGATCCCCCACCGGATATTTGCCAGCTCAGACAGCTTGCGCATAATTCCCATTTGGATCTGCACACTATGAAAGCGGTGAGCAGGCATTGTTCCACCTTGGCGTATGAACAGCACTCCAACATTTTCAAGCCCCTCTTCCTGATCTTTTGTGAATGTATCGCCGGTTATTCCGTTGAACTTAACGTCCGCTAATTCCTTGTCCCTGAACGTCGCACGTATGTTCCAAAGGGCGAAGAAGCGATCCACCTTAAGTTTGTTGGATTCACCGATACTAACCACCTTTCCATCGATAACTTGCCCGACTAGCTCCTGAAAATCATCCTCGATCTCCTTCATGTATCCTGTTTCCGCACGCTTGTCCCATGCACGCATCGCACAGAACACAGGATTTGTGGGGCTAGCTTTGAAGACGGTTTTGCTTGAAGGTCTATAAACCTCAACTAGGCCGTTACCGTCGGTGAATCTGGAAATGCTTGCTGACGGAAATACGTGACCCCGGAGCGGCAGCCTGTATGGATTTCCTTTTTGTGTCTTTTCGTACACTCGCCGTGACATCGCGCACCCAAATTTGTCAGATTTCGATCTTTTCGGCTGCATCCAGATTACGTACTGGTGAAATATAAGCCAGGTCCGCTGGCGGCCTTCGCTAGCGGGACAGAGGAACCATCCGCCCCTACGCCTGTAAATCCAAGATTCTGTCGGCCTGCTAAAGCGTCAAGCTTTTCAACCGGGGGATACAGCCCCAGATATTCTTGTCCCTTGAACTCCGAGTCGTACGCCGATACCAGCGGAAGAATCCACACGTGTCTCGGTTTGAGCGCGTCAAAATAGCCCAGTTCCCATGGCATCCATACCGATTGCGTGGCGTTGGGGGAATGTACATAGACGAGGCTGGAGCAGTTCTGCATCCGATCCCGAAGTATATGCGCGGTCTTGGCTGTGACTTTACCGCGATCAAGCCCCGGATCATCCATCCAGTCCACGTAGACCTTGAGCCCCAGCTTTTCGACGATGCTCTTAATGCCGTAAATCACGTCGGCGTCCTGGTATGAGTGTGAGAGGAAAATGTCGTAGTGATCCGTCGATGAGAATCTTCGTGAATCCTCCGTCAGGATTTGCGACGCGCTCTTGCTCACATAAGACCGGGCAGCCTGGCCTGCAGCCATGGCTTCCGAAATGCGCAGATATGCCAACCGTCCCTCCTCTCCCGCCGTTACTTGAGCCAGCTTGAAAAATTGTTGAACCCGTCGTTGGTGTTCCAATCGTAGACGGGATACCAGTTGCTAAGGTTATAGCCTTTTCCCCGGTATTCTGCGCTTACCTGAAAACGGTACGATGCCCCGTCGTCCACCTTGTTGTACTCGACCCACTTGTCCCCTACCTTCTCCCACAACGTCGCCGTTTCTCCGCTTTCTGAGAACGTCACGCCGACATATTCAAGGGGATTAGGGCCGGCCCATTTGGTGAGGCCGTCCTTGCCTTTAATGGAATTGATGTGGACGCCGAACAGATGATTACCGCGTTTGAAGCTTTTCAGGATCTCGTACCGCACCCACGGGCGGGCATAGGTGTCCGAGCCGATGAGGATGCAGGTATTGCTAGTGTTCTCCAACCCTCCGTTGATGAGCCTCTTGAGCGCAGTCTCACCCTGTTTCCTCGCCGTTTCCCAGATCGAAGCGTCGTAGAAGCCCGCGGCTTCGCGATCAGGCTTCGTCAGCCAATGATTTCTGACGACGTTTGCGCGAAAGTCGATTACGTCCCGGTAGTGGAAAGTGAAAAAGACGCGGTTTGCCATATTAAGCCGTGTAGTTATCGCGGATCTCGATAGCTTCCTCGATCCAGTCCGCAAGATGCTCGCTAATATAGTTGTAGACGTCCTTGCTGTCCGTGTAGGGAGGGTTGTATGTCTTGACGACGGAAGTCATCGGCGTTTTCTTTTCGCCGATGGTGAATCCCTCAAACGGGTTGTTGCCCTTCAGAGCCTGATTCCCGTCAAGGTCCTTGAGCCGGTGAATGTAGACGCCAACGAGCCCCTTCTTACTGTTCCACGCCGATTTGATTTCGTAGTTGATCCACTTTCTCCCGGCCGTATCCTCGCCAATGAGGACGACGTTGCAGGACTTGCCGTCGAGCTGGTCGTCAATCCATTTCTGAATTGCCCCATCGCCGCCGCTCTCGATTTCTTCCCAGTCGTTGTCGCTGGCTGGCTTGTTGCCTTCGACAACTCCCATGTTGCGCACCCTCGCGGCGCGCGTACAGTCAGGCTTGTAATGAAAACTGTAAAACACTCTTCTCGGCATACTCATCTACCCTTCGCTTTATTAATAATTTCGATGACAGTGCCAATCAGTCGTTTGCTGTCTGAACGGTCGTCGAGGCTGTCGAATAGCGGCTTCAGTTCGGCGTGAGCCGGGTAGTATGTGCCGAAATCGGCCGCAACTTCCTGCCACAATTCCTTAGCCATATACCCGGTCGCCCCGATGGGAATCAGCAGCAGCTCTTTATCCCTCGCGATCTCAAATTCGCGGCGCACGCCGTTTGCCAGCACAACTTTGCCCGCCTCCAGCTTGTTGCCGAATACAAAGACGGCGACACCGGCATGCGCGATCATCTCCTGCCGGTAGTTTTCCCATTGCTTCTGTGCGTCCGGTCCTTGCGGGAAGGGGCGCAGGATGAGCTGATCATGAAGCCGCTTGCCTTGGTGCTGATAGAGTTCTTCGAGTACTCCCGTAATGACCTGGCTGCCCACACCGAGACCAAAACCGGAGACAATCCTGTTGTCGTTCCGGATAAGGACCTGACTGAGGCTGCGGATGAAACCCTCCGCCTGAGCTTGCGTCCAGGCACCATATTCATGTGCGCTGCCGGAGATGAGGACTGTCTTGCGCCGGTAGCGCTTTTCAATCTGTTTCAGCAGCGTGGTGATGTCGCCGTAATCATCGACCAGCAAGGTCTGCACGCCGAAGCGTTTCAGGTCGTTGATGGCAAGCTGCTGTTTTAATTCCGCATATCTGAAAGCATCATCGTCAGGAAAGCTGGCGCGATTGCAATTTTTGAAGATGCAGTAGTGATCGCGCGGCTTTCCGTGCAGGCTCACCCGCACACGGCTCAAGATGTAATCGAGATTGGGATCGGTGAAACTGAAGCCTAGAAACAGGAACATCTTTGCTACGAGATCGCCGCTTAATGCGGTCACGTACTGGCCGCGTGTCGATTCATAACGCTCGTAGTCATCCTTGGTCAGCACAGCATCGTCCGGGTGGTCGATGTCGCCGTGCATTTTGTACACGATCGCGTCCCGTTTCGGCCGGGTAAGCTTCAGGTGATCAACGGTGAACTTCACATCTGGAATTTTGCCCGCACCCCTCAGTGACTCCTCAACAAGCTTGTCGTAGTTCGTGGTCCAGTAGGTCTTAATCGGGAGCCGGGCGAGGATACGATGATTTTCGGTGGGCACGTGACCAGGGGAGAGCTGTTCGATGAGGGCGCGATTCAGCCCGCTGCGGTTCTGTTTTTCATTCAGGTGGTACTGCGCAATCGAAATCAGGTCGTGTTCCTTGTCAATGTCGAGTCCGAGTTCATGTGCGATGGGCTGCAGCAACTTCCGCCAATCGACGGAGCCTGCACCGACTGAAAGTCCCGCGCCGGCGAAGATGGCAACGTTCTCTTCTTCCAGTTCTTTTACGAAAGTCTCGATGAAGTGTTCAGCGCGCTTGTCCATACTTTTTCATTCAATCCCGTACAGCGTTCAAGCATTCAGTGCTGCAAGACCGACCCACGCCCTGGTCACGGCCTCGGTTACAAACACTGCGTTCAGCTTGCCTGTGGCGTCGGCAGCTGCTCGGGCAATATCGCGGACTTGCGAGCTGGTGAAATTCCCAAAGCCGGTATACTCCGCCAAGGGCATCTGGTAGGTTTTGCCGTCGTCAGAGATAATCTGTCGGGAAAAGCCCTTCTGCTCCATCGCCGCGTGCAGCCGTTCGTAGTCGGCCCACTCAGCGTGGTGAAGTTCAACGCGAACTGTGAAATTTGACATCTGATTTCTCCTTCAGTTATGTAAGGCTCAACGAGCGGTATGCGTCGGTCCACTCCAGCCGGGTTGTGGTGCCCAGGAAGAAACGCAGGAAGGTGTCATACACCAGCCGGCGCATCATCTTGCCGCGGGAAGACGTAATGTTCTTGATCAGATCCTGATACTCTCCGAGCGCGAACGGGTCTTCGGTTTGCTGTTTCAGCAGCACGATGAGCTTTTCCAGCGCACCGTCGAGCATTTTCATGTTGTTACGGTTACGGACGTAGCCGCACGCGGCCGCAAACCCGGTGAGAAAAGTCCCGCCGCCGGAAAAATAAAATTTCTTCCCCGGCTCATCCTGGTACACGAGCAGCATCAGCGGATGAATATCCTGCGCCACGCGCCTGAGCATGTTCACGACATCCGCGATATCGCCGACATCGACGCCGGTCGCCGTGTAGCCGCTGTCCTTCTCCAGCAAATCCTCCGCAATCTCCCGCTGCGACGCCTGCGCGTTGTTAGTTATGAATGCCTCCGCGGCGACTGCAATATCGGAAGCAGCGAACTGTTCCTTGGGTTTTTGTGTTTTGCCGCTCGCTTCGATGTCGTGTGTGTCGCGGAAGACTTTGATACTGGCAGCAGATTCAATCTCGTCGATGAGGGGCTTGCGCATGATCTCCAGCTGGACTTGCAGACTCATACGCCGCTGCGCTGTGTTGAATGTGACCATGTAGTGCAGCAGGCCCTCCAGGTCGATGTTGTAGTAGATTTCGTACCGTATCGTTCGGCCCAGGAGTGTGCGGGCCGCTGTCTGCGGGTCACCTAGCTTCTCGATAAATGGCCGGAAATAGTCCCAGGCCTCGACCGTGATGCATCGGTCCGTAACGAGCTTCTCCCGGTGTAGCGCAAGGAGGACGGTGGTCGAGTAACACCAGGAGCGTTGAAGACCGTCGATGATGCTGTAATTGATGCCGTTTTCGTCGAGCGATTTAATGCGGCCGCTCAGGTCGCGCAAAGCGGCGATCTTTACTTCCGGCATTTGTGCGCCCTGAATGAAGTCCCGCATGAGGCGGCGGTAGATCGGATCGGCGATGTGGTCGAAGGGAGGTCGCTGCGAGAGGTTGTCCTTAATTGAGGTTCGCTGCAGATACACGGCCAAGGGCTCTTCCACATGGGCAATTCTCGCGGTGGTTTTCTCGTCTATCACTTCAGCCGCCACCGGCTGAATCGGGACCAGCGGTGTAAGCAAATCTGTAAAGCCGCCCCCGGCCAATTCCTCCGACAGGCCGACAATGCGGTTTTTCAAAGCCTCTTGGCGCTCGAATTTCTTTGGCGGTGGTACTGCCTTCGGACGTCTTCCACGTGCCATTTTGGTCTCCTTTAAATCAAGGTTAGGTAGTTGAAGGGAGGCAGGAGCCGTGCTCTCTTCCGGAATCGATATTACTGAATCCATCCAATATCTCCTGTACAAAAGCATCTAAAATCTTGAACAGGGAGATACTTACACACTAGGCTCGCGAAATGCAAGCCTATTATTATTGACAGCCAATTATAAGCCAGAGCCAATTATATGCTTGAAGATAAAATCTATGTAAGTACCACATTTAACTGCTGTTATTTCTCCTCTACCAGGAACCGTCGCCCGCAACCACTTCGGGCGTTGGTTCAGGCGGATCTAAGGACTATGGGTTAACGACCGGCTTGCTGCCTTGATATCAGAACCGTTTCGGTCTGCGGTCCGTGGCCGAACCCTACCGTGAGACATTCTTGTACGACCAGCCGAGAGCGGCCTCAATCTGGCGACGGTATTCCGTATCAATCTGGCGAGGTGCGCGCTCGATGTATTGTTTCGCATGATCCCGTTGAGGCCCAGTGAGCTTTCTTAGATGTGCGATCACTTCTTCGGCGGAAGGCGACTGTCCTTTATCTTTGCCTTCGAACTTCGGACCAAGGGCCGTCCAAATAACGGCCTCTACTCCCCGGGCTTCGGCCCAACTGGCAAGTGTAGGGAATGTGTCTGGCACGGGATCGCCTCGTTGCCACGAGCCAATAGGGGAATGCCATTGTTTAGTCGTAATGCCTTCGCGGTCGCGAAGCGATTCTCTGGCATGGGAAATCTCGGTCACAGTCATCTTGGCCCATAAGAGCCGCGACGGAGGGGCATTGCGATCAATTACCAAGGTGATGCGACCGTCCGCAGATTGGCGGGTGAACTCTATTGGCGCAAATGGACCATCCAAAAACCACTCACGTTGCACGGGGAGAATGCGAGGGTCCCAGACCAGCGAACCCCAACCAAGGCAACCAATGATCATAAGAATCTCACCCTAGACTATGTCCGCAGGCAGCAGCTTGGAATATATCCATGGTCCTGATACTCGAACAGCTGAATTTCAGCAACCGAAGTTAACTGCTGCCCAAGAAAAACCGGGACCGCGAAAGTACCATGGGATTTTTGCATAACGCCATAATGGACACCTCAGCCTGGCTCATGCTCGATCCGCGCCTTCAGAATCCGTATTTTTCTTTCCGCAGATTAAAAGCGGCTTCGCCGCCTTCCATAATAGCCTTGATAGCGTCCCGGACTTTCGGAACGTCAATTGCCCCCTCGCCTGCAATCGTGCCGCGCGACTGGTCCCCGCTCGTCCTGTAGTCGCACCATGCAACCAGCTCGGCATCGCCGTTGACAACAAGATTTGCGTTGTGGCTCGCAAAAATAAGCTGGCGTTTCTTTTTCGCCTGCCAGACCTGTCCGACAATTTCCAGCATCACCGGATTGTCGAGATCTTCCTCCGGCTGGTCGATGATTAGCGGCGGGCCTGCTTCATTGAGGAGGGTTTTGAGCAGGGCGGTCGCCTGCTGTCCGGCGGAGGCATTCCGGAACGGAATGTATTCGTTCTCCCGTGCACGGTACTCGAAAACCGGAATGCTCTTGATTGGCGTGAGAGAAAGCGACAGCCATGCCTCTGGTTTTAGGCTGCGTGCGATCCGGTCGAGATCTCCTGAAGAAATTCCCGCTGTGGCAAGAACAGGGGTTTCCGGCCTCCGTTCCGTGCTGTCCCGTTCTGTGTCAAACTCCGCGAGTATCTCCAGATCGCCCAAAATGGCATTCCACTGGGCACCCGGATCTGGTGCTCCTGCGATTGATTCTCCCAGGGATTCGATCTTGGCACCCTGGACGCGCGAACCGCTGAGCGATTGTTTCAGGTTCTCGACAAAATCCGTAGAGTCCGCATGGCGCTTGACTTGCGCACGGATAGAGTCCCCGGAACTTGCGGTTAGGCGTTTGCACTGGGCATCGAGCAGGTCGTCGCGTTCCTTAAGAAGGGCTTCCCACGCATCCCGCTCAGTCCTGTATCCTGCCTCGGCGGCGGCAAGGTTCCGGAGTTCATCCCGCACGCGGGCGGTTTCGCGGACGTGTTTGTCGAGTTGCTCTTCGATATCCCGCAATTGCTTCATCTTCTCGCTGTGAGCAGAGGAGCGCTGCACGGCAGCCTCATACGAGGTCTTGAATGCCGCCATTTTCTCCGACCACTCGCGCCACGGACTCATGGCAGGCACGGCATCACCTCCGGCAGTGATCTGGCCGGCACGCGCGGCAAGCGCTTCAAGGCTGGCTTTTGCGTCGGATAGAAGGCTCCGGTATTCTGCGTGAGCCGCATTGAGGATTGCCTCTTCGGGCTGCGTTGGCGGAACATCAGGCTGCGAGAGATAGGAATCAATGGTGCCAAGGAGGCCAGCTGCTCCCTCACGGACCGAACCTGCGGCATTTTGCCACGACTGGACGGAACGGTCCGCCGTGTCGAACACTTTTCCTTTGTCGAGGAGCGCGCGGTCCTCGACCGATAGCCCAGTTAATGCAGCCCGCAGAGCGTCTGCCTGACCCGTTAACGAGTTCTCCTCCAGTTCCCGTTTCTGAAGTGTCTGCGTGAGGCTCCGCTGACGCCGCCGCGTTGCGTAAGTTTGCCGGATACGTTCGGCACGATCAGATGCCTGGCGCTCAATGCGGTTGAGTTCGTTCCGGATCGGCGCGGTGATAAACCGTGACAATTCCTCCACGCGGACGCTGACATCGCTTAGCTGCTTCTGGCTGTAGGCCTGGATGGGCAGAAGCGTGCGCACCTCCTCCTCGGTGCAAGGGCGCATGGCGTCGCTGGCAATCTTTATCTGGAGCGCCCCGTCCTGGCTGTTACGCCGCACCACATGCGGAACGCCGTTAACTTCGAATTGCACCTGCACGGTGGCGTTGACCGGTTTAAGCGTCTGCTCGATGAGACGCCGGCGGCGCGCCTGATAATTCGGAGTTTCATCGTCTGGAGAACCCGGCGGCTGGTCGCACAGCGCCCAGCGCAGATATTCAAGAATCGTTGATTTCCCGGTCCCGCGGCCGCCGATGAGCGCGCTGTACTGCGGGTTGAGGTCCAGTTCAATCGGACCAAGGAAGGCGCTGTTGCTGACGCTGAGTCCAGCCACCCTTACTGCTGGCAGTTGCGGCGTCTCCTGCGACACCCGTGATTCTTGCGCGAGGCAGGCCTGCCGCAAGGCCTCAGCCGTCGGGATGGCCCACTTAATCCATGTTGAGGTCTTCCCCAGATCCCGGTGATCTTCAAACCGGTTGTCAGAAGTCTGGAAAACGGCGATCCGCTTGTTTCCCCATTCTTTTGCTTTGCCATCAACAATATTGCGGTTGCCCTCCCCGAGTTTGGTGATCTCGCCGTCAACATATCCCCCTACCCACGGCATCTCTTTATATTTTGCCGCCTGTCCCTTCCGGAGGAGGGAAAACTGGCCGTTTTCACCGACATGCGGAAATATGATGTACTTGTCCCGGAGATAGGTATGTTTGTCCAGCTCCTCTTTGATCTGCTTCAATGACTGAATATGCGTAAGGCGCTGCGTATCTGCCGTCTTCGCCTCCGTGGCGGCGCTTGGCATCAACGCGAGCGCCGTCATCGCGAGTGCAAACATATCGGAGGGAAAATCGGCGTCGAAAATGATAAGCGCCTGGCAGGGAACGCTGAGCGTCAGTTCCATGCCGGGGAAAACGACGAGGCGTTGCTCTAGCGTCAGCGGCCTTCCCTCGGGATCGGTTTCTTCGGCGGCTGCGCGGCGCACATAGTCAGCAAACGCCATGTCATGATGATCGGTTATAGCAATACCTTGAATTCCACGATCCCTGCATGCCTGCACAAGCTGCCCGGCGTAGACGCGTCGGTCGGGGTCGGTGATGCGATCGCTTCCGGTCCAGTTGCGGTCGCGGGGCGTATGTACCTGCACGTCGCAGCGGTAGAAATGCGCGCCTTTATCGATCATGGCTGTTCCTTCAAGATGAGCGAGGCCTGCTCGAAGACCTCCAGCATATTGGGTGTTACATTCCTGGACGGGGAGGATCGAGCAGAGGAAGTATCGCTGAGGGCGTTGTGAAGAACGGCGTCGAGTAGACGGCGGCTTTCGCTTCGGGCGTTACTGAGCTGCGCTTCCAATCGATCACACAAACTCATCAGCTCGGCGACCCTTGCAACGATGCGATGTTGCTCAGCGATTGGTGGTAATGGAATTGCCATGCCCCGAACCACTGCCATACCAAGGTCGGGAACACCAATGCTGCGGGTGCCTCTATGTGCGAAGGCAAGAATCGCTTCGGCTCCCAGAGTTGCTCGAAGAAACGGCATGCTCAGTGCGGATCGATCGAGTGGATTTAAGACACAGACTGCGTGAGATATTCCATACGTTCTTTCTGCTGGCAAGAATCGCGACTTACCTATAGTTCCTATTCGAGTAAACGCGAGGGCACCGGCGAGAATAGAAAATCGAGCAATTTGTTCGTCCAGAGTCTTCTGGGTGACGCGCTTGCCAATCTGGAAGTTGATTTGATCACCTTCGACGAAATTCTCCGAAGAAATAAAGGGTATGCCTCCGGACTGCACGTACTGGGGCATCCGATGCGATGGGTTGGGATCTTGAACATCTGCAATGGTGCTTAGGCGCACCCACTCCCATTGCAGCGGAAGACAAAAAGGTGTGTCGTGTTTAGAGAGCACCGCGTGAGGTTTCTGCTTCTTAATCTTTCCATCGTCGACCAATCGTTGTTCTTCAATTCGAATCCTTTTGAGCAGCTCAGACGCAGGTTCGTCGTTTGGGTCTTGTGAGACAAGTTTGCCACGGACGGCGAGGCTAAGAATGGTCTGACGGAGTTGCCTGATCTGGTCGGGACGGACGGTCAGAGGCGGTATATGTTGAATAAAGAAATCAGCGTGCCTGCGCAGGACCTTTGCATCCTCAACGTTTAGGTGATAGTGGGATGCGGCCGTAAGCCGATTCCGCCGGCTTTCTCGCTCCGTTCGCTGCACTTCCAGTCGATCACACAACGCCATCAACTCATTCACCCTGGCAACAATACGATTTTGTTCAGGGAGCGGCGGGAGGAGCATTGGAAATAGCCGCAGACGCTGCATACTGAGCCCCTCCCGCGAGACACCCACCTGGACATCGTCGATCACTTTTTGAAAAAAAGGCGAGATGAGCGATAAGTGAATGAATTCGCGGATGGCAGGAAGAAAGAGGCGGATGATTGCGACGTGTTGTGAAACATTGCCCTCAACGAATGTGTCCGGAACAAGGGCGCAACGTCCAATGGATGCGCCGGTGATGTTGAGTAAGATGTCCTGCTGCTGGATATGAGTGCCACACATCCGGTCGTGTGTTGCACGGGAGATGAGGGCGACTTCGTCGAGTCTGAGGCCATCATCGTGGACGTTTTGGGACCGTAGAAACGGAACGCCCTGTCTCTGATACACAGACTTTCCACCGAGCGGGGTGCTACCCGCACCGAGCTTGCGTGCAAGCCAGCCCATGCGGACCGCTTCCCAGCGGGTCGGAACAGGAAACAGGATTTCGTTCGCTCCCACGGGCTCGAATGATTCTAGTTTTTTGACTACTCCCTCCTTGACCAATCGTGCTTTCTCAAGCTGAATCCGTATAAGAACCTCGGATGCTGGTTCGTCACTAGGGTCTTGCTCCACAAGCTTGCCACGCACCGCCAGATCCAGCACAAATCTGCGCAGCCGTGGGATAGCGTCTGGCGCATCGCTTATGCGATCGAAATGGTTTAGCAGCAACTCTGGATTCATCGCAGCAATGCCTCCCCCAGAATTGCCTTGAGCTGATCACGCAGGCTGTTCGCTTGTCCCTCAGACTCATTGAGCTTGGCTAGCAATTCTTCAGGGTCGCCGTGGTCGTCTGCGATGGTGTGTGGGTTCTTAAAGTCAAGGTTGTAGCCGCGCGTCTTCACCGCGTCGGCAGTGACCTTCCATGCGACCTCTGTCTCCACTCTCCCCTTGCGCTTCGCGCCTCCCCACCAGTCAACGCAGGGCTTCAGGTACTCGATGCGGATGGGCTTGTTCATCGAGTATGCTTTTTGCGAGTCAGGCACGCGGTGCTCGTAGAACCAGATTTCCTTGGTCGGAGTTCCTTTCTCAAAAAACAGCAGGTTGGTGCCGATTCCGGCATAGGGCTTGAAGACGCTGTTGGGCAGGCGGACTATGGTGTGCAGGTTGCATTCTTCCATCAATTGTTCCTTGAGCCGCGTCTTCACGCCTTCGCCGAAGAGCGATCCGTCGGGCAACACGACCGCAGCGCGGCCTTCTGGCTTGAGGATGCGGATGATGAGAGCGAGGAAGAGGTCCGCGGTCTCGCGGGTCTGGAAGTGCTTCGGGAAATTGCTCTCGATGCCGTCCTCCTCTCGTCCGCCGAAGGGCGGATTCGTGAGGACGATGTCTACGCGATCGGACTGCGTATAGCTGATGTACGGGCGCGCCAGCGTGTTGTCATGGCGGACGAAACTAGGGTTTTCAATGCCGTGCAGAAGCATATTGGTGACGCAAAGCATGTGCGGAAGTTGTTTCTTTTCGACAGCTCGCAGCCCTTCCTGCATGCGCTGCTCATCCGCTACTTTTTTCACGTACCGGTCGCGCATGTGACGAATAGCGCAGGTGAGGAATCCCCCAGTGCCGCACGCGGGGTCTAAGAAAATTTCGCCGGGCCGTGGATCGATGCGATCCACCATGAACGCCGTGACGGCTCGCGGCGTGTAATACTCGCCCGCGTTGCCGGCGCTCTGCAGGTCGGTGAGGATTTGTTCATAGATATCGCCGAAATGCTGCCGCTCGGCGAGATTGTTGAAGTCCACTTCGTTGATCTTGTTAACGACCTGACGCATCAGCTGGCCGGACTTCATGTAGTTATATGCGTCCTCAAACACATCGCGGACGACGCGGCGGCGGTCAGCCTGCTTGCCTGCCGTTGAGAGTTCCTTGAGCTGTGGAAAAAGCTGAGAGTTGATGAACGTAAGGAGTTCTTCGCCAGTGATGCCCTCAGGATTGGCCGCCCACGCTCGCCAGCGAAGTTTCGCCGGGATGGGCGAGTGGTAGCCGTCTTGCATAAGCTCCAGCTGCCGATCCTGGTCGTCGATGATTTTCAGGAAAAACATCCAGCACAGTTGCGAGATGCGCTGGGCATCGCCATCAACGCCGGAGTCCTGGCGCATGATGTCTTGTATTGATTTGACGGTGTTGCGAACGGACATTGGTTAAGCTTCCCTCTGGTAGAGCGCGGACTGTAACTCCTGCACGGCGAACATGAAATCCGCCCGCGTTCCGAATTCCTTTATGAGCTGCATGGGCGTTCCCATCGTATCAAGCGGCGGGATCTGGAGAATCCGCGGGTCTCCAAGATCGATGACACCCTGATCCTGATATTTCTGCAACAAAGCTTCAAGCACGGCGCGGGCCTGTGGACCGTATTTGGTGAAGACATCCCGCCTGCGGACGTTTTCAGCGCGCTGGCGGCGGGTCAGCGGCGGCTGATCGAATGCCACATGGCAGATAAGGTCGAACGGGTCGAGGTCCTTGCCGACCTCGTCTGCCAGCGGGGCAAGGGACAAGCCTTCGTTTTCGAGTTCCTCGACGATGGCTTGCTTGCGCTCGGCCGCTTTCCAGCGCTTGAGAAAATCATCCAGGCTGGCGAAGCGCTTTTTGAGGGCCTTCTTCGTGTAGTCCCGCAGAGTTTCGGTGACGAGCCTTCCCTTCTCATCAAGGTACTCTACACGCTCGGCGACGATAGTGGCCCCTACCCCATCGACATAAATCTTGCGAGGCACGTCGTCGCCGGGCCTGATAGTAATGTCCGGCGGTTGGTCCACAATCACCTCGTCATCCCCCGGCGTGGGAGGAAGCGGTTCGCCGTTTTCATCCGTGGGAGGCACATCATCGGGGGGAACAATGGGGTCATTCTGGCCAGGTTCATAAATCTGCACAGGATCACCGTCGAACAGTGGATCGGCGAAGTGGCTGGTCGCACCCCGAAAATCAATCAGAGTGAAATAAAATTTCTTGGTGTCTTCGTGAACGCGCGTGCCGCGCCCAACGATTTGCTTAAACTCCGTCATGGAACCTACCGGACGGTCGAGCACGATCAGGCGGCAGGTCTGGGCGTCCACGCCTGTTGACAGCAGCCGCGAGGTCGTAACGAGCACAGGGTATTTTGCTTCCGGGTCCAGGAAGTTCCCGAGCTGCGCCTGGCCCTCTGCGTCGCTCCCCGTGATTCGCATGACGTAACGGTGGTTTTCGTTAACCAAGTCCTTGTTCTCGTTGATCAAAGCCTGCCGCATCCGCGCTGCATGTTCTTCATCCACGCAAAAGACGATGGTTTTCTGGAAACGGTCTCCGCTTTCCTTGAGGAAATCGGAGATTTTCTTGGCAACGAGCTTGGTACGGTCATCGATGACGAGGGTCCGGTCGAAATCCTTCGTGTTGTAGATGCGGTCCTCGATCTCATTGCCTTCGCGGTCTGTCTCTCCCCGCTCCGGCCGGTAGCCCTGAACATCCAGATCGATGTGGACCTTGATCACCTTGTACGGAGCCAGGAAGCCGTCCTCGATGCCTTGCCTGAGCGAGTAGGTGTAAACCGGTTTTCCAAAATAATGGATATTGGAGACGTACTCGGTTTCCTTGGGCGTGGCAGTGAGTCCGATCTGGGTTGCGGCGGAAAAGTAATTGAGAATCTCTTTCCATGCCGCATCGTCGGCAGCGCTGCCGCGATGACACTCGTCAATGACAATCAGGTCGAAAAAGCCGGGCGAGAATTCGCGGAAGAGCTTCTGGCGATCCTCCGGCCCGGTGATGGCCTGATACAGGCCCAGGTAAACCTCATAAGCGGTATCGATGCGGCGTTTTTTGTCGAGTGCCGTCGTAAGTTCGACCTCGGAACCGTCCTCGCGCTCGATAGTCCTCGCGCCCGTGCTGAGTTTTGCCATCACAGAGCCGAACGGACGGAAATCATTGACCATGGTCTGATCAACAAGGACGTTGCGGTCGGCCAAAAAGAGGATGCGCTTCTTGCGGCCGGCCTTCCACAACCGCCAGATAATCTGAAAGGCGGTGTAGGTCTTGCCGGTGCCGGTGGCCATGACAAGGAGGATTCGGTTCTGGCCCTTGGCGATGGCTTCTATCGATGCGTTGATCGCATTGGACTGATAGTAGCGCGGCCCCTTGCCGCTGGCGTCTTCATAGTAGTCCTGCAGGACGACTTCTTCTTCCTTCGGTGTGAGCCCTTTCCACGTGCAATATTTTGTCCAGAGTTCCTTGGGCGATGGGAAGGCATCCAGGGAAAGCGTCGCTTCCTTCTGCGCGCTCGTCCCGGTGCGGTCGTGGAACACAAAGCCGTCGCCGTTGGAGGAAAACACAAACGGGATATTGAGGGTTGCCGCGTAGTCGAGGGCCTGTTGCATCCCGTCGCCGACGCTGTGGTTGTTGTCCTTAGCCTCGATGATGGCGATGGGGATGTTCGGCTTGTAATAAAGGATGTAATCAGCGCGCTTTGCTTTGCCACGCGTCACGAGTTTGCCCCGGACGATGATGCGCCCCTTCGTGAAGGCGACTTCCTCGCGGATCTGCATCATCCCGTCCCAGCCCGCGCGTTTCACTGCGGGGCCAATGAACTTGGAGCAGATATCTCGCTCGCTGAGGTCTTTCTTGTTCATACGGTTCGTGGTGTTTGGCTCTCAACGACTACTTTGAAGCATGGATAATGCCGGGCAAAGATCATGTGACCAACTCACCATTGACTTATAACCCGCTGAATATCGCTACTTTATTAAATGAGGCGCGGCAAGGCTAATAAATTTCCGCGTGGTTAGTATCTTGGTTTTGCAACAGAATATGGCGAAACGAGGCCGGTGGGATGCGCTCATGTGTCCAGCATATCCCATTCGTCACCGAGTACCCACCGAAGGGCGGATAGCTTTCCGTTGATCATCCCCCAGTCAAAATCACCCCAAGGGCCGAAGTTGCCTTTGCCGAGCTTGCGTTCTGCTCTCTTTGCCGCCTTGAGCGCACCCTGCCAGACCGTATCAACGGTATGGGTCTGTCCATATCCTCGAAATCGCCTAGACTTCACGTGCCACTCCGCGGTTGTGACGAGCTTGTGGTGGCCTCGCTGAATACTCCATTCAAGATTTTTGTGCCGGTTGTACCAAACCTTGGTCGTCAGCTCATCAATTGAGTGGAGAATTTCCGGGAGTCTCCTTGGTTCTTCAATCCACTCCTGCTCGATCATGAGGTCGGCAAATTGCTCCGGCCTGACGCGGCGCAGCGCTTCGCCCAGGGTGATGAAGTAGAGTGACCGAATGCGTGAGAAAAATGGCGCGATATCGGGGTGTGGCAGTTTGTTGTTTGCATTCGGGTGGCTGAAGTCCTTGATGTTATGCGTGACGAAGGCAAAGCGGTTGCCGGGGGCTGCTTTGGCCGTAACCGCATCTGCATAGACCTCGATCAGAACCGCATCATCAATGCCGTTCCGCTGCCTGTGAAACGGAGCACGCTTGTCGATGGCGCGCTGCGCCGCCCGTAGTTTTACCGAATCAGAAATCTCGACAACGGCCGTTTCCGCGAAGAGCTTCTCTATCCGGCCGACGGTGTCCGCGGCTGCTGAGCCCAGGGTTGGAAGGCGATAATCTACATCGTTGAGCTGGCTCAATACCGTGCTCTTTTTCCGTGGATCGCCAAACTTCTCCACGGCCTCCTTGGCACGTTTCAAAGTGCTGGACAAACTGCGGCTGCTGTCCTCGATAACTCGCGCCTTATTGCGGGCAAATTCATCGACGACGGTACGCGGGAGGATGAGTCCAATGTCGCCCTGCCGGATGAGCTCTTCGAGCGCGGCGAGAATCGCCTGCTGCTGGTAATCCTTGGCAACATCGAGCCACACGCATGTGTCAATCAGGATGTGGAACCTGGCCTCCTTCTTCTGTTTTGTCATATGTACCTCTTTCGGGGTCGGCGCGACGCGCTATCCGTTGATTGCTTCTTCCAGATCCTTATGCTCAAAAGCGGAAGCCATCCGGTCGATTTCGTTCTTGGCGATACCGTAGTGGGCGGCCTCGACGCGCCATTTCGAGACGGCCTTACCAACTTGCTTGGCTATCTCGCGCGCCTTGGCGGCGTCCAGTTCAAAGTACTTCGCTACGTCCATCGCCAGAGCCAGAGATGCCGTGCCGTCATCTTCGTTGATAGCTGTGGTAAGGATGCGCGGTTTGATGTCAGTCGGCACGGGGTTGAGATCGTAGGCGGGTGATAAACGCCAGCCGTCGCGGCCCTCATACAGAAAACCGTGATTGCGCAGATGGTCGTCGGTATTGGAGATGAGGACGTTAAAAACAATGCGGCGCCACAGTGCCTCGATGTCGGCTTTTGGCGCCGCTCCGTTTTGGCGCAGCGCGTCTGCGATTTCAAGATAGCTGTGTGTCTCGCGGTCCTTCGCACCCACCATACTCATGGCGGAGAGGAACGGGATACGTCGCTTGCCATCGCGGTCAAAACGCCGCAGCAGAAGCACGGGCTTCTTGCCAACGGCTTCGACGCGCGCGTCGGGCACCGGGATTCCCGCCTTGTGGGCAAGGGCGCGCGCCACGGCTTCCCAGACGACAGTGCTGATCTCGTCGTCCTTACGCGGGAACTTCGCAATCGCCAGCTGACCGTCCTTCTCCCGAACGGATGCCTTGGGCCGCGCACCCCCAAGCGAAGAGCCCGGCGCAAACAGTAGCTGCAGGTCCTCGTCGGTGTCGGTCTCGTCGATAACGTGCTCAGCGGCCGCGAGCAGTTTCGGCAGTGCCACGAGCGGCGGGATGCGCTTGGCCTCCTCTTGCGCGAGGAAAGGCCCGCCCTCGGTTTCGGCAAAGCGCAGAGCGCCCGCGCGCGCATCGTCGTCCACCAGCAGCAGGTAATCCATTTCGTGCAGAGTGCGAGGCACCTGCCCTTCGCGTTCTGCGCGCCGCCGTTCCATGCGCCGCATCAGCGCCCTGCCCCACCTGTCGGGTGCCGAGTCGCCGATAGCCCCGAACATCGGTGTATCCGCTGTCGTATGAAATGGTCCGGGGCCGAGCTTTAAGGCCGGCTCTAAGGAAAAGCGATTGGGGTTTTCCTGCCAGGCGTCGGCGTATTCAAAGGTCGCGCCTTCCTTGTCTTTGCGCACACGTCCCCATAAGCGCCCCACAAGATGCGGGACGCCGGCGAGATCCACATACACAAAAACTTGCCTTTCCATTGTTGCCTCTGTTTATTTCTGTTTCCGCGGCCGGGAAATCCGCTGCGGCAGATGCTCTTCTTCAAGCTGCAGGCCTACCGCATCATTCCTCGGGTCGGCAAGGTCAGCAAGCCGGTCCGTCATGCCGAGCACAAACAGGACGATGGCATAGTTTCCTATAGCGACGCCAGGCTCGCCTTTTTCGATTTTGACCAGCGTCGTCCGGCTGATGGACGCGCGCTCAGCGGTGATTTCGGCAGGAATCCGGCGGCGGCGGCGCGCATCCTTTATATCGTTACCGAGCTTGCGCAGCGCGCGCGCGACGGGCACGGGGAGCATGTCTGACGGCTTCTTGGTACGCATAATTAACGTCCATTCTTATGGTCACTATCCTGCTTAATGTACATAGTTATGGACGTTAAGTCAAGAACAGTCAAACCTATGACCGAGCCGAAGGCTGAGCGAGGTATACGGTGCAGGCGGCGGATTTCAACGAAGACAGGCTACCAGATACAATATTCACAATCATGTGTTACTATCCGCGGCTATTGCACGCCTGGATAAGATTCGGGAGTCCTCTCATGACACCAGCGATCTTCGCCATCGCCATCGGCACATTCGGTGCGATTCTTCAGGAGCTTCTCGTCTGGTACAACGCCAGAAAGAAACTTGAAACCGAAGAATACCGTGCGCTGTTCGCCTCCACGAAATACTGGACAGTTGTAACGGCCATGGCCATCGGCGCAGGCATCGCTGCCTGGGTCTGGTTCTATCCGGATAAGCAGGCACCGCGAAGCTATCTTCTGTTTGGTGCGGCGTTCCCGGTCCTGTTCAAAAAGGCGGTGGATGCCTTCATCCCGGCCAAGACTGTCCTCGGGCAAGGTCCGGAGGATAAACAGGTTGCGGCAAAAAAGAATGTTCTGCGGAACTACTTCGAAGCGTCCTGATGGCGCGAGGAGCTGAAATGCTCAGAAAACTTACCGCAGTTTTGCTGGCGTTCGTCATTCTGCTGGCTCCAAGCTTTACACTCGCTGGTCAGGACGACGAACGCGAAGTCACGATTCCATGCAATGCGCGTCTAGCCTCGCTCTCAGACAACAGCCCATTTGCATATGAAAAATATTTTGAATGGGAGAAAGCCCCTAAGGTCGCGGACGCGGACGCAAGCGCAAAGCTTCCGAACACCGTAGCGCTGATTGCCGCCGCGCCGGTTACGGCGAAGGATTACAAAACAATCTTCTCCGGAGGAAAGGCCGATGGCGGCGCGGGAGTTACCGAAGCGCAGCAGCAGGAGATTGAGGCGGTCCATGCGACACTGAAAGCAAAGTTCGGCAAGGACGAGGGAGATCGTGACTTTAGCGGGAAGAATTACGAGAAAATGCTGCGGGCGCAATCCGCCTCCTTTCTGATCGTGGTAGGGCACAATGAGGGGGGGTACATGCATCTGCTGGATGGCGGCAAGGTTTTTCTTGACCATATCGCGGCCGCGGCGAGACCGGATCAACGGGTGATCATGATCAGTTGCGACTCGGCCAGTTACGTTTCATCGCCGGCGGCCGCGACGATCAACGGAAAAATAACCTATGACCGGGCCTTTGCCATAGCCAGTCACATCACTGACTTCATCAAGGCTGCCAAAGAGCCTGTGGCTTTGACGGATATTAAGGCCGAGCTGGAGGAAAATCCGACCGGGGTCGGGGCAGGCCTCGCAATCTCCTTGTTTATCATGAAAGCGCTGTGTACTGGCGGGGGGCTCATCGTTGTGGGTCTGCTCATCCGGCAGCTCGATCCCTGCAAGGATGACAGCCACGCACCAGGATGTCCTGACGACAAAAGTACGCCAAAACAAAAAGATACCGATAAAACTGGCGGTCTCAATGGGTCGACGCAACACTAAGCTGTCCCCTGTAGCAGAGTGCTCAGTTTAGAATTCGTTGGCCGGGTCTAGCGTCTTCCACTGCTTCTCAATGTCGTTCACCAGACTTTCAGCCATGCCTAGCAGTTCGTCCACTTCGTTGAGGGTAATGGAGTGCTCGCCGCCTTCCTTTTTCCTGCCGTTACGGTGAACGAGGTCGTGGCGAACGAGCACGGCCTTGAATAGCCTGACCATCTCGTCCGGGAACTTGATTCCCAGCGTGTCGGCGAACATGTTTCTCACCACCGCCAAATTGTGCCAGAGGACCGCCACGAGGTATTCTCCGACCTTAGCCTCTATTCTCTCGTGCTCCTCGAATACTTCGCTGAGGGAGAACCTCTGCTTGCTAAACTCCGGGGTCGTCTCAACAAACCTCCGGCGGAGCTTCGGATGTTTCTCGACGGCTGTTTGAAAGAAGTCCGATAGATACGCCTCAAGACTCGTTATGACATTCGCATAAAGGAGCCGGTTTAGGCACTGCTGACGGGACTGCTCAACCTCCAACCCCCGGAGTCCACGTATGTCCGTGAGACTGCGAGTAAACTCTTCGAAGGGGCCGAGAGACTCTTTTATGGAACCGTAGAGGTGCTGAACGTAGTCATCGTCAGGGTCCGGGCCAGGATCCAGTCCGCTCCACTCGGAGTGGAGACTCCAAAGTTTGCGTGCCAACTCGTTGATAACGGACTCAGGCACGATCTCGCCAAACTCGGATTCAAGTTCCTCCTCGGGGTCATAGGGCCCGCCGAAAATAAACTGATATCCGCCCTCGCGGCCGTCATAGGGGAGTTCGTCAGGCGGGTCGTAGTGTTCGTGGAACCACACCCGCATTACAGCCTCCTGCACCCCGAGGCTAACTTTCTTCAAATCCTCGGCCGTGATGTACCCGGCTGCATGTCCGTCTTGCTCTGGGAGTCGATAACCTAAAGGCCCCGGAATAAGCATCGTATCCTCCAAAGTCTACCGGCACCTTTCGTAATTCCACACTACTAGTCAATTCATTGAGGTATTGGTGGAATAAATATGGAATGAACCAAACTAGCATTTACACTTTGGCGCCAAGTTTTGCTTCGGAGTTTGTGGAAGTTTTTCAACCCACAATCTAACCCACAAAAACTGATGTCTTGTACGGCTTACGGGTATTTTGGCAGTCCCCGCGGTCTTGTAAGTGGTTTCCGCAGCATCCCGCCAGCCATTATGCCACGATCACTGGACAGAACTGTGCGCTAGCGGTTGAATTTGGCGGCTGCTACGCAGAACACTGGATCCCAGTCCACAAAGAGGGTTCTAGGAAGATGAGTGGGCCCTCCCCGAACTACACTAACTCCTGATCAACGCTATAGTCGGGCATGTTCGGCAACCATCCTTTGATGCGCTCTTTTAGCTGACAATTGAAATCAACGATTACCCAAATGTCAGGTTTGCCCGTATGGTGATCTCAGGATTCACGTTACATGACTTGGCTCGAATATCATGAATTGACGAAGCACAGTGCAGAGTCGCTGCGACGAACTCAGCACTATCTCGATTGGGCCAATATGCCCAATCCGTTTCGGCATTATGAAGGCGTTCCGGTCG
>Ga0210407_10000795_pt1 | contig 32896 bp, 28 predicted proteins | sample IncBWC27MmetaG_FD_150860 | JGI IMG/M metagenome (GOLD analysis project Ga0210407, IMG submission 150860) | Forest soil microbial communities from Barre Woods Harvard Forest LTER site, Petersham, Massachusetts, United States - Inc-BW-C-27-M | ecosystem: Environmental > Terrestrial > Soil >...
GGTCAAGAGCGCTCGCGGCAATCGCTTTCCCCATCGCCATGTATTCGAACAATTTGGTCGGCGAGCCGAAAAACGGGCGTCCATCGGGCATGGGGACGTGCGGCGAAACGAGAATGTCTGCAGCGTCCAGGTGCGCGCGGACGGAGTTGTGGGGAATCGCGCCGGTAAAGGTGATCAAGCGGTCGTGCGCATAGGGCTGGAGCGCATGCCGCAACTGCGGAGCAAGCGGTCCGTCTCCAACGAGTAGGAACTTCCATGGGCGGCTCGCGTGCTCGACTTTGTCCAGCAACGAACGAATCGCCTGTTCGAGCACGGCGACTCCGTGCCAATAACTGAATGTGCCTACAAAGCAAACGACTACGTCTTCTGGCCGAAACCCTAAATCTTGCCGCAGCTTCGTGCCCCCACAGTGAGGGTAGAACCAGTCAGGATCGACAGCGTTAGGATTTACCACGATTCGCTCTCGCGGCACTCCTATTTCCATCAGCTGTTCCTTCAACGCGTTCGAAACCACCACGATCAAAGACGCGGCCTTGATCGAAACTTTTTCGCACAGCCTGAGCCACGGAGAAAACCGTGTGGGGTCCCAGTGCTTCGCGATCCAATCTTCAGAGCCGTTGTATTCGAGGACCAAAGGAATTCCCATCAGACGCGACAGAAGCGCACCGGCAAAGAGAAATTTTCCGTGTCTCTGATATAGGAGGCGCGGCCTTTTTTGTGTCAGGATTTCGTGCACGGCGGCGCTGAACTGGAAGTTATATGACAAGGCCGCCGCTTCGCGGAAAAGGTGGAAACGACGAGATGCCGGGATGTTGTGCACATCGCACGCAGTCTGCAGTGGCCGACCGGAAAACACTGCCGCGCGCGCCCCCTCCTGCACCAGTCCTGAAAGAAAGCCCGTGATGTGAGTCAGCGCGCCACCGGGGGCATCAAGACCTGCTGGAGAGGGATATAGGAAAGCGAGGTCCAGCAGTCCGGCGCGAGCCTGAGGTTCACGCCCGAGCTTAAGCCACACCTGAAATAGCTGCAGGCAAATCCAGACGCAAGCAAACGCGAAGACATCGGCCAGGGCGGCGATGAGAGTTCGAGGAAGTAAACCTAAGAGTCTCACTCTGTTGGTCGCCTCGAATGATCCGGAGGAGTCGACGAGGATGGTTTCCCGGCATCGATGCACAAGCACTGTGGATTTGAGAAGAATCGGCTCATGCAAGGATTCAAGCGAATCGGTGAATATCAAGAGCGCTTCCCCTTTAAGGTGGCGCAAAATACGCAGCTGACGCTTCCAGCCACTCGCACGGAGTTCGATCTTCGAAAGGACTACCGCCTCGCATGCCGGATAGCGCTGCCGGGCAAAGGCGAGTGCATCTTGCTGCTGACCTGCCAGCACGAGTATGTAAACTTTGGACTGTCGGCTCATGGGAGAAACACGAGCTAGAAAGCTTGGGAGGGCAAGCGGAATCCTAGATCGGAAACCTGCTCTTCCCCGGGTTGAATTAGGTCCGGTTCGGTCAACACATATTTACAAGCCACGGCAATGGCAAACACGCACCACAGATTCAGAGGGCTATAGCCCGAACCTTCGGTGAGCCCGGTGATCCAATAAGACAAAAATATATAGAAGAAATATTTCCACACCAGGAACCCGGAACTGGAAGACTGGCGCAACTGCCACATCTGGCGGAGCAGGAAAACGGTTGCCATCACGTACGGTACAAAGCCGAGGACGCCAGTCTCCGTGAGTATCTGTGACAGGTTGCTGTGCGGCCAATCCACCGAGGTCACGCCCTGGTACGACGTAACATAACGGAGCTCTCCCGATACATAGCGGTTGAAGTTCTGAAATCCGACTCCCAAAACAGGATGTTCTACAAATACGCGAAAGCTTTGCTCGTATTCGGCAATGCGGGCGTACGCGTTTTGTCCATTGGTGCGATCTTCAAACACATTGGGTGCAAGTATGGGGACAATGAAAATCGCTCCAGCAGAAGCGCACATGAGCGCAACGCGCCAGACACGGCGGCTCATCCTTTGTTGCCAGAAGGTGTCGATAATCAGTACGAGCAACAGTGTGATCGCCACGGAACGAAACATCGGCATTAGCGCCATGCCAAGCGAGGCGGCCAGCCCAATGAAGTGAAGTATTCTCCGGCCACCGCTCAGAGGAGGACCGAGCGTCTGTCCCAGGAAGAGAAGGAAGAAAAAACTGACAGCACCCATCAGGGCAAGCGTGTCATTGCTCTCAAACGGCCCATTTGGTCGAACGATGCCCCCGTAGGCCAGTGCAGCAGTCCCAAACGGAAGCAGGTCCTGTCCCGTAACAATTTCGGCGGCCGCCACCGTTGCGCTGATGATTGAGGAGATGCAAACGGCAGTGTGAATCGAAGGAAGGTGACCGCGAACATCGAACCTGGCGATGACGCACCAGCCGAGTAAGACCGGAAGCACGAAACCGTCCAACAGAATCCTTGCGGCGTTAAGAGCGTTCGGCGAGTTTCTTAGAGTAGTGCATGCAATTGCAAAAAACACCAACCAAGCGAGTCCGGCGCGGCGTAGCCCCTTGGGCACTGCGGTAAGCGCGCTAGGCCTAACGAAATACATTCCCAAGAACGCCAAACAGATGACCACGCGGTCGAGAGTCACGATGGCGTGTTCGCGAGGAAACGCTAAGAAGTAGCCGCCCAGGGGGAGAACCGCCGCCCAACACAGCAATATTCCCTCGAGTCTGCCACGAAACACCTCACTGACCAGACTGACGAACCAGAGGACCGCGCACGCGATAACAACCACCAAGCTTGCTGTGGGCACCAGGATGAAACCGGCAACCGCAATTGCACCCACAAGGACAATGGCAGCTTCCCACAGGCTAGGCCGTTGCTCCGCTGTTATGGATAGTCCACCGAGCATAGGAATGAAAAGAGTGCGGACAGCCTTAACAAAACTCGAAGGGATCGAACTTAAAGGAACAGTTACGTGCGAAGGCTTAGTCATGGGCCTGCGTAGTCTCAACCGGGGCCAGAGTTTCGCTGAACAGACTCGAGTATTGGGGAGACGACGCCTCAGGCGCAGCGTTCGGCACAGGCGGCCAAAGCCGAAGGGCTTCTCCCGTGGCGAGCGCGTGCTGAACCAGAAGGGTAGCCTCGGTAACCTCCACCAGTTCTTCGAATGGGATGGGCGACGGCTTACCGGAACGAATCGCTTCGATGGTTAACTGGAGCTCACGGCGGTGGCCTTTGTCTTGCACACTTTTGAACTTCTGAATCTTTCCATCGCGTGCTAATTCGAGTGTCCGAAAATCGTGGAGCCGCGCGATCGCGCCCTGGCAGAACACTTCGACAAATTCCTTTGGAATGCTGCGGTCGCCGTTAGCCAGGTAGAGCAGATTGGCGACAGATCCGTCAGCGAACTTCAGAGCGACGGCAACGTTATCCGAGGCATATTCCGTTCCGTTCGGCAAGCCGGTCGCGGCCACGCTATGAATAGGAGAGCCGATAACGGAGCGCGCCAAATCCACGAAATGACAGAACTCGCCAACGATTCGGCCTCCCTGGGAGTAAATCCAATGCTCGTGCGGGAGGCAGCCGGCGTTAATACGCGCGTGCATCAACATCGGTTCACGGCGGCCGGAGAAGAATTGACGGATCTTTTCGGTGAAAGGCGCAAAACGGCGGTTGAACCCCACCATCACGAACGGGGCGCGGCCAGCCTGCAGTTGCTCGGCATACACCTTTTGTAATTGATTTAGTTCTTCTCGATCGATCGCCAGCGGCTTTTCCACGAACACAGGCTTACCTGCGCGCAATGCCTGGGCTGTTTGGATCGAATGCGTGTCGTGGCGTGTCAGGATAAATACCGAATCAACATTGGGATCACTGAGGAGTGCGGAGGGTTGCCCGGCAGCCTGAAACTTGAAGGCGCGTTGCGCCGAAGCAGCTCCCGCGCCCGAGATGGTGGCGACGGATTGCAGGCGCACGCCCTTGATGGCCTGCAAGTTCGGAAAGATTACGCTCGACGCGAAACTGCCTGCGCCGATACAGCCCACCCTTACTTCGTCGCCGATGCGAGGCCGCGCTGCCGCCACGGCCGGAAGAGCTCGCTGTGGCACCGCCGACGCGCCGTTGTACTTCAAAATCGCTGTATACAAACCACTCTTCAAGTCGGCGTAAGCTTTTGCGCCCTCGTCGATGGCGTACTGATGCTCGATCAGTGGCGCGACATCAATCTGTCCAGTTGCCAGCAGGTCGAGAAAGGCTTCCATGTTGCGGCGCTCGGTCCAGCGGACATAGCCAATCGGGTAATCGACTCCTCCTTCTTCATACCGAGGATCGTACCTCCCCGGCCCGTAAGAGCGAGAGAGAGTTAAGGACAGCTCTTTCATGTACATGTTGTTGCGCGACACTCCCATGCCGACTGCACCGACGACAATAATGCGGCCTCGATCGCGCAGAATTTTGGCGGCCATCTCAGCGGGCTCGGCGGAGTCGGTGGCAGCGGTCAAGATAGCGGCATCGACGCCATATCTGGAGAACTCCGTGATGCTTGATGCGAGCGTCGGATCATTGGCAGCAACGGCGAGCTGCGCGCCGAACTCCGCCGCTCGCTGGACACGCTGGGGCGAAAGGTCGATAGCCACAACGCGGCATCCGGCGGCGCGAGCAATTTGGATCGTCAGCACCCCTACGAGCCCGGCACCGATCACAGCGACAGCCTCGCCGATGCCCACCTTGGCCTGTCGAAAGCCTTGCATCGCGATAGCGCCAATCGTAGTTAGAGAGGCCGCGGCCATCGATACCTGCGACGGGATGTGCACCGCGAGGTTGCGGGGAACAAAGTTGATCTCAGCATGGTTGGCGTAGGTGCCGCCGCCGCAAGCGACACGATCACCGGCGCGGAATTCGTGTACCCCTTCACCCACCGAAATTACTTCGCCCGCGCAGCTGTATCCGAGGGTCGTCAGTGTATCCAGCTTTGCGTGCACCTTCTCGAAGGCGGCTTTGACCCCATTCTGACGGGCGTAGTCGAGAACCTGTTTGACGAGATCGGGGCGTGCTTTAATCTTTGCGAGAAGCGACTTCGAACTCAGCTCGAGCGTGGCGCGCTCGGTGCCGGCGCTGATTGCAGAGTAATGGGTGCGCACCAGGAGTCCACCGGGACGCAACTCCGGTGGCGGAACTTCGTAGGTGGCCACCTCCCCTGATTTCCTATCGGTCAAGAGTGCTCGCATGAGTTCCTCTGGTTGACGTATTGCTTATGCCGGCTTACAGCCTGTGGTTCAGAAATTGACCCTGGCAAAGGGCTTTGGATTAGGTGTTATTGCGGCGAAGTTTAGTCGCTCAAGTTGGGGTAACGCTCGTCTCATGGTATGCGCCAGATCGCTATGCCGGTCGCCATTTGCAGAATGGTTTCAGCTCCCTTTTTGGCCGCGGTTTTCCCGGCGCTGTTCGGAACAAAAACAACGTCGTCTGCTTGAAGTTGCACGTCCGGAGCCTTAGCAGCCATGATTTTTGTGAGCGGGAGCGGGACATCTTGCGGACCTTCCGGAGTCTTGCGTATGAGCCTTGTGGCATCGAGTTTCGCGTTGGGGTTGGTACCCTGAGCGAGGGCGATGGCCTTCAACACGGTAATGTCGTTGCCATTTTCCATGACAAAACCGCCCGGCTGGTGGACGTCGCCGATGACGTAAACAACACCCGCCTTGCTGACGACAATCGTATCGCCGGGCTCGACGGTGACGTTGTTCTTCATCGAATCCGCCGCGCCAGTCAAAAGTGGTACTTGCATGGGATGCTGCGGATCATCGCGGCGGGTAATCAGCACGTATCGACCGGCCTTGGGGCTAGTGCCACCGGCGGCGGATATGGCGTCGTACAACGTTTTCTCTCCCAGCAAGGGATAAATGCCAGGCTTCTGAACTTCGCCGAGCACGGAAATCCCCTGCGTCGCGTATTCTTTCTCGAAAACGGTAACTTGTGGGTCGTTGAAAAGGCCCTTTTGAGTTAGCTGGCGTGCGATCAACTTTTCAGCTTGCTCGACGGAGAGTCCGGCCACGGCCACAATGCCGAGCATCGGCAGGGAAATCTCGCCGCCAGAACTAACGCGCACGTCGGTCTTGAAATCAGGCATGCCGTACAGGCTGACCTCGAGCAGATCGCCGGAACCAATCAGAAGTTTCGGCGATGAGCCGTTATTGCTGTCCGCAACGAGGGTGGTCTTAGTCGCAGATGGAGACGTTTCTACACGAACGTCTGGTGAACCGACACGCTCCTGGGCGAAGCCGTAGGCCGATGGTAAAGATAAGAACACAAGGGCAGCGAGAGAGACAGATTTAGACTTCATGACAACCTCCATAATTCAGAACGACCAGCGGGAATCGCAACATCCGCGGACTTCAGTCCACTCTGCTGCATTGACGCGCGTCAATTCTCCTCTTGTCGTTCATCTATGATTCGTCACGCGCCTCGGGCGAGGTGTTTCGGCTGATCTTGACCGTAGTAGCCGTAAAAATACTGGAATTCTGAAGAGTCCAGCTCTGTACCATTCAGAACAAAGCCCGTAAGGCGCGCGTTTACTTTGAGGAGTAAATCCTGAGCGCGCAAGAACTCCTTCTTTGCGATCTGACCAGCGCGAATGACCAGAATCACTGAATCAGCTTCGACCGACATGCGAACCGCATCGGTCATTGCCAGTACGGGTGGGGTGTCAATGATGATGTGGTCGAACTGCCTCCGCCAGCCGTCTACCAAATCCTTGAAGCCGGAGACCAGCAGTTCGGTATCCTCCGCCAGGTTAATTGGTCCGGCAGGCAGCACGTAAAGATTAGGCACATCGGGGCAGCCGACCACAAGCTCATCGAATGAGGCGGACTTCCTCAGTAGCGCGGCCAAACCAGTATTAGCGCTCAATTGCATGGCGCGGTGGACGCTGGGGCGTCGAAGGTCGGTATCCACAAGCAATACACGCCTTCGCAACCGCGCGAGCACAATCGCCAAGTTGGTGCTGACCGTGGTCTTGCCCTCCCCTGGAAGGGCGCTCGTAACCAGGATCACTGCGGGATGAACCCGGTGCGAAAGTAAGATCGACGTCACCATGGCTTTGTAAGACTCGGCGGCTATCGACATCGGGCGAAGACAGCTCACCAACTCAGGCTTCACGTCGCCGTTTACGTCATTGAGCTGGGGAGACGCCGCAATTTTGCTCTTTGCTCCCAGCAGTGGCACGACGCCGAGGGAAGGTAGGGGCGATGCAATAACAGCCTGTTCCAGCGTGACAATCTTTTCGTTCACCTTCGTCAAGCCGAACGCCAGCATCACGCCGCCGAAAAGCCCGAACAGAACAGACAGTGCAAAGTTCCGCAGAATATTCGGTTCGACCGGCAGTCTCGGCGGTCTTGCTGGATCCACAATCCAGATATTGCTCGATTTCAAGTTGGATGAAATGCTCACTTCTTTCTGTTTCTGGAACAAATCCTCGTAGAGCTTCCGGTTTGTCTCGAATTCGTGCTTCAGGATGTCGGACTGGATCACATTTGCGTTTAGCTTGTCCGCCGCTTGTTTCTGGTCCTCAAGAGAAGCTCGCAGGATGCGTTCCCGTTCCACCGCGCTTTTGTAGTCATAGGTTATCTGCTCATCGGTTCTCTTAACTTCTGCATCTACTGACTGCCGAATCTGATCAATTTGCTTTGACAGTTCGACTATCTTGGGATGTGCGGGGCCTAGCTGAACCGACGCTTGCGCCATCTGGTTCCGCAGATCGGCCAGCTGTGAACGAAGCTTTGTGACGAGGTTGTCGGGGCCCAGTTTCGCAATCAGTTCCGGCTGCCCTGAGCGGGCTAATCGGTAATTGACCTCTTTCTGGACCCTTTCCGCCTCCGCTGCCGTAAGTTCCTTGTTCAGGTCGTCCAGCTTCGCGGTCACTATGTTCTGCTTATCGTCCAAGCCAAAGATTCCATTTTCTCGCTGGTAGTCGATCAGCTTTTGCTGCGACTCTTGAACTTTGGCCTGGAGCTCCTTCAGCTGACCCGCGAGGAAGTCAGAAATCTGCGTGCTGGCCTGAAACTGGCTCTTATAGAATTTATCGACATACGCGTTAGATAATTGGTTCACGGCATCAGCGGCCAGCTTCGGATCTGCGCTTCGGAACCGAATCTCGATAAGCCGTGTACCCTTCACTTTCGAGATCTTTAAGCTCTTACGAAACAATTCCACGAGTCGATCCTCGTTTCCGGATTGACCCACGTGACTCGTAAACTTCGGGTTTTTGTCGAGGTGGAGGTCGCTGATCACCTGCATGGCCAACGCATCGGTCTCCAGAATGCCGATCTGAGTGTCAATGGCCGCGCGATCTTCTGGATCTTCCACAAGAGACGTATCCACGCCCTTGAATCCCAGCACACGACTGTCATCGTCGCTGTGAAACACCACCTGCCCGACAGCCTCATATTGAGGCTTCATCAGGAGCGATGCGGCCAAGACAATCGCCACAACAAGGAGCGTAAACACGGCGATTGTCCTTTTGCGGCGCTGGATGATGCGCCAGAGACCGGCTACGAACATTTCCTCCGGCACATTTCCCGCCCACTGGGGATAGCGGTTTGATGGATTTGACTTAAACCTTGACGCGCTTCGCGTGGGAGACTGCACCGCTGCGGAATCGCGCGAGTCGTGGTTCATCAATTCAAATTGCTTGCTCATTGTTCCTCGCCTTGACCCCGGAAGCCGTCTTATGAATTATGGGACTTTCTCCAGGGCGCTCTTCACTTTGGGCACTCCTCAATTGCGCTGGGATCAAGACTTCGCTGGAATTGCTTCGCAACAGCCTCTACGTTTCGCAAGGGTATTTGTGTGGCGTACAAACAAGGGCGAGGTACTGCCGGAAAACATGACGGTGAATTCCGAGACCCCGTGCAGCTACTTACAGCTCCGCCACTCGGGTCACATATACCCATTTCCACGAAATGGATTTAGCACCGTGCTCTGTGGAAAGGAATAAGGTAAAAAGAGGAATCCCATACAGTACAAACCACTAAAAGCGCGTCCATGAAATACCCGGCTCAGGAAGCCGCCGCCGCTCTCTGTATTTCAGGCCAGCTGATACGCCAAGCGACCACCGTCAAGAAAGGCATACGCAACCCGAGCCCGATCTTTTGCAGGTCCTTCGATCACCCAGCTACCCTTCTGACGCACCAGCTTCATCTGACTGCGCGCTCGCCACCACTGATTGATCTCTCTTGGAAGAGCACTCCAAATCTTTCCCTGAGCTCGCAAGTCAGCCAGATAGGCGAGCAGGGATTTGTACGTACTCTGCTTGCGTGGTTCTATGATGTAGTCTGGGTGAATGATGAAGCTGGCCAGTCCATGCTTCTCTGAGATCTGGGCAATTTGGCGCTTCCAATGATCGATGGAATACTCATTAAGAATAAAAAATAGAGAATAGTCCTGGGTCGTAGTGACAGGTAACTCCAAAAGCTTCCCGATGAAATAAGGCATCACCGTGCAACAGCCGCCACGCTGTGGGTCAAGATGTGCGGCATTGGGAACTGACATGTCGTAGGAAAAGTCAAGCGCTCCGTACCAGGCAAGATTGCGATAAAGCGCGCCCGAACGAAACCCGTGTGCACCAAACACACGGCCATAATTGTTAATGCGGCGTGCTCGATCGAAAAACTCGGCCTCGTTGGCAAACAGCCGCCCGTCGTGGTTCAGATCATGCACATTCACTTCGAAACCCCGCGCACGGATGCTCTCAATAAACGGCCGGCTTAGTGGATACCGTTTCTCGGGAACCAGCTGGAAAGAACTTCTAATGCCAAAGCTCTCATCGACGTCCATCAGGGCGGGACAAAAATCACGCCCTTCAACAGCTTCCACATCGTGCGTAACCGCCGCGCAACTTGGAAGCCCTTCCGGCCAAAACCAGATAAAAGGCACTTCTTCCCCGTTGTGAGCCTGTACGCAGAGACGGAGCAGCGTCTCGTGGATTTGCTCGACGGTTCGATCGACCGGCCAACGAGGAAACGCAATCGACCGCCAGCCCGCAAGTCTAAGCTTCTGCAGATGTCGGCGGACGCTTACGCCTAGAATCGGCCGGGCCAAGTAGTACAACTTGTTAGCGAGCCCTCCAGAGAGGAATGAGCGCCTTTGTGAGCCACCATAATATCGCTCAAAACGGAGATTGTTGACGATCTGGCCTGGGTCGAACGACAAGCGTACCGCGCCGCGTTTTGCTACCGCATCGTTCAAAGCGTCGTGGAGCTCTCCCTCGGGATTGTCGCGTACTGTCCCCTTGCTGATAGAACCATAACAAATCGCTTCGGGTCCAAACCGGAAATGACCTACGTTCCGCGACGGTCCGCCATCTAGAAAACAGCGAGCGAACTCCTCTGGACAGCGATAATAATCTACAAATGTCTGGTTCATTGGGAGGGCTTGAGAAGGCAATTAGGAGTTGCCGTCACAGACTACCAGTCGCAGCGCGGGAGTTCCCTATGATCTCTCCGGGGCTCGGGGAACCGCGACCTTCTGGTGTGCATGGAGCGCTTCGGCAATCGGCCTATCAGCGCCGGCGCTGCGAACACGCAGGAGGGACTGGGACAGTGCGCGCGCAGCAAAATTCACTCCCGCAACGAAACGCATAAGCGGGCCGTAGCTATATACCGCCGGAGCACCAAGAAAGTGCAGACCGGGAATGGAGGATTCAAAGCCCCGCCCGAGCACTGGACACCCGTCAATCAGGCGAAGGCCAGATATTAAGGACCTGGAAAGAAACTCATATTTCCTCACATCGATTCGATAACCAGTGGCCAACAATACGTGATTCACAGTTCGTGCCGAGCCGTCACTCAGCTTAAGCTCCGCTTGGTTTCCGCGGACGACCGCCGAAAGCACGGCGAGCCCGGTGGAGACTTTCACGTCGCGCAACCGGGGTTTCAACCAACCCACACCGTTCGGGCGGATGGACTTGGCGCGCCAGGAGTCCTGAAGCCAGCGTGGCAACATTCGATAGAGATCCGGCCGCGCAACGGCATGACTGATGACCGCCGGTCCGACGTCCGGCCAAGCGTAGAGGACCGCACCAACAGGCCTAAATGTGTGCAGCCACGGGCGTTGCCAAGTCCACTGAACGGTGGTGTCGCGAACCAGCAGTTCAACTTCTGCCTGGGCCTCGTGTAGGAGTGCTGCCGACTCAAGAGCACTCTGCCCGCCACCGATTACCACGACGCGCTGGCCACGAAAGCGGCCTAAGTCCCTCTGCTCTGACGAGTGGGACGCCAGGTCGTGAGGGACGCTCGTAAACTGAGGAGGTCGCGTAGCGAACGGTCCAATCCCCCCAGCGATGATGACGCGTCCGCATCGCACAACTTCCCCATCCCTCAGTACGACGCGGAAGCTCCCCGCGTCCTTCTCGATTTCGGCGACCTTGCGCTGTTCCAGGTTGGGAACAGCGTGGGATTGAAACCAGCGGCCGTAGTCCACAAAGCGCGCTAGGGGAACGGGGCGGCTTACGGGTACGCCAAAAGCGGTTTGAAACGCATCGATCGTCAATGATCTCGCGGGATCGGACAATTGGGATGCTTCCCAAGGTGATCGCAAGCACATGCCCAGTGGCATATTGCGGTCCCAAAATGACATGGTCTCTCCAAAAACCCGGACATTTACTCCGTTGGCGTTCAAATGCGCGGCCGCCGACAACCCATAAGGGCCAGCGCCAATAACCACCACATCAGATTTCGCTTTCAACTGTAAACCTCCATAGTGTTGAGTATTCCGGACACAGCGTGGCTGCGCTACATGTGAGTGTCGCTTATCGGACAGTTAAGACTGAGATCTCACTGCTACGACGGCGGATTGAATAACTTGACCATTATTCGCAATTTTGATTTCAGATGTCCTTGAGCTGGGCTGGAATGGAATCCTGATTGCGGCCTCTTGGCACTAACCGTCCGCCTTTGAATAGCTCGGGCATTGCTCAGGCCATCCTGCCGCCGCTGAGGACCCTTTTGGCGAGCAAATACCCAAGAAGCGGAATTTCAAGAACCCCAGGCAAGATATCATCCGATGCGTAGATTGCAGTGGAAAGTGGCGACCGGACGGAGCGGATGTAGTCACGCAATGACAGGCGGCCGCTGAGGATTTCGCGGATCGCCGTGGGTGCATCCGTGCTCATTCGCACCCAGCGCACACCAACTGCCGCCTTCGTCCCCGGTATGGGTTCTCCGACCGTCAGAAGCCACAACAGGTACGGATAGTCCACGCCTGCGGATGCACACAAGCTGTGCCAGCCCCAAACACGTGGATTGATATCGAGCAGCTTAAGCTTGCCATCCCGGGGATCGCGTTTAAACTCGACCTCCACGATGCCTGTATATCGCATCGCCCGAAGAAGATGAGCGGCGCTGGCCGAGACCGCTGTGTCGTCAACCGTCTCAACGAAAGTGCTGGCGCGCCCAAAATCCATCGGAATTTGGCGGACCCGCTTGGCTGTAAGTGAGGCAAGCGGCTCGCCGTCCCGGCAAAGTGCGGTGTAGGAAAACTGCGATTCCCCCCCTCCTGGAATGATCTCCTGAATCATCAAAGCGCCCGGCTCCACGAGCGTTTTGGCTTCGTCGTATCGGGCGAGGAGTTGCTCCAGAGTGTCTACCCGCCACGCCTTCGAGGCTGTGAATCGATTGAAGCTGGTGCGATAAGCAGGCTTAAGAATGACGGGGAAAGGACAGTCAATCGCGGCCACTTGGTCGCGGTTTGTGGGGTACAGAGTCCATGGGTGGTCTACATGAACCATTCCAGCGAGCCGGTAGGTGAGACGCTTATCATACAACCATTGCAGAACGTCCCACGGGGCGGTTGTAAGTTGAAAGTGCTCGCTGAGCTTCTGATGGTGCCGCGCAACCATCGCCGCGCCTTCGTCACCGGTAGGAAATAGTAGCCAGTCGCGGATATTCTCGTGCTCGGCTAATTGGACAAGGAAGTTGACATTTTCTTCCTCGTCTTGACTGGGCCACCCTAGCGTTCGAAGGTTATAGCGCGACAAAGTAGCAAGCAATTGATCGCCGTGATGCAAAACCCACACCGGAATTCCGCGGCGCCCGAGGCTGCGAACGACTGCGAGCCCGCGATAATCTCCGTCCATAACCAGGGCCCCAATGCAACGCCCTTTCGGAGATGCCGATTGCGGGGTCGCCGAAGCCGGCTTCACCTCCGTATCCACTGCCATAGCTTTACCCATTGTCCTTCGGAATCTTGCTCGCACTCCTAAGCTAGCCAATATGGCGGTACAAGACTTTCCCACCTGCTTCGAGCAGGCGATCGGGTATGCAAGCAAAGATCGGTCCGGCAAATCTAAGCTTTCGTTTCCACTGGCCTGGTATGGGTGCGCTCTGACGTGGGAGCCGCCAATACGTTAACTCGGTTCGATGCGAGCCCCAACGGTCCTTGAAGGTAATCAGCCCCTCGTTATCGCAATCTGTGCGGCCGAAGTCTAGTTTCTGTACCCCTGCCTTCTTTGCATCCTGAATTGCCTTCCAGAACAATAACGGCATAGCGCCCAAATTATGTGCGCTCGCGTCGGAGCCGCCATATTTGTACACCATGGAATCGCCGTGCCCCAGAGTCATAATGCCGGCGATGGGACGGCCTGCTTTTGAGGCGACACGAATTTTGAGCCGGTCGCCGAGACAGGTAACAAGGTTTCGGAACCAATCAATGGGTTGCGGAGGCGCTCCGTGCCGCCTGCGCGTCAAAACGAAGAGGGCATAAAACTGACTCAGAAGTTTTTCCGACCTTCCTTCTTCGTAGGACAAAGCTTCGCGTTCAGCGCGCCGAATCTTTCTTTGAATCGAATCCTTCTGAAGCCTCACAAAAAGTTCATCGAGAGGGGGGCGGAGGTCCAACTCGTGGAAGTAGAACGAATTGTTCCTCTGCATGCCGGTTTCTGTGAGTGAGTTCACATGCAGTGGGCGAAGCTCGATGTACTTGAATTTTTCTCTTTCGAGCTCGGATTGCAAAGAATCAAGGATTTCTTTGCCTTCCTCGAGGCTTTCTACAAGAGGTTCGCAGTGGTCGGTAAACGGCAAAGAGACGATTCTGTCGCCGGTTAGCCAGCTTTTGATACGACACAAGGGGACTCCATTCGTCAGGAGCGCTCCTGGCGCGGAAGTTGTGTAGACGACGGGTTCATATTTATAGGTGCGGTGTAGTGCTTCCAGCCAGCCACGTGTGTGAAAAATGGAAGCCCGAGGATGCCGGTCGACAAAATCTGTCCAGCGCGAGTCGTCAAGCGGATTTAAAGTGTGAACTGCCAAAATACCTCACATTTACGCTATCGAGTGATGAATTTGTATTCGGTGATGCTCGGGAGGCGAGCATCGGTTTCAGACCACTCGGTCTTCATTCCGCCGGCCAAATCCCTGCTGCAGCCAGCACAGCCACTCATGTCTTTCAAGAGGTCGGCCGCCCAGGATCCCATCGACCGATGGCTGTGCTTCGGATGCATCAGGAGGCGTCAACCAAAGTTGCTACATCTTGGGTTTCTGGATATGCCATTGGTGTGGCCGATTCGCATAGTAGCGCGGACATGGCGAGAAGCATCCAGGCTTGGGCCCATCTCATGTAAGGGATTCGGTTGGTATGGAAGCGAAGCACACGGTAGTAAAAAAAGCCCCGCTCATCCCACATGTGCTTCATGGCCCATTGGAACACCCGGCGAGCCAATTCAACATTGCTCGGGTTCAGATCCTTCAGCGCAAGGAGGGTGATGATGCTTTGCGCCACGCAATGAATGTCCACGGGATAGGTGCGGTTATGAAAATATCGGGGCGCGCTGTCCGGGCGGAAAAAGTGGGCTCGGTAGAACTCGAGCCCGCGCCGGAGGGCGGATTCGAACTCCAAAGTTCCGGCATATCGGCCAATGCAGTGAAGCGCGCACAGGTTATAGCCGGTGTGGAAATTGTCGATCCATCGTTGTGACTGCCCATCCCCATAATCCCAAGAGCCGTCTGGGTGCTGCATTGCCACGGCGCAGCGAGCAACCGCAACCGCTGGATCAAGGAATTTTCGTTCGTTTGTATGCTTGTAAACCCGACACAAAAGAGCCGCACCAAGGAAATTCGCGTTGGGTACCTGATGCCTAAGCTGAGGGAGCGGATAGCTGAAACCGGCGATCGCCTTACCATCAGTCCAATAGAGCTCGTCCAGAATGTATTCGGCTGTACTCACCGCCATGCTCAAACACCGCTCATCCTGGCGCTGTGCGTAGGCATCCAGGAGCGCGTTACCAACGAAGGTTGTGCATACCAGGTTGGGTGCTCCTTTTGGCACCACAATTGTCCGTGTCTGCCAGGGAAAACTGTATCCCCAGCACCAGTAAGGAACTGCCTGTGACCGAAGCGCGATCAATCGCTCGATCATCTGTGCGACAAGCTCTGCCGTCCTGGCCATTCCGATTCTCGAGAGCTTGAGGAATGCCGAGAGAAAAAGGGCCATGGCTTTGGGATTCTGGGTGCTTGGGATACGCAAAAACCTGCGAACGTTGATAGGACTTCGTTTCAAAGCTTGAGTTAAAACCAGGCGAGGAAGTCTCGAATTGAGAGAAGGCAGGGTGGCAAATATTGGCGTGTTCAATGCGTCGTATGGGTCGTACCCCGCCCAATCATTGGCCTCACAATAAGCCAAGAGCTCAAGGATCTTTGCTTCCAAGAGATTGTCCACGGAGATCAATGGCGTTGCGGGCAGGAGTATCGGTCCTCAAGCGCGACAGCGTGTGGGCGAGATGGTGTATTTTCGTAGTGCCGACGTACCAAGATGTCTATGATGCGCGCACCGGCTCGCCCGTCCCAGTTTTTTGGCACCTCGTTTTCATGCCTCCTGCCTGACTGTCGGCGGATTGCATCCTTTATGGTTTCTGTTTTTGTTCCAGCTATCGTATTGGTTCCATTCTTGACGGTAACGGGCCTTTCCGTGTTTTCTCTGACGGTGACGCAGGGAGTTCCAAGAATCGTAGTTTCTTCTTGGATTCCGCCGGAGTCGGTCACCACGAGAGAGGCGTGTTTCATCAAACACAGGAAATCCAAATAGCCCAACGGGTCGGTCAGGATTATGCCGTCGCGCCAGTTTCCGGAACCCTGTCCATTCCCATTATGTCTCCTTGCATTCCCATCGAGACCGAATTCGAATCCGAATTCCCTGATTCGCCGCTGGGTTCGAGGATGCACGGGAAAGATGACGGGGTAATTTGTCGCAAGCTCCTCCAACCCTGTCATTATGTTCAGAAAGACGTCACGATTATCCACGTTGGAAGGTCGGTGTAACGTGAGAAGCGCATATCGGGTGATAGAGTTGGCCCCTCCGTTTTTCCGTGCTTGGCGCACAAGCGCTAACCGCTCCAAAATGGTTGACTCTTCGGCTTTCTCCTTGAAATGGAGCAGGGAGTCGATCATGGTGTTGCCCACGAAGTGGATTTTATCGGGCGAGACTCCTTCATTACGGAGATTCAGAAATCCGCTCTCCTCCGTCACGAAGAGCAAATCAGAAACATGATCGGTAATAACACGGTTAACCTCTTCGGGCATCGACCGGTCAAAGGAGCGTAACCCTGCTTCCACGTGGGCGATCACCGGTCTGGAACCATCTGAGTCAAAGCTGATCTTAGAGGTAACCAGGGCACACGCAAGCGTTGAATTCACGTCGCCAACGACCACTACGACGTCGGGCTTTTTCGCCAACAAAACTTCTTCGAACTTCTTCATAATCTCCGCAGTTTGGATTGCATGCGATCCGGAACCTGCACCGAGATGAATGTCTGGTTCTGGAAGATTAAGGTCACTGAAGAAGGACCCTGACATGAGCGCGTCGTAATGTTGACCAGTGTGGATAAGGATATGCCGGATCGTTTCGGCTGGTCGTTTCGGCTGGTCGGCCGATTCTGCTAATGGCCGCCCGTTATGCTCACGGATCGCCGCGATGATCGGCGCCGCTTTCATGAAATTGGGACGCGCTCCAACAACGGTAAGAATCTTCATTCCGGGATCCTCAGACGGCTGCATCCTGTGACCTCACCTCGCCATTAGAAGATTTTGACCCAGCACCGAATTCTATTCGGTCCGAAAACGGCTGTTGTGACTCCGCGATCGCCACAATATGTTCCACGATGAAGGTTAACGCGGCGCTGGGCGCAATCTGCGGTCTTGCAGGAGGCTCTCTCCGCACCAACAAAACCTTCGTATGCAAATCTTCGATGCTCTGGAGCAAGACCAGCCGGCCTCTCCTGGTCAGATACTGATCCACCGCGCCAATCTTTCCGCGAAAAATACTGTAAACAGGAACGCCGAGGGCTGCGGCCTCTCTATTCATCGTGCCGCCACCACTGATGACTAAGTCCGAGTGCCAAATCAGGTTGAGGCCGTCCACGATTCCCTCTGGGATGCGCATCTTGCCGTTCGAAAAAAGGCCGGGCCACCGCTTCCTTAACCCAACTGCTTGTTTCTCATTCCGAGGAAGCACCACAAGTTTCAGTTCGGCCTTTCTAGCTAGAAACTCGACTGCAGCCTCGAAGAGTTCATCGCTCTGTGAATTGTGATAGTGGGCCTCACTCGCTGGCGGTCGCATAGTCACCACCATGTCCTGCTCCCCTAGTCCGAGTTGCGACCTGATGCCGGGCCTCGGGACAAATCGAGGGACATAAACGTCTTCCTTAATGCCAGGGTATTTCAATGTTGGACGGTGAGTGAATTCAAGGGCCGTATCCGGAATTACGTCCGGGCACATATGCAGCGTTGGGCGAATGAAGGCCCAACCCGTTGCGAACTCATAATCACCCAAGACCAGGGATGGAACCCTGCAAATCGCAGACGCAATTAATTGAGAACGCGAACAGTGAGAGACGGCTAGGACCGGCTTTTCCCTCAGAATTGTGGGAACCAACTGCGACGCTCGAAAGCACAACCCAGCAACCTTGCGGATTTTGCTTTTCCCTGAGTGACGGCCGACCAGCTTGTAGTTCAGGTGAAAAAGATCAGCCAATTCACGCACTTGAAAGCAATCGCGCGCCGTAATCACCATCGAATAATTGCGCTTCTGCAGTTCTTCGATGATGGGGGCGAAAAACGGAACGTGGGGTGAGTTATCCAGATCGATCCAGATCTTTCCTTTCGAGCGCGCCGCCGGAGATCTTTGCGTCTTTGCCAGCGTAGGGCCCCCGGCTGAGGCCTGGGCCGGAATTTCGAAATTCATATCGGAACTCAAGTGTCGTTTCACAGGGGGATGTCAAACTTCTTAGTCAGCACGGCTCTCAGACAAAGCAGCTGGCTTCAGATCCGGCCTTCCTCTCCCGGCAGTCTCGACGACAAGGGAATTGGTCACTTCCTGGACGATTCGTTCCTGCTGCCATTGTTCGAGCTGGGGATACATTGGCAGAGACAATATTTCCGCCGCCGCCTTTTCTGTTACCGGAAAATCACCGATTTTGTGTCCCAAAGGCGCATACGGTGCCTGAAGGTGGAGGGGTGTCGGGTAGTGGATCTGGGTTGTGATGTTAGCTTGGGCGAGACGCGCCTGAAGTTGATCCCGATTCTTAACCCGGACCACGTAGAGGTGATAAACAGCCTTGTTTAGGGGAGATTCGTAGGGCAGGATGATTCTGTCGATCTGCGACTGAAACAGCCCCCCGTAGCGGCGCGCATGTGTGCGCCGTTTTTTGTTCCACTCTGCCAAGTGCTGCAGCTTAACTCGCAGAAACCCGGCTTGGATCGAATCCAATCTGCCGTTATATCCTTCTATTTCGTGTCTATACTTTTGCGTTTGGCCGTGGTCGCGCAGCATACGAACTTTTCCTGCGAGTTTTGGGTCGTTTGTCGTGACTGCACCAGCCTCCCCGCAAGCGCCCAGGTTTTTCCCGGGATAGAAGCTGAAAGCAGCCGCCACACCCATCGACCCTGCCTTCTTCCAGCGATTTTCCCTTCGGGAATAATAGGAGGCCCCGTGAGCCTGGCAGGCATCCTCGATCACTAACAGATTGTGTCGTTCTGCGAGCTCCAGGATCGGGTCCATGTCCGCCATTTGGCCGTACAGGTGCACGGGGACGATTCCTGTTACTCGACTTCCCGTTCTCCGATTCAATAACTTTCCAGTCCCACGGTCGAGGCAGCACTGCGTTTCAATGTATTCATGGAGTTTTCGCGCATCCATGCTGTAGGTGCGCTCATCGACATCCACGAAGTCCGGGCGCGCGCCGGCTTGGGAGATCGCTTCCGTGGTCGCGATAAAAGTGTTCGGAACCGTGACGACAGTATTGCCTGGCTGCACTCCAGCGGCAATCAGCGCAAACCGCAGGGCGTCTGTTCCATTACCCACTCCCACGCAATGCCCGGCATCGCAAAAGTTTGCAAACTCCCACTCGAACTCTTCCACTATCGGCCCGCCGACGAATCCAGCCGTCCTCAGCGCGTTTCTGAATACCGAGACGAGTTCCTCTTCTAGTTCCTGGTGGGGCGTCACCAGGTCCAAGAAAGGAACCCTGCGGCTGCCGCTCATGACGCCACCTTCCATCCTGGCGTGATCAAGCGAATCAGCCTTGCCGGATTTCCAGCCACAATCGCATTATCCGGCACGTCGTGAGTCACGACGCTCCCCGCACCCACGAGAGCGTTCTCACCAACGACGACCTTCGAGAGTATTGTCGCGCCGGAACCGATGGAGGCGCCTCTTTTCACCATCGTTGCCTGCACTTTCCAATCCTCTTCGGTTTGGAGTTTGCCTTCTGAAGTAGCGGCACGCGGATAAAGGTCATTGATGAAAGTTACGCCGTGGCCCACGAAAACATTGTCTTCAATGGTCACCCCTTCGCAAACAAAGCTGTGGCTAGAGATCTTGCAATTCTTGCCGATTCTGGCGTTTTTTTGAATTTCCACGAACGCGCCTATTTTGGTGTGGTCCCCTACTTCGCAACCATAGAGATTGATGAATTTAGAGAGCTTGACATCTTTTCCCAGGCGCACATCGGGGGCGATGCTGTGGTACTTGTTCATAGCTGGATGGCTTTTCCTCGTCCTTTCAATGACTGGTCGGCCGCGTCAAGCATTTTGACCACCCGCAACCCTGCGACTCCGTCATTGAATGGCGTTCGGTCGTTCAGTATGCAGTCGATGAAGTATGCAAGCTCGGCCTTCAGGGCTTCTGTCTGTTCAATTTTCGGCGCCCAAATATCTCCAGAGCGGTAACTCACCAGCAAATCATAGACGCCCCGGCCGTTGGTCATCTGCACGCCCTTGTCGTAGACCTTGATTTTTTCATCGGCCTCGAGATCGTTCCAGACCAACATCTTTTTCTCGCCCCCGATCAGAGTCGTCCGAACCTTGACGGGAGAAAGCCAGTTCACATTGATGTGCGCGATCACGTTGCCGGGAAAATAGACGGTAATGAAAGCCACGTCCGCGAGACCGTTCAAATGCTTCCCACCCGTGGCGACGACCGCTTCAGGTTTTTCTTGAATGAGGTAATCCATGACGGACAAATCGTGGGGTGCGAGGTCCCACACAACGTTTACGTCGTGTTGGAAGAGGCCGAGGTTTACCCGGGTCGAGTCATAATAGTAGAGAGCACCCAAGGTACTCTCATCGATGAGCTGCCGGATTTTCTTCACCGCGCCTGTGAACAGAAACGTGTGATCCACCATAATCTTGAGTCTTTTCCGATCTGCCAATTCGATTAGCTCTTCGGCCTGCTGCGGTGTCGAGGTGAACGGCTTCTCGACGAAGACGTGTTTGCCATTCTGCAAAGCAGCTTTGGCCAGGTCGAAATGTGTCCACACTGGAGTGACCACCGCGACGGCGTCGATTTGAGGGGAGGTCAGGAGCTTTGAGAAGTCCGTGGTCAGTTCGACACCCGGATAGACTCGCTTCGCGCGTAGGAGCGAATCGGAATTCTTATCACAAATCGTTACGAGCTGGCAGTTTTCCAGACTCTGCAGATTCCTGACCACATTCGGGCCCCAATAACCGTATCCGATAGCGCCAACACGAACGAGGGTTGATGAGCTCAGGCGAGTTTGGAGTCTCACGCTTTTTGCTATCTCCGGGGTATTACCTATTGGATAGTCATATCGAACGGAATGTACATCGGTCGCCATAAAGCGCCCTCCCAATTGGATAGGTCTTGTGATGTGAACGGTTCAGTACGCGCCTGCTCCAAAAAGGACAGCACGCGGGGTCTGCAAGAGGATCTTAATATCCAGCCAGAGCGACCAAGTTTTTGCATATTGGAGGTCCAGACGAACCATGTCGTCAAACTTGAGTCTGCTTCGACCGTTCACCTGCCACAACCCTGTAATTCCCGGTTTAGCCTCCAGCAAGCGGCGCCGGTGCCAGATCTGATATGCCTCCAGCTCGTAGGGAATGGGGGGACGCGGCCCGACAAGAGACATCTCGCCTTTCAGTACGTTAATGAATTGCGGAAGTTCGTCCAGACTGGTTTTACGTAGAAACTTGCCTAAGCGAGTGATTCGCGGATCGTCTTGAATTTTGTAAACCGCGTTTTGATTATCACCAGCTCCCGCCGGATTCACCTCTCCGGCGATGAACCGTCTTATATACTCCTGGTGAATCCTCGGATCGTTCTCGCACTTCATAGATCGGAATTTCAAGAATGTGAATCTCAAGCCATACCGGCCCACTCTTTCTTGCTTAAATAGGATTGGCCCTTTTGAAGTGAGTTTGATGGCAAGCGCAATAATGACGAGCACAGGGGAGAAAAGAATCAAAGCTGTAATGCTTCCCACAATGTCTATCGACCTCTTCACAATGCGGGAAACTTTCCCCGCCTCGTCCCGTTCGAACAAGTCCGGATAAAGCTTCGCGTTAGCCAATCGACCGCGGCTGCCTTTGTCCCATTTTTCTGGAAACAAATAGAATGAGATGTAGATTCGATCGACTTGCTCCGGACTCAGTTTTGCTCGCAATGACGCCATCACTTTAGCGCGCGTAGAGTCCTTCATTCGCTCCCAGTTTCCAATGTTGCCGAGCTCGGTGAAAATGACGCCGAGGATCGCGTCCTCGCTATACCATCCGGCAATGTCCGTCTCTCTTGTGGCGCCCGAAAGTGCCGATGCTATTTCAGACAACGTTTTTTCGTCCGTACTCGTTTTGAGAACAGTTTCCACTTGCACGAGCATTAACAGGAAGCACCTGCTGGAGCGCTCCGCCCTCTTCCGTTCCCAGCAGAAAATTCTCCGGAATACGTTCTCGGCAAGCAGTTCTTGACGGGGTCCGTTCAAAGAACGGCGTAGTCGCAAAGTAATCTTGGGCAGTCTTGGCGAAACGGACTTTTCTTTCATCTCGGTTAGCATTGGCGTGTTGATTCCTTTGTATTGCACGCGTGGAGTCTTGAATGTACGACGGACTATCTGGATTCGGTTTACACGTATGCTGGAATGGAAGAGGCTGAGAAGCTGGCTGGAATCGGTCTCACCCAAGATTCGTCTACTTCTACAGCCACGGAGCGCTGCAGCAGTGTGACCGACAAAACAAGGCGATGACCACCCTTGAAACTCAGCAAGACCCCCTCAAGGCCACTGAGTGGACCGCATTCGACTCTCACTTTTCGCCCGACTTGCGTGCACGGCCAAGGTTGTCTCGGCAACCCAGATTGAATCGCGGACTGAATGGTGGCAATCTCCGCCTCATCGACCGGTACCGGGTTCTTACCGTTTCCCACTACCTGGAGTACTCCTGGCGTAACAAGTATCGGCAAGCGATCCAGTGGGTTGAACCTGCAAAACAAGTAGCCTGGAAACAAGGGCAGTTCAAGTTCCTTTATGCGGTCGGACCACCGCCGTCGAGACTTGTACACAGGCAGAAAAGGTTCGTATCCTTTGCCGCGCAGTTGGGTGGCCACGAAGTTCTCAGACCTGCACTTGGCTTGTAGCGCGAACCACGGATAACCATTCATTTGTGATGCCATGTTACTGTTCGGCCCCTTTCTCTGCTGGTCTTTGCTAGGATCGCGAACCACGGCCACTCTTGATCCCGCATGCCCATCCTTCCCCTGGATAGGCTACCGCTGTAAGAGTCCCATTATGCTTGGAACGCTCATACGTCCAAGGCCTTCGTCCCAGAGAAAGCATTCGTCAGCTTGTTAAATAACTTTGCTGACGCGATCTGGAATTTGGCCCGCGCTAGAAGGTAGCTGATGCGAAATCCGCTCACAATCAGGTGTTAACCGCAATTATTGCAGCGGAACATTACTCATAGGGGCTGGCGTACCTTTTCATCGAAATTCTGCGGAAATCGCGCGACGAGGCGATGCGAGTGCTAAGCGCATGCAAGAATTGTCGGTCCTGTTGACCGGTAGAGAGGAGCGATTGTCGCGCTCAAAATCTCTTCACATCAACCTGAACCCGTTGCAAATGCGTGGAGCTAAGACGCCTTGCTCATCCGCCTTCAGGTATTGCCCTGGTTTCAATGCCGTGATTTCCCTGATTGTCTCCGCCACACCTCTCTGAAAATATGCTGGGCGAGCCCGGCAAGCCAGTTCAGGCCAAACGTTTGTTTGACTTAACGATATGCTCTTCGATTCACCTGCCTATTTCTTGTTCCTCATTCCAGTGGTGCTGCTCTACTGGCGCCTCAATCATCGAGCTCAAAACATTTTCCTTCTCCTTGCGAGCTACTTCTTCTACGGCTGGTGGGATTGGCGATTTCTTGCGCTCATGATCGGCAGCACCACGGTGGATTTTCTAATCGGCCAAAGAATTTCCCCCAGTCGCTCGGACCCCAACCGGAAAAAATGGTTTATCTTCTCGCTCATCTTAAATTTCACGATTCTTGGAGTGTTCAAATATTTCGACTTCTTCGCCGGCTCTTTCGTTGGCGCCTTGGATAGGCTTGGACTTCACAACATTCCTTTACCTTTGATTCGCATCATTCTCCCGCCCGGAATCTCTTTCTATACTTTTCAGGAAGTCGCCTACATCGTGGACGTCTATAAAGGAAGAATTGAGGCTTCCAAGTCTTTTTTTGACTATGGTCTCTTTATCAGCCTATTCCCGCACTTGATTGCTGGCCCGATTCAACGGCCAAACCACTTGCTACCCCAGGTCCAGAAGGAGCGGACTCTCGACCCGGATCGATTCTTCGACGGCCTGATGCTTATCTTTTCCGGCCTCATTCGCAAATGCGTGGTCGCGGACAACTGTGCCCTTCTCGCCAACGCGGTGTTTGGCGGCCAATTCGGCCCTTCAAATTTCTGGCTTGTACTGCTCGGAACTTACGCGTTCACGTGGCAGGTGTACGGGGACTTCAGCGGTTACAGCGACATTGCTCGTGGCAGCGCCCAACTCCTCGGCTTCCATTTCATGGTCAATTTCCGCCAGCCCTTTCTCGCCTATCGCCTCCAGGATTTCTGGCGCCGCTGGCACATCAGTCTGAGCAGCTGGCTTCGCGACTATTTGTACATACCACTCGGCGGCAGCGCCGGTGGAAACTGGAAAACTTCCAAAAATCTTTTTATTACCATGGTCCTCGCAGGTCTCTGGCATGGCGCGAATTGGACCTTTGTCATCTTTGGCGCCATTCACGGTGTCGTGCTCTCCGTCGAGCGCTACTTCTTCCCCGCCAAATCCAAATCGGCAGGCGCGGATCTCGCTCAGCTCCCCACCGGTTTTTTCTCTCTCTGGGCGCAGAGAATTCTGACTTTCAACATTCTTGGCTTGAGTCTGGCTTTCTTTCGAGCGCCCTCCCTCCATGCAGCCGTTCAACTGCTGGCAGGCTTGTCCAATTTCGCATGGCGCAGCGAATATGCCTCGGCGTTCTTCATGCTCTGCTTATTCACTATTCCTCTCTTCGTTGTGGATCTCCTGTTGGAAGCTAACAACGACGAATACCCTTTTGCTAAATCCACCTATGCCTTCCGAACTTCTCTGGCCGCCGCTGCGCTTGTCGTGCTGGCACTTTTTTCTGGGAGCAATCTAAATGCCTTCGTCTATTTCCAGTTCTAAGCACAGCGCCCTGTTCTACGCTAAACTTCTGGTCGGCATCTGCGCCTTTCTCATCCTTGTCTTCGAATTCTTGAGTGATTTTCTGCTCAAACACCACTCCGAAACTTACGCCCGCATCTCTGAACAGTACGCTGAAGCTGTCAACATGCGTCCAGCAAATCCCCACGAGCCGACCTCTGTCCTAATGGTCGGCAACTCATTGTTGCTCTATGGTGTCGACGTGGATCGTTTGAAGAACTTGACCTCCGGCCGCGTTCATATCTGTCCCATTTTCCTCGAAGCCACTGCGTACTACGACTGGCTCTACGCCCTGCAGCGCCTGTTTCGCGAAGGATCAAGACCTCAAGTCGTGGTCCTCGGTATTGGCGTGAACGGCTTCGTCGCCGACAGCGTTCGCCAGGAGTATGCGCCCCTAATGCTCTTTGATCTTCGAGACTCCCTCAGCGTAGCTTCCGATCTCCGCATGGATCGCACCGCCACCAGCAACCTCTTACTCGCTCACTCGAGTGTTTTCTGGGACACGCGCAGCGTCCTTCGTACCCAGATTCTCCGCCACACAGTTCCCCATTACCAAGAACTCGTCTCACTCCTCAAGCCGCAGCCTGCCATTCCCCCGGCCCCCCAATTTCAAGCCATTGCAAATTCTCGTCTCGAGCAGCTCCGATCGCTCTGCGAGGCGTATGGCGCAAAATTGATTCTTCTTGTCCCTCCAACCCCATCTTCCGAGGACGCCGTCCGTCAAATGACCATCGCTTCACAAAAGGCCGGTGTCGATACCTTGGTCCCCATCGATCCCACCGCGCTCTCCGCCAAGTATTACCTCTCCGACGAACTCCATCTCAATCCCGAAGGCGCAGCCCTCTTCACCGCAGCACTAGCCGAATTCCTCCCTCAGACCGTTATGCGCGAATCCATGGCCTCCCCCGACTAGCGATTCGGGGCGTCTCTTCGGAAGTGCCCCATCTAGAGCTGCTTATCTCGGTAGAATGGATTTTGTAGGTCTCTCGTAACCCCCGCATCAACCATCTGGCTAGATTAGCAACTCGGGACCACGCTTCGCAGGATCTGCGGATCTAAGCCCCGCTCACGGATCAAAACCGCTATTTTGAAACGAGGGCAGGCCAGGCGTTCGATTCTTTTGTGGAGGTAGCTTCAAAACTCCGTCTCGCAAAACCCAGTTTCCCGGTGGCCACCGTCACATCGTCCACCGTCGCCACTGCTTCCACTAGCGCGAAGTCTTCAACAAACTTAAGGACTTGTAGTTCAATCTCCATTCTGTCCCCTGGGACCACCGGTGCCAGAAATCTCATGTTATTGATGGACCCGAGCACCAGGAACTCCTCTGGCCGCATTCCGGTTCCGGTCGTCTTAGAGAAGAGAATGGAAGCCGATTGCCCGATTGCTTCCACAATCAGCGTTCCTGGCATTATAGCGTGCTCGGGGAAATGACCCAGAAACTGGATTTCGTTTCCCGTAACATTCTTTATAGTCCGGATGCTCTTTCCCGGCTCCATCGAGATGACACTATCGACCATTATCATGGGAAACCGTTGCTTTAGGACTGCTCGCACTTCCTCATATTTCATCAAAGCCACGGCCATCTTTTAGTTGTCCTTTCTTTCGAAATCGCTCGACGAACATACCCCGACACATCTCACGCACATTTCCGTCCAAGCAGCTTTGGCAGACAGACAGGCAGGATTCGAATCGAGCGATTGAGCCAGCAAGGATTTGAATCGCATACGCGTTACCGCGACCGTAGAATCATAGCCGTAGCGCGTGGCAAGAACCGTGAGCCGGGAGGAGCCGTGCCTGCATCGGAGACGAGGCGCGTCACTCGCAAGCCAGCAGCTTCCGCCATTTGGAGAGGCTCGCTCTCCTGGTTGTATTCGAAGACATGATCTCTCTGCGGGGACTCGATGGCCGTGCTGAAGAACACCAGTCCATCTTCTCTTGAAGCCTTGTGAGAAATCGCCTTGAAAAGCGGTACCGGATCGGGCAAGTGCTCGGCAAGCATTGCAGAAATAATTCCTTGGTATTTTCCGTTGGTGTTCGCATCGTCAGTTTTCAGCGCGTCTTTGACCGCGAAACTGACGCGACCTTCATGTCCGGACGCGGCGAGCAGGCGATTTGCGACAGCTATCGCGGGGGGGCTGATATCGAAGCCCTCAATACGAAGGTCCGGTCGCTCCTCCGCAGCCAGAAGGCTCAAAACGCCGTGCCCTGCTGCCAGTTCGAGGAGAGACGCGTTTCGACCCAACCGCCTCAAGAACTCGTCTCGGAACATCGCGATATGCTTGATCATGGATGGCCAAAGTGCGTAGATAAGAATGGCAGCCCACATGTAAGGCACTGCATACCCCTCATCCTCGTAAACTCCAGACATGATTTCCGGCATGCCTTCAGGGGTGTATCTGCCAGCGCGTTCGTAAACCTTCTGGGCCTGAGCGACGCCGAAGCAATACCGGGCATAGCCGCATGCCGCATCGTCGAATACCTTCTTCCCATAGGCCGCCTCCGCCCAACGCGCCAGCGGATTCAATAGCCATGAGCACAGTTCCTTGTTCGCCTCGAAAGTCGCTCGCGCACTGGCTGCGAGCGGTTTCGCTTTGCGATCCAGAGCCTCCAAAAATAGTTCCGCATGTTCCATGTCGACACCCCGCTTGCTCTATTCTTGAGAAGGTACATGACGGACGAGACGCACCATCGGACGAATTAGATCGGCTCCGTCCCAAGGAGAGCTGAAAAGATGCATCCGGCCCATCTTCACCACCCTATCGACGCCGTTGCGTCCTGCCGTTTGGGCGAGCTTCTCCTCCCTCTCGGCGGATTTCACGGCCACCCCAAGGGTCTGCACGGTTCCATCAAACTTCGATATGACTTCCGAGAGTTCGTTCGCGAGAAGGACGCTGAGCGTTCGCCCCTGCGTCGGCTTTGGTATTTCGGAGCCTCTCCCCAACAGGATGGTCCAATCTGGTGAGGCGGGAAACACCGCGCGGTTCGCAGTATCTTCAAGAAGCCACAACGCACGAGCCAGACAAATCCCCGAGGTCAACGAGGGTTCGATCTGTTGGCGCGGATGCCCAAGGTTTTCCTCTTGAAGAGCCCTCCTCAGATCGTTCACGAATTCACCGGGATCGCATCCGGCCCCGTATTCGAGAAATAATGTTTGGGGCGATGAGCAAGCTCGTTGCTCAAATTGCCACAGGTCCCGGGCAATGCGTCGGCACCAGGACGACCGTTCAGCCGGATTGCCCCACGTCTCAGCGTCCATCGCCGCAACGGAGAGCCGCGGGCCAAAGACCGCGACACGCGCCCAATGAGGAAAAGACAGCTTACGCACTTGCGAGACCGCCTGCGCACCGCCCCAAATCATGGCGCCATCCACGGCCTGCGCCATGGCTTCGTGGATATCCGTGCGCGAATGATCGAAACTCACCATGCAAGTACGGGCCGTCAACAGGCCTTTACGATCCACCTCCTGCAGTTTCTCCATGATCTGCTGTGTAATCTCGAGCAAACCGCTCGGAACACGGACAAGGCAGCTATTGCCGCCGAGGAGAGCGCACGTGAGAGACAGGATGGGCTGGATTTCAATATTCCCAGCTGGCCAATGACCGACTGTTCCCAGCGGGAATGCCCGCAGCCTTGCTCTTCCATCTTCCCGCCAGTGGCCGTCGAGAAAATCCGGGCCCAACTCGCGTACAAGAATCGGCTCCAAGGTGCCTCGACGAAGCCAAAGCCGGAGAAACGCCAGCCCTGGGACTTGGCGTAACTCGCGGCCATCCAATGCCCCGGCCCACTTCTCAAAAACATCGAGGACCGTCTGAGGAGCAATCTCCTGTTCCCGCGCAATCTCGCGTAATCGCTGCACCACGCAAATAATCTCTTGGGGTGAATGCACTTCCTGGCTCAGCATCAGGTCATTCATGCGAACCGCTCCCCTGCCCCTATTGGTAGCGAGTGGTTTCCAAATTGCCGCATCCCCGGACCTCGGCCTTTGGCACTCTTCCTGCGAAGCGGAAACTCGTGCCGCGCCTTCCGCACGGACACTCGTCGTAATCTATGATTTCAGCCATATCCTCTGTCAGCACTAGAAACCCTGGGAAGCTGGTCGGCAACACGCTGCAAACCTGCACCAGGCCTTTCTCTCCGGCTACGACGGGCGCAAGCGTCAGAGGATTCCTCACGACGATCTCTGCAAACGCCGGCACATGCTTGTTGCCGTGCTTACAATCCGGATAGACGACCCCGACGTTCTCGACCATGCCGTAAAAGTCGATGACACGATCCGCCGAACAGCCAAACACCGATGCCACCCCTTCCATAAATACTTCCCGTGTGACCGCATCTCTCTCTAAACGTTTCCACCCCCCGCTGTGCAGCACACGGACGTTGGGAATGCCGAGGGTAATGCCGCGGCTTCGCAATGGCTGCACAAACTGTGTCCACATTACGTAGGTAAAGCCATAAGCCAAAACCTCGACCTCTCTCCACCTTGCAGCAAAAGCGAACAGTTTCTCCAGATCGAGACTCGTATTTCCCTCTGGATCGCGACGCAAACAGCAGTCCACCTCTGTCGCAAAAGACCTTAGGCCTTGAATGGCGGCCCCCCGTGCCCCAAGCTCACCCTGCGTACTTAGGTTTTCTGGTGTGTCGATCACCAGGTAAGGCTTCCGCGCCGGTCCGATGAAATCTCTAATGATGGTAGTGACGCCTTTTGTCATCCGTTTGGCAGTTTCGGCATCGAGAACTACGCGACTTGGCACCTGGCCCGTAGTTGCACTTGAAGTGAGAGTGCGCTTCACCTCGTTGGCCTCAACCAGAGCCAGAGGCGGATTCGCCTTGAACGCCCCGACCGGCAGATACGGCAGATCGGCAAGTGTGTCCGCCGTGTCGAAATGAACAGGCCAGTGTTCCACGTAGTTGCGAAACCGCAGATTCCGGTTGCAGGCGTATGCGAGTTCCTTCTTCAACAGCGCGAGCAGGGAGGTGTGCCGTTCCTTCGGTTCCAGCCTGTAAAGCGCCTCTGTGAAGAGGCTGTCGATGCTCTGCGTGATTTCCGCCGGCGCGCTCATATCGTCTGCAACTGTGATCGGGCAATCTTGCCGTTTGCCGTTTTCGGTAATTCAGGGACTACTCTTACTGAGACACACGTCCATTGGGGAGGAAGCGCACGTCGAACTCTTTCGCCAATCATGCTGGCTCGGTTGTCAGCAACGATGAAGAGCGCTAGAGCTTCTCCTGTTTCTGGATGCTGCGTCGCTGTGGCAGCGCACTCGTAAACGCCGGGAACGGCCGCCACCTTGGTTTCCACTTCCCCAAAGCTGACTCGCAGGCCACGAATTTTTATGAACTCACTGGTGCGCCCTTTAATCCAGAGGTATCCTTCGTCGTCACGGCAGGCCAAGTCGCCCGTCTTGAGCCAGCCGCCGACAAACTTGCGCTCCGTTGCTTCGGCATCATCAAAGTATCCGGAGCAGACTGACGGACCACGCACCTGAATCTCACCGGTTTGCCCGTCAGCCAGTTCGTGCCCTTCGTCGTCAACGATGCGGATCACCAGATTGTCCAACGGCAGACCGACACTGCCGAGCTTTTCCTCAGAGCGCTTCGACGCCACATAGGAAATCCGGGCCGTGGCTTCAGTCTGGCCATACATGACAAAGAACTCGGCCGTTGGCACGATGCTGCACATCTCCCGGACACTTTCGGGGGCAAGTGCGCCCCCTGCTTGCAGAAAGCGCCGCATTCCGGGCAACGATATGGACCGAAGGTTGGAGCGCCGAAGGAGGATGTTATATACGGCTGGCACCCCTGCGAACGTGGTACAAGCGTATGAATTGATTGCGCGCAGGACCTTGTCTGGAAACATAAATCTCGAATCGAACACAACCCCGCCCCCCTGATACAGATGGGAGTGCATGACGCTTGCGCCGAAGCAGTAACTCACTGGCATGATCAGCATGGCCTTATCGTCCGTCCCCAGACGCTGGCTTCGGACAATGGCCTCTGTGTTCGCCCTCAAGTTGCCGTGGCTGACCATCACCAGCCGCGGTGCACCGCTGGAACCCGAAGTGGGCATTAAGACCGCTAGGTCTGCTTCCGCACATGACGCGGGCCGCAACGTTTGGGGCGGGCAAGCCTCGAAATTGCCTTCGATTTGTGTAAAGCCATTCTTTCTTGCCCAATCACAGCGGACGCCTTTGGCGACCCACACAGCTTTCGCGCGTGCCCTTGCGAAGAGTGACTCCCCGGAAGTTGCGAGAGTCCGCTCGTCCGCTAACACAGGTACCAGCCCAGCATACATGGCCCCTAAGTAGGCCAGCGTACTTGCGGGACTCAGACCACAACTGATCAGCACTCGGTCGCCCGCTTGCAGGCCGGCCGATATAAATCCGGCCGCAAATCCGACGATCAAACCTGGAACTTCTTCGCCGCAGTGCTTTTGCCCGGTGGCCGCGTCAATCAAATGGGAATTCTCTCCCAGTCGCCGGAGCAAGCGGCCCGCGAAGTTCGAATCATTAGACCTGCACACCTTGAACCTTGCCGAGCTTGGATTGAACAACTCTGCAAATCTCTCTCACATTCTCCATCGCCATTAAGTCATCTACGTCGAAAGTTATCCCTAGAGCTTGCTCGAGGCTGCTCGCCAACTCCACGTGCCCCATGGAATCCCAGGCGGGAATGTCGGCCGGTGTCGAGTCGAGGGTGACGGTATGCGGATCTATGTCAAAGGTAGAGCTAAAGGCGGCTCTGACTTTCGCCAACAGTTCTTCCATGATTAAATTCTCTTTTCTCTCCAATCTGTAGGTTATTGAGCCAAGACGGTTCCTTCTTACGAGCTGCTTGATCCTTACGGAGGGGTACTGTCCTTTTGAAAATGAGCACGCGGCTTATGCTGAACGCTCGCACCTCCTTCCATTTGTTGGTCACGCGAGTACACCACTGCGCGGGAATATTGTCCGCCCAATAAAACCCGTACGCTTTTGTATATCCTTGCGAACGCAGCGCTAGCATCGCGCTATTCTGGAAAGCCGCGGATACTCCGCCCTTTCTTTCAGTGGGCGCCACAAATATGTCAAAGGTATATATTTCAGCGTTGGACCAACACTTAAACCCAAATCGTTGAAGATCCTCGTGCAAAACACGAGGGTTGTCCGTAGCTTCTGAAGTATAGTGCCACGTGTCGCCAACAATTACATTGTCCCGTGCAAGGGCATGTCCGCCATATCCCTGCTTCAGGTGATTCAATGCCTTTAAGTGCCTGAAGGGGACAGCAAACCGATAACTACCCGAGCGGAGCATGTCCATGCTAATTTCTAGCACTTTCAGCTTTGCGCTTGTAAGTGGCTCCGTACGCTCTGTTAGCTCCGACAAGTCCTTCTCAACGACTATGGCTATGCGCTTGAGAAACAATACTTCCTTGAAAAGGGACCTCCATCCATCTGACCTGACAAGATCAGCTACTTGAGCCACGCGCATTCTGAAGCCGTTCAGCATGAAGACCTCCTCCCTGCATAAAGCAAGCGACACCCATATGTGGCTCCACTCGTCTGCCCGCATCATCGTGCATCAAGTCGCGGACGTCGTACTGTATCGTGCGGGAAAGGTTAAGCAGTTTTAGACAACCTACATCCTCCGAGGTCCCAATTTCCTTTCTGAACTACAGCATCTTGGTCTCTCCTGCTATAGGGATCAAGGCGGGTTTAACTGTAATTTTTGGTAGGGTAGTAACCGGATGTGTGTAATATCGGGGCAATCGTATCTGATCAGCAGTTTCCTTATTTACAAGGCTCAACTCTTGGGCTCGCCAACATCGTCACCCTGCCCTAAAGCGTTTATCGCGGCAATTTATCTGAGGATTCAGATCTCCAAGTACCGCCATATATCGGACGAAGGGACTTCCATTCTCTTTGTA
>Ga0210407_10000797_pt1 | contig 32857 bp, 26 predicted proteins | sample IncBWC27MmetaG_FD_150860 | JGI IMG/M metagenome (GOLD analysis project Ga0210407, IMG submission 150860) | Forest soil microbial communities from Barre Woods Harvard Forest LTER site, Petersham, Massachusetts, United States - Inc-BW-C-27-M | ecosystem: Environmental > Terrestrial > Soil >...
CAGCGTCGCCGAGAACACCGACCCGAACGCCAGCACCAGTATGAGCGCCGTCGCGAGCGTGGCCCAGTTCATTCCAAACGTCCGCTCCACGAACAAACTCACCACAAAAGTCGAACGTGCCGCCTCCTGCCACGGCACCACGCTCAAAATGCTCGTCTGCATCAGAAAATATAGAATCGCGATTCCGAAAATCGAAATAAAAATCGCCCGCGGAATATTCTTCCCCGGCTCCTTCATCTCTCCGCCCAGATTGCACACGTTGTAATATCCCAGATAGCTGTACACCGTCTGCACCGACGCGTGCCCAAGCCCCGCGAAAAATATCCAGGAAAAACTCCATGCTCCCGGCGGAAAGCTGAAAAGGTTGCTCGCGTTAAAATGCGTTGCCCCGCCATAAATCAGCCACAAAATCGTTCCCAGCACGATCACCCAAAGCACCGTCGAAATTTTCCCGATGGCCGTGATCCGTCGGTACAGCAGCACTACCGCAATCGCGATCAGCAACACCGCGATCACCCGGTCATAGTTCGTCGCCGCCCATCGAGTGTAGTCCGTATGCGTGTTCAGCCAAGCCGTCACACCGGGAATTTTCATCGCCAGATAAATCGAGTAATCCGCGAATCCCAGCGCGCCCGAAGAAATGCTCAGCGGCGCTTGAAACAGCGTCTGCCAGATAAATAGGAACGACATCAGCCTGCCCAGCCGGTTCGCCCCATACGCTTCGCGCAGAAAAACGTAGCTTCCTCCCGCCTGCGGCATCGCCGCGCCCAACTCCGCCCAAACGCACCCGTCCAGCGCCGCCAGCACCGCTCCCACTATCCACGCCAGAATGCACTGCGGCCCACCCATCGCCCGCACGATAAACGGAATCACAATGAACGGGCCGATCCCCACCATGAACGTCATGTTCAACGACGTCGCTTCGATCAACCCCAACCCGCGCTCGAGTTTTTCCGGTTCACTCATGCTGCATCGCCAAAAATTCCCTCACCCGCCAACATTTTCCGCAGAAATGGGAAAGTCAGCATAACAAGAATGCGAACCCAGCACCCCGAAAACTGCGCCGCTCTGCGCGTTTTCGAAGCATAGGCAATCTTGCCTCTGCTTCTTCTCTGGCTCGTCATCCTGAACCCGCGACAGCGGGTGAAGGATCTCTCTTCGACTCTCCCCGCCGAACACGCCAACGACTCCACCACTCTGCGTTATCATTAACCGCAGCCCCGCACTCATCACATTCATGTCATCCGCTCACACAACTCTCGGCCTCGCGCTCACTGCCGCCACCGTCGCGTCACTCTTCCTCGGATATTTCCGCGCCCGCCGCCTCCGCGCCCTCCCTGCATACGGTTGGCTCGGATGGCTCGCCCTGCTCTCAGCCGAAGCATTGCTCTTCGCGCGCATCGAGCCGGTCGCCACCTATTTCACACCAATCGCCTGGAGTTCCTACATCCTCATCGCCGATGCCGCAGTCCTCGCGCTCACCAATCGCTCGCGCCTCAACGATGCGCCCATCGTCGTCGCGCGCCTTGCGTTTCTCTCGATTCCTCTCTGGCTGATTTTCGAAGCCTACAATCTCAGGCTGCAGAATTGGACGTACGTCGGCGTGCCCCGCACCTGGCCCGCCGCGTTGTGTGGCTATGCCTGGTCGTTCGCCACCATCACCCCCGCTGTGTTTGAATCCGCGGATTTGGTCCAGGCCGTGCTTCCGGCGTCTCCAGCCAGCCCTTCGCTGGAAGCCGCGCCGGATTCTTCGCCGAATATTTCTCGCGCCGTCGAATCCGCCCTGATGATTTCCGGCGCAGCCTGCTTGCTCATTCCGCTGCTAGTGCCACGGGCCATCGCCGCGTACCTTTTCGCGCTCGTCTGGATCGGATTTCTGTTCCTCCTCGATGCACTCAACCACCGCCTCGGCCTGCCCTCGTTTCTCGGCGATTCAACCGAAGGCATGCGCCGCCGCCTCTACGGATTCCTTCTCGCAGGCTGGATATGCGGCTGGCTCTGGGAATTCTGGAATTATTGGGCCGCCGCAAAATGGCTTTATATCTTCCCCATGTTTCAACGCTGGAAAATTTTCGAGATGCCCGCGCCCGGCTTCCTTGGCTTCCTTCCCTTTGCGCTGGACTGCTTCGTGATGTACGTTACCGCCGCTTGGCTCCTCGGCTGGGTAAAAAGGGTAAAGTAAACAACGTGCGCCACCGAATCTCTCGCTTCGTTCTGCCAGCCGCCTCGGAGTCAGTCGGCTCGGAAGGGCGGGGCTTCAGCCCCGCCGTTAATCTCCGCCGCAGAGGGGCTTCAGCCCCTGAAGCCTCGTTTTTCTATCGAGGCCGAATAATCTTGCGACGGTTTCTAGGCACTGCGGCCTATTTCGCAACGCTCGTCGCGCTGCTCGTCGCGCTGCTCGCCGCGGCACCCACGCGTGCCAACGAAATTAAGCTCCCGCCCGAAGCCGTGCAAGCCATGGACAAAATGTATAGCGGCGATCCGGACGCCGCCATCGCCATACTGCGCTACCTCGAACAGTCGCAGCCCGAAAATCCTCTCGCCTTACTTCTCGAAGGCGAAGCGCGCTGGTGGAAGATTTACTGCGCCGACCTGGAACTCAAATACGGAATGATCGACGCTTGGAAGCGCGGAAAAAAACCGGAAGACGAAGCCTTCCTGCTGCTCGCGGACAAAGTAGTTGATCTGGCCCACGCGCAAATCGCCAAATCCGATACGGCGGATATGCATTTCTACGCCGGAATGGGTTTTGCGCTGAAGGTGCGCCTGGAAGTCCTGCGCGGTGAAAATCGCGCCGTCGCGCACTACGGAGTCGCTGCGCGCGCCGAATTCCTGCGCGCTCTGGAACTCGATCCGCAGATGGCCGACGCCACCGCCGGCCTGGGCCTCTACAACTACTACGTGGATTCGCTTTCGACCACCGTGAAAATCCTGCGCTTCTTCATGGGCATCCCCGGCGGCAACCGGACGGAAGGAATTCGTCAGATGCAAATCGGAATTGATCGCGGCGTGGTGACGCCCGTGGAAATGCGTTTCCATCTCGCGAGAAATCTGCGCACCTTTGACTATCAATACGAACGGGCCATCCTGGTTGCGCAACCGCTCGTCGAGCGTTATCCGGAAAATCCGGTTTTCCTGTTGCTTCTCGGTAACCTGAATGCCGAGATGGGCCGCCCTGTGAAAACCGCGGAATATCTGCAGGCCGCGCTCAATGTCGCGAGTCAGCACGCTGCTGCGGATTGCTGCTCCGCATGCCCGTCCTGCCCCACATGTTCCACGCGCGTCCGCGAAATCGCGAAAGCGTTCCTCGGTTCATCGTACTAGAGACGGCTCGCTTGTATCCGGTCCCTTGCGCGGCTCCGTGCGGCTCATCATCAACGTCGAAATGCATCCTGATACAAACGCCGCACCCCACACCGTACTCGCGCCCCATTTTCCCAGCACGCTCGCCCCCAGCCATGGCCCCACCGCAAACGCAATGTTGAAAGACATCGTGTACAGCCCCATGTATTCTCCGCGCCTTTCCGGCGGCGCGATTTCCGCCGCGTACGCCGAACTCCCCGGCATCAGAATCATTTCACCGAACGTCCAGATCACCACGGCCGCAAACACGCCCGCAGCTTGTCCGAACGGCGCAATCCCCACCAGCGCGTACGATCCAAATCCCACCGCGTACAAGAACGCCCCCAGCATCAGCGTTCGCCGGTGCGTCCAGTGTTCGATCGCCGTGTTCAATGGAACTTCCAGCGCCACGATCAGCAAAGTGTTCACGGTGAAAATCGTTCCGAACACAGATTCCGGAAAATGCTCATACCGCACCAGGAACAGCGGCAGCGTGGACGTAAGTTGAAAAAACACCAGCTGCACCGGAATCATCGCCGCCAGAAAATAAAGCATGCGCGGATTTCGAAACGCGCGCAGATCCGCACCGGGATGCAACGCAACCAGCGGCGCCGAACTATCCGCTTCGATCTCGCGTCCCAAGTCTGTCGCGTCCGCCCAGTCCGGTTCGTGCGTTTTTTGCCTTCCCACGTTGCGCATCGGCGCGAGCGCCAGCACCGCTCCCGCCAGAATCGAAGTCGTGCCATCCACCAGAAACAACCAGCGAAACGAATAAACTGCCAGAATCCCGCCGATCGCAGGACCCACGCTCATCCCCAGATTTGCAGCGAGCCGGCTCAGCGCGAATGCTGCTTTGCGTTGCGCGGGCGCCACCAAATCGGAAACCATCGAAAGGCTCGCCGGCCGCACCGATTCATTCAACACCGCGAACGCAAACGTCATCAGCAAAATCGCGCTGTAATTTTTGGCCCGCGGAAATAAAAGCAGCAGAAAACCCGTGAGAAATAGCGAACCTTTCATGATCGGCAGCGGCCCCACGCGATCGGACAGAATTCCCGCAATCGGCATGGTCACCAGCGCCGCCAGACCGTACACCATCAACGCCAGCGCCGCCCGCGCTGGAGTCACACTCAATGTGTGCGTCACGTACAACACCAGAAACGCCAGCACCATCGTTCCGGAGCGATTCACCAGCGTCGCCGCCGAAAGTATCCACATTTCTCGTGGCAGATTTTTCAGTCCGCGCCAGGGATTCATCGAGTTTCAGTGAGGTGAGAACTACAAAACTTCATTACGCTGCAATGCTAGGAGTGTGCCGCTTCTTCCTGTTCGAATGCGTGATACGACGACCGCACCAGCGGTCCGGCTTCCACGTGTTTGAATCCCATCGTCTCGCCCAGCCGCTTGAACTCCGCGAATTCATCGGGATGAACGTAACGCTCGATCGGCAAATGTTCGTGCGTTGGCTGCATATACTGGCCGAGCGTCAAAATGTGCGTGCCCTGCGCCACGATGTCTTCCATCGCCGCCAGCACTTCGTCGCGCGTTTCGCCCAGCCCCAGCATCATTCCGGTTTTCGTGGGCAGTCCGGGAATCATTTCTCCCGCGCGCCGCAGTAATTCCAGAGACCGTTCGTACACCGCGCCCTTGCGCACCTGGCGATAAAGCCGCGGCACGGTTTCCATGTTGTGATTCAACACGTCTGGTCTCGCCGCCATCACGGTCGCGAGCGCGTTCCAATCACCGCGAAAATCAGGGATCAGCACTTCTACTTTGCATCCCGGCACGCGCGCGCGAATTTCCGTGATCGTGCGCGCAAAAATTTTCGCGCCGCCGTCCGGCTGGTCGTCTCGGTTCACCGAAGTCACCACCGCGTACCGCAATCCCATCCTCGCCACTGCCTCCGCCACACGCTCCGGTTCGTCTTCCGCCGGAGGACCCAAAGGCTTGCCGCTTGGCACCGCGCAGAAACCGCACGCCCGCGTGCAAATATCGCCCAAAATCATGAATGTGGCCGTGCCGTGTTCCCAGCATTCCCCCATGTTGGGGCAGCGCGCGCTCTCGCACACCGTGTGCAGATCCAGCGTGCGCATCGTGCGCTTCAGTTCCTGATATTTTGGTCCGCCGAAAAATCGCACGCGCAGCCAGGACGGCCGCGGATGCGCCGCGGGCGGCGGAGTGGAATTCGGAAGAATCGTAAAGGGCGTGGCCATGTGCGTTTGGATGAAAAGCTATTGTACGCGGAACGGCCCGGGCGAGACAACCGCGCCCTAACACCTTAAAAGGCCCTAATGCTCTGAGCCCGCCAGCCGATATGCTAGACAGACAAGACAGGTCTCGGGTTCGATGCACGGCGTATGACTTGAATTAGCCGAACCGGCCTGAGCAACTGATTCCGCACGACTTACCAGGCCGGAATGAGGTTCAGATGGGCTCGATTGACTTTCACATCGCGGCGCTCCCAGGCGGACACGCTTATCCGGCGGCGGAGGACGCCTCGAGTTCGCAAGCTCAGCCTGCGCGCCCAGTTCTTCCCGCGAGCGAGGCTCCCGCCGTTTTCCCGCCTGGTTCACAGCAGGATAGGGTGTCCCTATCCGGAACACTGCCGCCACAACCACGGCAGCTAGAGACGCAATCAAATGGAAACGTACAACCAGCGGCTTTCACACCATTGGCCCAAGAGATCACGTTCCCTCCTGGCCAAAGCACGGCTGATGTTTTCACCACCTCAACTTTCCCTCCTGCCGCGACGGAGGCAGGCCAAAATAGCGTGTCTGGCGTTGCCACAACTTCCGCGTCGAAGTCAGGATCCGCAAACGCAATTGCGACGTTCAGCGCGCGAACCGGTGAAGCTAAATCCCCGGGCGCAGCAGCCGCTGCGAACGCCGCCGTATCTGCATCCCCTACTGGCGTCTCAAGCACAGCTCCTGCGCGGCAGACTCTTCAGCAGCTTGACCGCGAGCTGCAGCGACTCGGCATTGATCCTCAAAGTCTCAGTCTTATAAGCCGCGATGGAATGCTGAACTCGATCAACGAACCCGGGCACTGCGACAAATCGTCCAGAACGTGCGATCCGCTGAGAATCCGGCGCAGCCAACCGCTACGGCAGGCGTTGCTAAACCGGAGCAAAATACGGCCTCCAGCAATTCGCAACCCGCCAGCAGCGCGAACACGAATGCTCAGAATCAAAGCGCCGCGACAGCGCAGCAGAATGCGGCCGCAGTAGCGCAGTTCCAGAAGTTGCAGGACTCTCTCGCACCGAGAGCTGTGCAACAAGCTTTACCCGCTTCCGTCCCCGACAGCACCGCGGTGCCCCAGGGTCAGCTTCTGAACGTCTCCGCGTAGACCTCGGTGTGCAGTTAACCTGTTCAAGTTGAACCACGTAGGAACCTACCGTTTTGTTGTACTCTTACCACACGAGTAGGAACGTTTCGGTCTTTCCTGGTTTAAACTATTGATTGTAAAGGGCTATAATTGCAGGTGAGGGGCCACCGAAGTGCATAGAATCACCCGGCCCAGCGAATGCCTTACCAACTCACAATACAAAGACCAGTCGAAACTCGCGGCGTCGGGCTTCACACCGCCGTGCGCTGCCACCTGCGGCTGGTTCCTGCTCCGGCGGATACCGGCATCGTTTTCCGGCGGGTGGACCTGGACAACTTTGAGATCGAAGCGCACGTTCGCAACGTCGCGCGGGTGAGCTACGCCACCAGCTTGATGAAACAGGGCGTGCTGCTCTCCACAGTGGAGCACCTGCTCGCGGCGCTGTACTCCTGCGGCGTTGACAATGTGTACGTGGAACTGGACGCGCTGGAACTCCCAATCCTGGACGGCTCCTCGAAGCCTTTCATCGAACTGCTGGCGCAAGCGGGCGTTCGCAAACTGCGGCGGCAGCGGCGTTACATTCGCGTGATCAAGCCGCTGGAATTTTCCGATGGTGACCGGCGCATTGGAATTTATCCTGCCGACGAATTCCGCGTGCACTGCTTCGTGGATTACAAACATCCGAACGTGGGTCCGCAGGAAGTCGAGATGACGGTGGACCGCCAATCTTTCAGCCGCGAGCTGGCCCCGGCGCGCACGTTCGGGTTCATGAAGGATTTTGCGGGCATGCAGGCGATGGGATTAATTCGCGGCGGCTCGGTGGAAAACGCGATCGTGCTGGACGACGAAGGAATTCTGAACGGCCCGCTGCGTTTTCCGGATGAATTCGGGCGGCACAAGGCGCTGGACCTGATCGGCGATCTGGCGCTGGTGGGGCGGCCATTGAAAGCGCGCATCGTGGCGCACAAAGCCGGCCACGCGCTGCACACGCAGCTGGTCACTCGGCTGCTTGCCGACCAAACTCTCTGGACCGAGACGACTGCGCCGCACGATCCCGTGGATGCGCGACCCTCCGCGACAGACTCCCTTCCCGCCACGTTCTAAACCTCACGAGATTTTCACGCGCTGCGAACAATCACAAAATGAATCAGGCGCCGAGTGCGGAAGCCGAGCTTCTCGTACAAATGAATCGCGGAAAGATTTTCCCGACGCACGTGGAGAATGGGCGTTTCGCCGCGCTGCACGATTTTGCGCATCAGTATGGACATCAGCTCGCGAGCATATCCGCGGCCTTGAAATTCCGGGTGAGTGCAGACCGCGCTGACTTCGGTGTAACCAGGCAAATGCAGCCTTTCGCCAGCCATGGCCACTAGTCGCTTGTTTTGACGAATTCCCAGATACTCACCCAGTTCGCGGGTGCGCGTGCCGAAGGGGCCGGGCTTGGTCAATTCGGCGAGCGCGACCATTTCCGGCACATCCGCGGGAGTTAGTTTTTCGGCGGGAAAACCATCCTGCGCGAGATTGGGCTTTTCGCACACCATTTGTACGATCGGCGATGAGTGGACGGTGACCCATCCCGCGGGAATCTGCGGCGGTTGATCCAGGAATAATGCTGCGCCGGAGCGCTGCAGAGTTTTCGCGAGCGATGCATACGCATCGTTCGTCGGTTCGCCCATCGCGGCCAACAGAGTTACTTCCGGTGGAAAGCGCTTCGCGAGTTCGTCGCCTTCGGCGAAGTGCGAGTGCAACGTCGTGAGCGAATTCCAGATCGGATTGTCCAGGCTGTGCATCGTCTTCGCTGTCTCGAAAGCTGCCTGAGTTTTCATCGCTGCACTTTTGATCCTTGCTCCTTCGATGCTCGCACAATTTATCCGGCGCGGGAAATTCGCGCTATCCGAATGTAGCGGCCAAATTGTCCTGTGCAATTGCAGCTACTGTAGCTGCGGACTATTCGCTGTAGCAGATTCTCCGTTAGCTGAAAAACGAATGACTCCACTCTGATCGGTAAAGAAGCTCCGCCTTCCCGTGGTACCGCGTTGAATGGGATCCGCAGTCACGGTGTAACCGGAAGCGCCTCCAGAAGTGCAGCCTTTCGCCGCGGCCTTAGGCGAAATGACCGGCGCGGTGGCATCACCCGGATACTGGGGAGTGTATGTGAAGACGTAACCGTATCTGCGACCGGACGTCAGCGCAGTATCGAGCAAAAACGCGTGGTTGCACGTTGCGCTCTCGCCCGGCTCGACTCCGGTCGCTTTTAAACTCGACGGAAATCCATTTTCAAATTCGGTAGCGTAAGTCAACACGGCGGTATTGATAGTGCGGAGCGATCCCACCGCGGTGGCTTCGTTCGCGGCGATGCGTGCGCGCAGAAGATTGGGAATCGCGATCGCGGCGACGATCATGACGGGAATGATGACGAGGCCGAGATATCCGAGTACGAGTCCCGTGATAGCGATGCCGCGGCCACCAATGCGGCCTGCAGACTTGCGGATTTCGGAGAGCGAGATGTGGCCGAGAATAATCGCGGCGATGGAGGCGGGGAGGAAAAACGTAAAGATTCCGCAGACCAGGCTGGCGATGGCTTTACCGTTGGTGGGCGCGTCGCCGGTGACGGGCGGCGGAGTTGCGAATGAACCGCCGGGGACCGGCGTGGGACCGGGCGTCGTGCGTGCGGAGGAGGAGGAGGAAAGAGGAGTTCCGCACGTTGAGCAAAATTGCCCTGAATCGGGATTGGCCATCCCGCAGTTTCGACAAAACATCGCGTGCCTCCGGCTCTGCCTGCGAGGAAATATATAGCTTTGGTTAACAAATGCACGGAATTTGTGCTGTGGACGCGCCTGTTTCGATTGCCAAAGATGCGCGGGGAAGCGACAATACCTTTCGCATGGCTGCCGCCGACACTGTGATTGTGATTTTGGCCGCTGGGAAGGGAACGCGTATGCGTTCCGATCTGGCGAAAGTGTTGCATCGCGCGGGTGGGCGACCGCTGCTGGAGCACGTGATCCGCGCCTGCCAGCCGGTGAAAGCCGCGCAAGTGCTGGCGGTGGTGGGGCACCAGGCGGAAGAAGTGGGCGCGCTGGCCGAATCGCTGGGCGCGGATACGGTGAAGCAGCAACCGCAGCGCGGGACCGGTCATGCGTTGCAAGTGGCTCGGCGCGCGCTGCGCAAGAGCGCGAAGCTGGTGATTGTGGTGCCGGGCGATGCTCCGCTGCTGCGCGCGGAAACTTTGACAGCGCTGCTGGACACACATCGCCGCGGCGAAGCAGCCGCGACAATTCTGAGCGCTGAGCTAAGTGATCCCACGGATTACGGCCGCGTGGTGCGCGATTCCGAAGGCCGTGTGCAAGCCGTAGTGGAAGAAAAGGCCGCGACGCCCGAGCAGCGCGCCATCCGCGAAGTGAATTCCAGCATTTATTGCTTCACGCTGGAAAAACTGTGGCCGTGCCTGAACGCTTTGCGTCCGGACAACGCGCATCGCGAGTTGTACCTGACTGATGCGATCGGTTTGCTGCGCCAGCGCAACGAGCGCGTGCTGGCGCAGGTGGCTCCAGACGCGAACGAAATTCTGGGATGCAATACGCGCGCAAATCTGGCCGATGTGGACCGGATTTTCCGCGCACGCAAAGCCGCGCAGCTGATGGAAGCTGGCGTGACGATTTATCTGCCGGAAACGGTGGTGATTGATCCGGAAGTGAGCGCGGGACCAGACACGGTGATCGAGCCGTGCGTGCAATTGCTGGGCGAAACGCGCATCGGGGCACGCTGCGCGATTCAGACAGGTAGCGTGCTGCGCGATACGCGGGTGGATGACGACGTAATTATCGGCGCGCATTCGACGCTGGATTCCAGCCGCGTAGGGAACAGGGCGCACGTGGGGCCGTTTGCGCGGCTGCGTCCCGGGGCGGACATTCGCGCGGGCGCGCACATTGGAAATTTTGTGGAAGTGAAAAATTCGGTGGTGAATGAGGGCGCGAAGGCCGGGCACCTGACTTATTTGGGCGACGCCTCCATCGGGCGGGAAGCAAACATCGGCGCCGGGACCATCACTTGCAACTACGATGGCGTGGCGAAGCATGAGACCACGATCGGTAATCGCGTTTTCATCGGGAGTGACAGCGCGCTGGTGGCGCCGGTGCGGATTGGCGACGGCGCGTACGTCGCGGCGGGGTCCACGATCACGGAAAATGTTCCGGCGGACGCGTTGGGCATCGCGCGCGGACGGCAGAGCAACAAGCCGGGGTGGGCGGCGGCGCGACGACGCGAATTGGCGCGGGCTGGACGTGACGAAGGGCGGAAGAGAACGAAACACCGTGGCAAAGCTGTCCGGCGAGCGAAATTGAAACCGCGCCGGGGCGCGAAAAGAAAATCTGCGAAGCGTTCCCGCCGGTAGGTCTGTGTCACGAAAACAAAATCGGTACTTCAGCGGCTGAAGCCGCTCGTGTCTCACTTCGTTTGTGTCGTGGCTAAAGCCACGACCTACAAAGACTCTCGGATTCTGATGCGGACTCCAAGGCTGCGGCTGGTGAGAGGCTGCAATGTTGAGTGAAAAGCAGATCCCTCGCTGCGTCCCGCGCCTGGCAAACTGCGAGGGAGAGATCCTTCGGCCAGCTTGAGGCAACGGCGCCGTCCTCCCTTCGCAAAATCACTCAGGTCAGGAAGGATGACGATGTCGGATCGTGAGAGACGCAGAAATAACCTACGGCAAGATGCCCGCTACACAGTCGACTGCAACGGCGAGAGCACAGGCGAGATTGCCCTGCTGCGGTGACCGGGCCTGTGGCAGCAAAACCGGGACTGCGGCATCTCCTGCGCACATGCTAAAATGAGTGGGGGCGAGGCGGGACGATGAAATTTGGCGTGGTGCAATTTCCGGGGTCGAATTGTGATGCGGACGCTTTCCATGCGGTGGGCGCGATCGTGCGGCAGCCGGTGGAGATGATCTGGCACCAGTCGGAGAATCTGGCTGGTTGCGACGCGGTGATTTTGCCGGGCGGATTTGCGTTCGGGGATTATTTACGGACGGGGGCGATCGCGCGATTTTCGCCGGTGATGAAAGCGCTGGAGCGGTTTGCGGGCGGCGGCGGTTTGGTTTTGGGGATTTGCAACGGATTTCAGATTTTGCTGGAGGCGGGGCTGCTGCCTGGCGCGATGATGCGGAATCAGGGGCTGCGATTTTTGTGCCGGCAGGTGCACATTCGAGTGGAGGCGACCGATACGCCGTTTACTTGCGCGGCGACGCGCGGCCAAGTGCTGGAAATGCCCGTCGCGCACATGGAAGGAAATTATTTTTGCGATGCGGCGGAGCTGGCGGAGCTGGAGCGCAACAACCAGATCATTTTTCGTTACGCGCGGCCGGATGGCGGCGATGCTGGCGCGGACGACCGCGAAGCGAATCCGAATGGGTCGTTGCATGCGATTGCGGGGATCTGCAACCGCGAGCGCAATGTGCTGGGTTTGATGCCGCATCCGGAGCGCGCGGTGGAGGTTTCGCTGGGGTCGGCGGATGGGATCGTGTTTTTTCGTTCGCTGGTGGCGAGTCTGGCGGCTGCGGAGAGCGGGACGCAGCGCGCGTCTGGAGTGACGGCAGCGGTTCCGGCTTAGAATTGCACTTCTTCGTTTTTTAATTATGCCCACAGCAAATGATTGATACCGAGATTAAGGTTACTCCGCAGATTGCGGCCGAGCACGGCCTCACACCTGAAGAATACGCGCGCACGCAGAAAATATTGGGGCGCGATCCCTCGTTCACGGAGCTGGGAATTTTCAGCGTGATGTGGAGCGAGCACTGCTCGTATAAATCGTCGCGCGTGCATTTGAAGCGATTGCCGACGCGCGGGACGCACGTGGTGCAGGGGCCGGGGGAAAATGCCGGGGTCGTAGATATCGGCGACGGGATGGTGGCGGTTTTCAAGATTGAATCTCACAACCATCCGAGTTTTGTGGAGCCGTTTCAGGGCGCGGCTACCGGAGTGGGCGGGATTTTGCGGGATATTTTTACGATGGGGGCGCGGCCGATTGCGGTGATGGATTCGCTGCGGTTTGGGCCGATTACCGCAGGACTAGGCGCAGGCGAGGCGACGGCGGAAGAGATTGCGCGGAACCGGCATATTTTGGACGGGGTGATACGCGGGATTGGATTTTATGGGAATTGTTTTGGGGTGCCGACGGTGGGCGGCGAAGTGGCGTTTGAGGCGTGCTATTCGAATAATCCGCTGGTGAACGCTTTGGCGCTGGGGATTTGCCGGCGGGACGAACTATTTTTTGCGAAGGCGCGGGGCGCGGGGAATCCGGTGATTTACGTGGGCGCGAAAACGGGGCGCGACGGAATTCACGGGGCTTCGCTGCTGGCGTCGGCGGAATTCAGCGAGGAGTCGCAGCAGAAACGACCGAACGTGCAGATGGGCGACCCGTTCATGGAAAAATTGCTGCTGGAAGCGTGCCTGGAAGCGATGCGCACGGGCGCGGTGGTGGCGATTCAGGATATGGGCGCGGCGGGGTTGACCAGTTCGAGTTCGGAAATGGCTTCGCGCGGCGGATTGGGGATTGAAATTGATCTGGCGCGCGTGCCGCAGCGTGAGACGTGGATGACGCCGTACGAAATCATGTTGAGCGAATCGCAGGAGCGCATGCTGCTGGTGGCGGAGCGCGGGCGCGAGCGCGAAGTTTTTGATGTGTTTCACAAATGGGGATTGGACGCGGTGGAAATTGGACGCGTGACGGAAGATGGAATTTTGCGCGTGTTGAATCACGGCGAAGTGGCGGCCGCGATTCCGGCGCACGCGATCGCGGAGGAGGGGCCGCGGTACGAGCGGCCGATTGCTGCGCCGCGTGTTGCGGCTGAGGCTGGCGCGGCTGCTGATGCGGCGGCGTTGCGTTTGCCTTTGGCTGCGGCTAGCGCGGATTTGAGTGCGAATTTTCGGCGGTTGCTGGCTTCGCCGACGATTGCTTCGAAGCGTTGGATTACGGAGCAGTACGATTCGATGGTGCAGACGAACACGACGTTTGGTCCGGGGGCCGGCGATGCGGCGGTGCTGCGGTTGAAGGAATCGAAACGCGCTTTGGCGCTGGCGACTGACGGCAACGGGCGCTGGGGATTTTTGGCGCCGCGTTTGGGTGCGATGCATGCAGTGGCGGAAGCGGCGCGGAATGTGGCGTGCAGCGGGGCGCGTCCGATTGCGGCGACGAATTGCTTGAATTTTGGGAACCCGGAGAAGCCGGAAGTGATGTGGCAATTCAGCGAGGCGATTGACGGGATCGCGGAGGCTTGCCGGGTGCTGGAGACACCGATCACCGGCGGGAATGTGAGTTTTTATAATGAGACTTTGGGGAAGGCGATTTATTCGACGCCGGTTTTGGGAGTGTTGGGATTGATGGAGGATGCGGAGTGCGCCCTTGGGATGGGATTTCGGAATCAGGGCGATTTGATTTTGGTGTTGGATGGCGTGGCGGCCCCTTCGATCCTGGCACTGCCAGGATCTCAGGGTGAACTAAAGGCCGCCGCTACGAAAACCGATTTCGCTTCTAGTGAATATGCTAAGACGATTCATGGGATTGTGGCTGGCGCGCCGCCGGCGATTGATTTGGCGGCGGAGAAACGGTTGATTGATTGTCTGGTGGCGCTGGCTGGCGAGCGGGCGGTGCTTTCGGCGCATGATGTTAGCGATGGTGGGCTCGCGGTTTCGGTGGCTGAGGCGTGTTTTGGGCGCGACGGGCTGTCGGCGGAGATTTCGATTGATGCTGCGGGCGCGGATGATTTTGCGGAGGCTGCGTTATTTGGCGAGCGCGGGGCGCGAGCCGTTGTGTCGGTTGCACCCGCTTCGCTTGCCCGGGTGAACGAGATTGCGGCACAATACCACGTCGGTGCGCGGCGCATCGGTACAGTCACTCGCGGTGAATTCCGCATCCAATATGACGGTGCGGGTGTGATACAAGGCAGTATCGAATCGTTCCGGCAGGTGTGGAGCGATTCGCTGCCAAAGGCCATCGAAAACGCGTGAGCAAAATTATTCAACTCGGCGACGATCATTTTCACGACCATTGCGGCGTGTTCGGGATATTTGGGCACCCGGAAGCGGCGAAGATGGCCTACTTGGGGCTTTACGCGTTGCAGCACCGCGGGCAGGAATCGGCGGGGATTGCTTCGACGGATGGGGCGCAGGTATTCGTCCACAAGTCGCTGGGGTTGGTGCAGGAAATTTTCACGCCGGAAGTGATCGCGCGATTGCCGGGCGATGCTTCCATCGGGCACACGCGGTATTCGACGGCGGGCGACAACACACTGATGAACGCGCAGCCGGTGGTGATTGACTGCAACAAGGGGAAAATCGCGCTGGGGCACAATGGAAACCTGACCAACGCGATCGAGTTGCGCAAGAAGTTGGAACATCGCGGATCGATTTTTCAGACGACGAGCGATACCGAAGTGATCGTGCATTTGATCGCACGGAGCGCGGCGCGAAATTTGACGGGCGCGATTGCGGACGCGCTGAATCAGGTGGAAGGCGCGTATTCGCTGCTGCTGCTGACGCGCGATGAGATTTATGCGATTCGCGATCCACGTGGATTCCGGCCACTGTGTTTGGGACGGCTGGATGGCGCTTGGGTGGCGGCTTCGGAAACATGCGCGCTGGATTTGATTGATGCGGAATACGTGCGCGACGTGGAGCCGGGAGAAATGGTGCGGATTTCGCGCAGCGGAGTGGAGTCGTTTCATTTCGCTCCGGAAAAGCCGCTGCAGCAGTGCGTTTTCGAGCACGTTTATTTCTCGCGGCCGGACAGCCTGGTTTTCGGCATGCCCGTAAATCGCACGCGCGAGCGGCTGGGACGATTGCTGGCGAAGGAACATCCGGTGGAAGCGGACATTGTGACGCCGGTGCCGGATTCGGGCGTTCCGGCGGCGATCGGATATTCGGCGGATTCGGGAATCCCGTTTCGCATGGCGCTGATTCGCAACCATTATATTGGGCGGACGTTTATCGAGCCGAGCCAGGCGATACGCGATTTTGGAGTGAAGCTAAAGCTGAACCCCGTGCGTCGAATGCTGGAGGGGCAACGCGTGGTGCTGGTGGACGATTCAATTGTGCGCGGGACGACCAGCCGGAAAATCGTGCGGCTGGTGCGCGATGCGGGCGCGACGGAAGTGCACGTGCGGATCAGCTGTCCGCCGACGATTTCGCCGTGCTACTACGGAGTGGATACGCCGCGGCGCGAAGAATTGATCGCGGCGAATTATTCGGTGGAAGAGATACGGAAATATCTGGGCGCGGATTCGCTGGGATACGTTTCGCTTGAGGGATTGCGGCTGGCGATGGAGGATACGGACGACGCCAACCACAAGTTCTGCACATCGTGCTACACCGGCAGCTATCCGACGGAGCTGGTGCAACTGGAAGTGGAGGCTCATCGTGAAGGCTGACGTGGAAGAAGCCGTGGCCGCTGACAGGGAACGGCTAGAACGGGCGCGCGAGGAGCACCGCGGGCACGCCACCGCCAAGGACAAAGTCTGGCGCGAAGTGGTTTCGTGGTTTTGGGTGATCGTGGCGTTCCTATTTATCGAGGGGACGCTGGTGCAGGCGCGGGTGATTCCCAGCGGGTCGATGGAAAACACGGTGCTGATCGGGGATCACTTGATTGTGAGCCGCTTTGGGTACGATGCAGGCATACCGTTCACGCCGTGGCACGTGCCGCTGTGGCGCGAGCCGAAGCGGCAGGAGATCACGGTGTTTCGCGCGCCGCTGGCCGATCAGGGATTTCCGGATTTCATCAAGCGCTGCATCGGAGTGCCGGGCGATCGCATAAAAATCGTTGAGGGGAAAGTGTATGTGAATGAGACGCTGCTCAACGAGCCTTACGCGATTCATAATCCGAATGCCGCGGATTCGCCGGTGGAGAATTTTCCGGCGCGAACCAACGAAATGGGATTTGTGGATAATCCGGACTGGCGGACGGAACTCGCGAAACAAGTGCGGAACGGCGAGCTGGTGGTGCCGGCGGGCGAGTATTTCATGATGGGCGATAACCGCGACAATTCGAACGACGGGCGCTACTGGGGATTTGTGCCGCGGGAAAATATTATCGGGACGCCGGTGTTGATTTATATGTCCATCGAGGCGCCGGAGGATGTGTGGGAACCGGGGCACGTGGGCGAGCGGTTTGCGACTTATTTGAATGCCGTGATACATCCGGGAGAGATTCGCTGGAAGCGGCTATTCCACATATTCTAGTTCGCAGGAAGATCCAGGCTTCAGGGACGTAGTTCGCCTCCTTCAGGAAGCAGATACCAACCATGCGCTATGCCGATGCAGGGGTAAATATTGCGGTGGCCGATGAAGCCAAGCGGCGGATTGCGGCCATGGCGCGGAAGACATTCACGCGCGGAGTGCTGGCGCCGATCGGCGGATTTGGCGCGCTTTTTCAGCTGGATCGGAAGCGCTGGCGCGAACCGATATTGGTATCGAGCGCGGATGGGGTCGGCACAAAACTGAAAATCGCGTTCGCTACCGGAATTCATTCGACGGTGGGCGCGGATATTTTGAATCACTGCATTAATGACATTTTGACGCAGGGCGCACAGCCGCTATTTTTTCTGGATTACCTGGCGATGGGAAAGATTGACGCGCGCATTGTGGAGCAGGTGATCGAGGGGATGAGCCGCGCGGCGCGTCATGCGGGTTGCGCGTTGATTGGCGGGGAGACGGCGGAGATGCCGGATTTCTACGCGGCGGGCGAATACGATCTGGCGGGATTTATTGTTGGAGCCGTGGAGCGGAAAATGCAGCTCGATCCGCGGCGGGTGCGTCCGGGGGATGCGTTGCTGGCGCTGACTTCGAGCGGATTGCACACGAATGGATATTCGCTGGCACGGAAGTTGGTATTTGGAGTGGCGAAGCTCAGCCCGAACACGTATGTGGCGGAGGTGAGCAACAAGATTGGGCCGGAACTGCTGAAGCCGCACCGGGCTTATTGGCCGTTGCTGAAAAGTATTTTGGCGCGCGGGTGGGTGACCACCATGGCGCATATTACCGGCGGCGGGATTACCGGCAATTTGCCGCGGGCTTTGCCGGCGAACGTGCAGGCGGTAATTGATTTGGGTTCGTGGCCGGTGTTGCCGATATTTCGTTATTTGGCGCGGCTGGGTGCGATTGATCGCGATGAGCTTTTGCGGACTTTTAATTTGGGTTTGGGGATGATTTTGGTGGTGCCGGCGAAGCATGTGTCGAGAGTGGAGACGGAATTGAAGCGGCGGCGGGAGAAATTTTATTTGATTGGGAGGATCGAGCGGGCGGTGCGGGGTCGGCCGCGCGTGATTTATAGCGGGAAATTGGGGTTGTAGAGTTAGCGGCGCGGATTATTTGCCGCAGAGAAAACCTGCGCCGCGGAAATGTTGACGGCCGGGCAAGCTGGCGCGGAGCCCTTCGCTCCCGCACAGCGGGATCTAAGGATGAATCGCGCTGCGGCGCGATTCACAAGCGGTGCCCCTACCAAGTCAAAAGCAACAGCGACCATGATCCGCGCGCGCTCGTCCTACTGATCGGAATTGTCCGTATCCACGGCGACTTTCCAGGAACCATCGCTTTGCTTCTTCCAGATGACCAGGTATTTGCCTTTGTAATCGGTGGATTTGCCCTTCTTGTCGGTGGTGACGAAAACGTAAGCGCCGGTTTCGTAGGCTAGCTCGCCGGAGCGCGCGACCTGGAGTGCGCTGGTTTGCCAACTCAAGCCGGGGCCGGGCAGCGCGAGCAGGGGCGCCCAATTCTTGCGAATATTTTCGTCGCCTCTTAATGCGGGAGCCTTGTCCGGCAATATCAGGGCGTCATCGGCGTAGAAGGAGACGGTCTTGTCTAGGTCTTTTGCGGTGGCGGCCTTAGACCATGCAGCGGACGCTGCGCGGATGGCGGCTTCGTCGGCCGCGCGGGCTTGCTGAATTTCCTGCTGGCGCCGGGCTTGGCTTTCTTTTTCGCTGGAGTGAGAGCAGGACGTCGTGACGAGGATGGCGAAGAGTGCGGCTGGCAGGATAAGACGTGTGCGCGGCATAGCGATTCTCCTGTGCGAATTTGGCGTTGTGCGGACGACACGATGCCTTGGTGGGGGGCTGGAGTCAAGGGTGCGTCGGGCCGGTTAGGAAAGTCAAAAGATTTTACACAGAGAGTACGGAGGAACGGCGGAGGTAAATCGGAGAAAGATAGAGGCGTGAACCGCTGTGACGCAGAGGAGCTGCGGAGAACACAGAGAAAGGCAAGAGAGATCCTTCGTCGCTGCGCTCCTCAGGATGACGACCGTATGGGCGTGGCAGTTTTGTGGGTTTGGGGAACTGTGCTAATTTCGGGCGGTCATGACGAAACGGATTGGCGTGCTGCTATCGGGGCGCGGATCGAATTTCGAGGCGCTGGCTGAGAGCGTGGAGGTGGGGCGCATTCCGGACGCGGAAATTGCGATTGTGGTGAGCAATCGCGAGGGCGCTGAGGGGATCGAGCGCGCGCGGAGGCGCGGGTTGGACGCGCGGGTGATTCCTTCGAAAGGTCTGGAGCGCGAGGCTTACGACAAGCTGGTGGTGGCGGCGCTGCAGGAGAAGAAAGTTGATCTGGTGTGCCTGGCGGGATATATGCGGCTGCTATCACCGCATTTCGTCGCGGCATTTCCGCAGCGGATTTTGAATATTCACCCGTCGCTGCTGCCGGCGTTTCCGGGATTGGAATCGCAACGGCAGGCGCTGGAGCATGGCGCGAAGTTTTCGGGTTGCACGGTGCATTTCGTGGATGAAAACTTGGATGCAGGGCCGATTGTGCTGCAGGCGTGCGTCGGGATTGAGGATGGGGACACGCCGGAAACTTTGGCGGTGCGGATTTTGCGCGAGGAACATCGGATTTACACGGAAGCGGTGCGAATTGTGTTGGAGGGGCGGTATCGGGTTGAGGGGCGGCGAGTGCTGCTGAGTGCGCCGAAAGGGTCGGAGAGAAATTAGTGTCGTCCGCGAAATTCAAACCTGTGGAAGAGCAGCTCGCGTACCTGAAAAAGGGCGTGGCGGAAATTATCCGCGAAGAGGAATTGAAGGCGAAGCTGGAGCAAACGGTGAAGACCGGGAAGCCGCTGCGAGTTTATCTGGGCGTGGACCCGACGGCGCCGGACATTCATTTGGGGCACACGGTGGTGCTGCGGAAATTAAAACAATTTCAGGACATGGGGCACACGGCGGTTTTTCTGATTGGGGATTTTTCCGCGATGATCGGCGATCCCACGGGGCAATCGGAAACGCGTCCGCCGCTGAAGGCCGAGCAGGTGCAGAGGAACGCGGAAACTTATTTGCAGCAAGTGTTCAAGATTCTGGACAAGAGCAAGACCGAGGTGCGCTACAACAACGAGTGGCTGGGGAAACTGAGCAGCACGGAGGTGGTGCAACTGTGCGCGCATTATCGCCTGGCGCGGATGCTGGAGCGCGAGGATTTTCGTTCGCGGCTGGAGGCGAATCAGCCGATTTCGGTGCACGAGCTCTTGTATCCCTTGCTGACGGCTTACGACGCGGTGGCGTTGAAGTCGGATGTGGAATTAGGCGCGACGGAACAAAAATTTAATTTGCTGGTGCATCGCGAGATACAACGCGAGTACGGCTTGCCGGGGCAGGTGATTTTGACGATGCCGATTCTGGTGGGGCTAGACGGCGAGCGGAAGATGTCGAAAAGCCTGGGGAATTACATCGGGATCACCGAGAAGCCGGGGGAGATGTTCGGGAAGCTGATGTCCATTTCGGACGAGTTGATGTGGTCGTATTACGAATTGCTGACAGATTTTGGTTCGGCGGTGATTGTGCGCTTGCGCGAAGAAGTGAAGATGGGCGTGCTGCATCCGATGGACGCGAAAATGCAGATGGCGCACACGATTGTGGCGGGATTTCATGGGGAAGAGGCCGCGAAGGAAGCGGCGGACGAATTCCGTTTGGTGTATCGCGACCGCAAGGCGCCGACGGATATGCCGGAAATGAAATTGGCTTGGGGGACGCGGCCGCTTCATTTGGTTTTGACGGAGGCGGGGATGGCTTCGTCGCGGAGCGAGGCCGAGAGATTGATCAAGCAGGGCGCGGTGGAAGTGAATGGGGCGATTGAGAAGGATGTGAAGAGGACGATCGTTTTGAATCCGGGGGAGATGCTGGCTTTGCGGGTGGGGAAGAAGAGATTTTTGCGGGTGGCGGGAGTTTAGGGGCGCTCGGCTAAACGCTTCAGGCGATCGAGCCAAGCTTGGTCGCGAAGTTGGACCGCGCGGCGGGTGACGAAGCGATCGACGAATCTGCCGAAGGCGCTTGGCATTACGTATTCGTCGCGCATGGTGATTCTGGTTGTGCCGGCCAGAGGCTGAAGTTCCCACCGCTGCATTCCACGCACGCCGTAGGAATCCTGAAATTGCCATTCCAAGTGCCGTTCCCATTCGTAGGCGGTGATGACGACGGTGAGCGCCACCTCGTAGCGCTGCAATTTTCCGGCGATGCGGATTTTTTGGCCCACAGCGAAATCTGGCGCGCCAGCTTGGACTTCGAAGTGGGCGTTCATTTCGGCGCCGTACCATAGGGGCATGCGTTGGGGAACGAAGAAGACGAAGATTTCGTTGGGGGTGGTGGAGATTTGTGCGGCAAGTTCGATGCGGGCCATTGTACGGGAACGTTATCTCACAATTTGTCCGAGTTTAGACTTCAACCAGGACCAGGGAGACGTCGTCGGTGGGGGGGCCTTCGCGCCATTCGGCTACGCTGTCCAGGATGCCTTTCTTCATTTCGTTGAAGGGGAGGAGCGAGGTTTCGCGCACGATTTTCTGCACGCCTTCGACGCCGAGCATTTCGCCGCGGGAATTGAAGACGTCGGTGATGCCGTCGGTGTAGAGAACGATGCGGTCGCCGGCGTCGAGGTCCACGTCGAGCGTGGCTTCGGCGTCCACGGCTTCGGGCAGAGCGCCCAAAACCATGCTGCGCGATTCGAGCAAGCGAGGCTCGGCGCCGTCGTGCGCGATCATCGCGGGAGGATGCCCGGCGCCGGCGAAAATCATGCGGCGTCCGGGGCGGTCAATGCGGGCGGCGGCGACGGTGAAAAAGAAAACCGAGCTGCCGATATTGTGCATGACGAAACGGTTGAGCTGGCGGAGCATCGAGTCCAGCGCGGAGCCGGCGCGCAACTGCGTCATCATTTCGGTGTAAATGCGATTGGCGACGAGGGCGGAGCCGATGCCGTGGCCGGAGACGTCGCAGACGAGCAGATTCAAGTAGTGATCGTCAAGCGAACTGACCAGGCCGAAATCGCCGCCGATGGTGCGCACGGGGTGGTAGAAGGTTTCGACGCGCACGCCGCCCCACACCAATGATTTCGGCGCGAGGCTTTGCTGCACGCGCGCGGCGAGCTTGAGGTCTTCCTGAATTTCCTGGTGGCGTTCTTCGAGTTTCTTGTTTACCTCGCGCAGTTCCTGTTCGGCGTGTTTCAGTTCGGAGATGTCGGTAAAGGTGACGATGGAAAACTGGCGGCCGTCGGGATCTTCCACGACGCGAGCGCTGATGATTACGGGCAGGCGCGAGCCATCTTTTCTGGGCAGCACGAATTCGAAGCGGTTGTGGCCGGCCTGGAGGCCTTGTTCTCTTTTCGCAATGATGAAATCGGCTTCGGCCTTGTCGTAAAGCCGGTGAATGTCCGGGCCGATGATTTCGCCGCGCGGCAGTCCGGTCATTTGTTCGAGGTTGGAGTTCACGAAAATAATATTCTGGCAGTCGTCGGAAATGAGCACGCCTTCGTTGAGGCTTTCGAGCACGCCCTCGATTTGCTGGAGCCAATCCGGCTGTTCGACTTCCACTGACAATCCCCTTTACATCTAGCTTGCCCGCCCGCGTATCTTACCCAATTCGAGAGAAAACCGCTAAATGGCGAACCGCATCTTTAGTACGTAAGAACTGCCACATTTGATGCAATGAATTGGCGGCGGGGAGCGTAATAATGAGAGGGGAGAGTGCAGGCGATTTTATCGCCCACGGAGAGCGCACGAGACCATGACAGTGACTGCTGCATCTACCGCGGCGTCTGCCGCAAAGCTACCTGGGCTGCCTCCCGGGCCTAAAGGCGCGCCACTGCTGGGCCTGGCGCTGCATGTGCTGCGCGATCCGCTGGCGACGCTGATGCGGGTGGCGCGGGAATACGGCGACATCGTGTGCATTCCGGTTTTCCGACATTACCGCATTATGCTGAATCATCCGGATTACGTCGAGCAGGTGTGCATCGTACAGCAGGCGAAATTTCACAAGAGCACGCTGACAAAAGACGTGACGCAACGACTGCTGGGGCAAGGCCTGCTGATCAGTGAAGGGGATTTCTGGCGGCGCCAAAGACGGCTGGCGCAGCCGGCGTTCCATCGCACGCGCATCGCGGAATACGGCGCGACGATGGTGGAGTGCGCCAACACGCACATGCGCAGGTGGCACGATGGCGAAGCGCGCGACATCGCCGAAGAGATGATGGCGATGACGCTGGATATCGCCGTACGCACGCTTTTTGGCACGACGTTGAGCGTAAAGGCGAAGGAAGTTGGCGAGTCGCTGGGATTTTTGATGCGTTATTCAATGCGCAAGGCGCGATCGCCTATCAAGGTTCCGGAAAGCTGGCCGACGCCGCGGAATCGCCGGGCGGAACGCGAGACGCAATTTCTGGATTCGCTGGTGTACGGGATCATCAAGGAACGGCAAGCAGAGCGAAACACGAATTCTCACAACGATCTGCTGGCGTTGCTAATGAGCGCGATGGACGAGGACGGCACGCAGATGACTCCGAAACAATTGCGCGACGAGACGATGACGTTATTCATGGCCGGGCACGAGACGACGGCGCTGACCCTTTCGTGGACCTGGTATATGTTGAGCCAAAATCCCGCGGCGGAGGCACGTTTGCACGAGGAATTGCAGCGCGTTTTGGGTGGGCGAGCGCCGGAGGTTGCGGATCTGGAGCGATTGCCGTATCTGCGCGCGGTGGTGAGCGAAGTGCTGCGGCTTTATCCGGCGGCGTACATTGTGGCGCGGACTTCGATCGCGCCGTGCACGATCGGCGGCTACGATTTTCCGACGGACACGACATTTATTATGGCGCAGTGGGTGATGCATCGCGATCCGCGATATTTTGATGAGCCCGAGAAGTTTCGACCGGAGCGTTGGATGGATGGATTGGAGAACCGATTGCCGGCGGGGGCTTATTTTCCGTTTGGGGATGGACCGCGGAGGTGCATTGGGCAAGGGTTCGCGCTGCTGGAATTGGGGATGGTGATTGCGACTGTGGCGCAGAAGTTTCGGTTCAAGTTGGTGCCGGGGCATCGGGTGGTTCCGGATCCTTTGGTTACTTTGCGGGCTAAGTATGGGATTCGCGTGAAGGTGCATGCGCGGGGATGAGTGGTGCGGAGGAAAACGAAGAGAGATCCTTCACCCGCGGTCGCGGGTTCAGGATGACGGCAGCACCACTATTTCACAAATTCGGGTTGTTCGCCCTTGTCCCAGGGAGCGTAGGTTAGCGAGAAGCGGATGCGGTCTGGAATCGTTGGGTGGGAATAGAACATGAACACCGTGACCGGACTGGGAGTGGGATCAGAGAGGTCCACTTCGCCGAGAATCTGAAAGGCTTGCGCGGCGACCTGACTGGAATCCGGAATCAGACCGTGGGTGACTTCCAAGCCGTATTGATCCGCCTGGTGTTCGAAGTGACGGCTGACGGCGCTCTGCACTGGGTTGGCGATAAAAGAGTAGATGGAAATCAGGAGTAGAAGCGCTGGGAGCGAAGCCCAATCGTCCAGGCCGCGAATGCCCCAGGCGGCGCCGAATCGCCGCAACAGCCAACCAATCGTGCGAAAGCCGAGGTAGAAGAGCACGAACAGAAATACGGCGGCGAAGAGCAGACCCTTCCAGACGTGATTGAGCACGTAGTGTCCCGTCTCGTGTCCGGCGACGAGAACAATTTGCGGCGTGTTCATCTTGGCGATGGTGGTGTCCCACACCACGATGCGTTTTGATGCGCCGATGCCGGTGACGTAGGCGTTGAGCTCCGTGGTTTTTTCTCCTGCACCCATCCAGAACATTCGCTCAGGAGGGATATTCACGCCGGCGCGCTGGACCATGGTTTCCAGGCTGGCGGTGAGCGCCGGGTCTTTTCGTTGGAGAGGTTCGAATTTATGGAACATGGGATCGACAATCAGCGGCTGAATAAAAACGAGAATCACGACGATGGGTAGTGATATCAGCCAAAAATAAAACCACCAGCGGCGCGGGCTGTTGCGAATCACAGCGTAAAGAATCGATACGAGAATAATTCCCAGCAGGATCCCGAGGAATTGTCCTTTAGTCCAATCCCAGAACCAGGAGCCCCAGCTCTGAATGCTAAGGCCGTATTTTCGCTCGACGGAATTTTCGTAGATGTCCGAGGGCAGGCCGAGAATGGCCATCGTCAAGATCAAGAGCGGGGCGAAGACCGCGGCTTGGACGAAACGATTGCGAGAAACGGACTGGGCCCAATCGCGAAATTGCGGACCGAACCTCCAGTAAAGGATGACCCAGAGGACGAAGATGCCGTAGAAGAAATCGATCCAGGCAAAACGCGCGTGAAAGCGGCCGAGATCGCGTGCTTTGCGATAGAGGTCGGGCGGAAGGGTGTAGGCCGTGACTTTCTTTTCGGATGACTGTGGCGGCGGTGTGACCTGAGCCGAGACGTCGGGAGTGCCGGATTGTGGCTGCGAGGATTGTGGTACGGAAACGGCGGCAGACGCTGGGTCGTTCACGTGCGGCGCGGGCGTTCTGCCAAATGCGAGAGGCGCAGCATGCAGCGTGAGTAAGAGCAAAATCCAGAGTGCGAGAGATTTCATCACGACTCCGAGCAGTTTGGCGGCTCGCCTTCCCGTCCAAATTCGAATGGCGATTATGACGTGGCCGCCGAAGGCGTGCAAGGCTGTATCGGCGACGGCTGAGATGTTGGCCTAGCGGGCCCGCGCTATCGCGATATTTTGGAGACCAACTTGATCGCCGAGGAACTTTTCCGCGGGCGGCGTCGTTATTCCTGATAGATTCCAGCTAGCCACTGCGATCCAGTGTGCTCAGTCTTTTGCCGCGCGATTCCGAGGAGCTATCCGCTGATGAAGCTGGTGATTGAGGGAGTGAGCAAACAGTATTCGGGAAAGTTGTGGGGACTGCGCGATCTGCGGATGGAGATTGGCCCGGGCGTGGTGGGATTGCTGGGGCCGAACGGTGCGGGAAAATCCACCTTGATGCGGATCCTGGCGACGGTTACGCGGCCGACCGAAGGGCGTGCCTTGTGGAATGACGCGGACATCGCGCGAACGCCCGATCCGTTGCGCAGCGTGCTGGGGTATTTGCCGCAGGATTTTGGCGTGTATCCGCACCTGACGGCGCGCGAATTTCTGGAATATCTGGCCGCGGCCAAGGGATTGGATGCGGCGTCTGCGCGGCGGAGGATTGACGAATTGCTGGGCGTGGTGAATCTGGGCGAAGTGCGCGATCGCGCGCTGGGCGGATTTTCCGGCGGGATGAAACAGCGCGTTGGAATCGCGCAAGCGCTGCTGAACGATCCGCAGTTGCTGATCGTGGACGAGCCGACGGCGGGGTTGGACCCGGAAGAGCGCGTGCGATTCCGCAATCTGCTTTCGGAGCTTTCCGGCGAACGCATCGTGATTCTTTCGACGCACATTGTTTCGGACGTGGAAGCGATCGCCACCGATATCGCGATTTTGGGCGGCGGGCGGCTGCTGGCACACGCTGCGCCGGAGGAATTGCTGCGAACGGTGGAAGGCCGGGTGTGGGAGTGGGTAATTTCGAGCGCGGAATTGCCAGCCGCGAGGCAACAGTTTCAAATTTCCGGGAGTGTGCGGCGCGCGGATGGCGTGCACGTGCGAGTGGTGGCGGGGCAGAGGCCTGGTCCGGACGCCGTTGGAGTGGCGCCGTCGCTGGAGGATGCTTATTTGAATTGCATTTCGATGCAACGCGCGAGCGCCGCCGGAAGTGTGCGATGAGCGCGAGTCGCTGGCACGTCTTGCTGGGACTGGCGCACGCGGATTTTCTGGAGCGAGTGCGGCGGTACAGCTTTCTGGTCACATTGTTGTTCGCGATGTATTTCGGGTATCTCGCTGCAACCGGAAAGATCATGTTGCGAGTGGGGAACACGCGCGGAGTTTACAATTCGGCGTGGATCGGCACGCTGATGTCGCTGGTGGCCACTACGTTTCTATCGCTGGCGGGATTTTATGTGGTGAAGAACACGATCGAGCGCGACCGGGCGACACGCGTGGGAGAAATTTTGGCGTCCACGCCGATTTCCAAGATTCTCTATCTCACTGGAAAGTGGCTCAGCAATTTCATGGTGCTGGCGGTGATGTTGGCGATTCTGGGGATTTCGGGAATCGCGATGCAATTCTGGCAGGGAGAAGATCCGCACGTGCAGATGTGGAAGCTGCTGGCTCCTTTTTTGCTGCTGGCGCTGCCAGCGATGGCTCTGGTTGCGGCCGTGGCGGTGGTTTTCGAGACAATTGCGTGGCTGCGCGGCGGATTCGGGAACGTAGCGTATTTTTTTGTGTGGACCGCGGGACTTGCGGTGCCGGCTTCGGCCGGGGCAGCGGGCGCCGCGAGCCCGTATGACTGGGCGGGGCTAAGCATCGTTTGGAGCAGCATGAAAGCGGCGGCGCAGACCACGAACGACAGCTTTTCGTTTTCGCTGGACGTGGGATCTCTTGATTTCGTGCACTCGACGTTTCTGTGGAACGGGATTGCTTGGACCGGAGGAATGGTGCTGTCGCGGATCGCTTGGGTTGGTTTCGCGTTGATGCTTGTCGCTTTTTCCGCTCTGCTATTCGATCGGTTCGACCAAGCGCAGAGGGGTTTGCTGGAAAACCTGGGTAAGGGTTCGAGTTCGGGTGCGGATTCGGCTGAGATTTTGGCGGAGGTCGATGGACGCGCGGTGGCGCCGTTGACCTCGACTGCGATGCTGACGCCGTTACGAACCGCTCCGGCGCATTTTCGCTTTGGCACAATGCTGGTGGCGGAGCTACGGCTGATGTTGAAAGGCCAGAAATGGTGGTGGTACGGGGGCGCGGCGGTGCTGGTGGCGCTGTCGGCGGCATTGCCTGGGGCGCAAGCGCGCGGCGTGGCATTGAGCGTCGCTTGGATTTGGCCGGTGTTGATGTGGTCCACGATGGGTGTGCGGGAAAGCCGCGATCGAACCAGTCAGCTGCTCTTTTCCGCGCCGCATCCGATTGCACGACAACTTCCGGCGGTGTGGTGCGCGGGAGTGGTGGTGGCGCTGATAACAGGCAGCGGATTTGCATTGCGGTTAGTGCTGAGCGGAAATTGGCGCGGGTTGCTGGCTTGGCTGATCGGGGCGGCTTTCATTGCCACGTTTGCGCTAGCGCTCGGAGTCTGGAGCGGGACGAGCAAGCCGTTTGAAATTCTGTATACGCTGCTGTGGTATGTGGGGCCATTGCACGCGATCGTGCCGCTGGATTTCATGGGGTCCGCCCCAGCTACAGCTTTGACGCGGGTTCCGTTGGTCTATTTGGTGCTGGCGGCAGGGCTGGCCGTGACAGCGCTGGCAGGGCGGAAGAGGCAATTGCAGACGTGAGTGGGGGTACAAAAGTGTGGTGGGAGGGGGAGACGTTTGTACCTGCCGGGAAGTACAGGGTGCCTCTTAGGGCGCGGGACAGAACGCCAATTGCCACGTTTGCGAGCGGGCGGCTAGAATTGGAGACTGCGAAACTGTTACCTGGGAGAAGCACGATGAAAATCGCACATTGGGGCCTTGGCGTTCTGTTGGTTATGCCGCTGGGCATCGCGGTGGGACAGGCACAATCGCCTTCGCAGGACGCGCAGGCACCAGCGCCAGCCCCGACTATCGATCCCCTGGCTGCGGCTGCCAAGCAGGCGCGAGAAGCAAAGAAGGATCAGCCCAAGCCCGCGCGCGTGTGGGATGACGATACCGTTCCTAAGTCCAATGCTGGAATCAGTGTGGTGGGTAGGACACCGGAAGAAAGCAATGGTGGCGCGGTGGCTGCGCCTGTCGCAGTGAGAGGTGCCGCAGTGTCGGGTGGCGGAGCTGCGGCAGTGACGGGCAATCGAGCCGCGCTTGAAAGATCCATCGCGAACGCCAAGGAAAAATTGGCGACGGTCAAAGTGGACCTGGATCTTCTGCAGCGGACCTATACACTTGATTCGCAGATGTATTACGGCAAGCCAGATTACGCGTCAGACGCGGACGGCCTGGCCAAACTGAAAGATGAGCAGGAGCAGATCGCCGCGAAGCAGCAGGAAATGGACGAAGAGCAGAAGAAACTTGACGACTTGAATGCGGAGCTGGCTGCGTTGCCGGCAGCCGCCGCACCATCCAGCAGCGACAATTCAAATTAGGCTTCGTTTGCGGCGCGGAACGCTCGAATTGTAGGGACGGTGCGGGCGAGGTAATTGAGGGTGTGTGTGGCGTTTAGGGCATTCTGCGCCATTTCGGAATCGCACCACTACTAATAGTAGATATTTTTCTTGACACACTAGCCGCCTCAGAGCAAAATCCAGCACGTTAATGGTGCGTTACGCGCATGTTTCTGTTCGTATTGCGTGGCGCTTGACGATTTTTCAATCCTCGGACGCGGCAGCCCGCTTTCACGCGTAATTCACAGGAATTCACACGCAAATCGAGAGGGACGATGCTGAATTTGGCAGGTGGAACGGTGCAATGCTTGAATCCGGAATGCATCGCGCGGGGGCGTTGGCTGCGCCTGCACGATGTTCCGCAGCAGTGCTGCAACAACTGTGGCGCGCCGCTGCACAGCGTGCCGCCGCCGCTGCCACCGCGGTTTCGGATGCGCGCCCGGCCGATGAGGAGTTACCGGCCCTTGGGTCGCGGGCGCTGAAGTTTTTGCGGGCCTGACACACGCGACTGGCAATTACAAAATCGGAACCTCAGCGGCTGAAGCTACGACCCACAAAGATTAGCGGAACAGTTGGTGAAGGTAAACGAAAAGGCCCGAGGCGACCCAGCCGCCTCGGGTCTTTTTGGTTTCTAGGAACAGAGAACTGGCTTTCTTAGTAGTAAAGCTTCAGTCCGAACTGCAGGATGCGCGGGCTACGATCAGCAGTCACCTGGCCGAATGTTCCGCTGAATCCGCTAGAGTCCGGATTTAAGAATTGAACGTGATTGAAAGTGTTGAACGATTCGGCGCGGAACTCGATTGACTTGTGTTCGCCGAAGGGAGTGGTCTTGGTGATTGACAGATCGAAATTGTTAATGCCAGGCCCGCGAAGCGCGTTGCGTGGCAGTGTGCCGAACGTGAACAACGGCACTCCGATATCGCCCGGCTGAGAGCATGTCGGGTCGTTGTTGGGACAGGGCGAGCAGACCAAGTTCGCCGGGTTAATCCAGAAATTCCCTGTAGCGCTGCCGCCCAGACAATCGCTGGCGAAAGTCTGGTTGCCATTCCGGGGATTGGCACGAGCGATCGGGCCGACCACATCCGGGCGATCCAGAAAATTGTTCTGCCCGCTGGCGTTACCGTTCGAGAAGAAGGTAATCGGCTGCCCTTTCTGGAAGGTAACAATGCCGTTGAACTGCCAACCCGCAGCGACCTTCTTCAGTACGCCGTCGCTGTGGATGCCGCGATCAAACGGCAATCCCCAAATGCCGCTTAAAACCAGGCGCTGCGGCGTATCGAAGTCCGCAAGACCGCGGTCGAGCCGGTGGTCGAGCGGATCCGTAAATTCTCCGGAACGTGAGCGGAACCCAGAGGTAAGGTCAATGGTCTTCGCAACGGTATAAGCAGCCCGGAACGCGAACTGTTTGCTAAAGCGCTTGTCCGCGGTCAACTGGAACTCGTGGCTGTCGGAAAGCCCATTGCTGAAGTTGGTCAGCAATTGAGTGGCTCCAGTTGGTGAGCCGTTGGGATCGAATGGCGTACTCCCCCCGGCGCACTGAGCCAGGTTTGCGCCGTCAATTCCCAAGCGGGCGCAGTCCGGGTTGACGAAGCCGAACTGTGCAAGCTGCTGTTGCTCGATCGTCGGATTCGGGAAATTGGTTTCTCCCGTGCTGATGAGCCTGCGACCGAGGCTTCCCACATAAACTGCTTCGATCATGGTGTCCGCAGTCATCTGGTACTGGAAGCCGAAATTGAAGTTCTCCGAATACGGCGTTCGGAAATGCGGATCTGTGGTGTAGGCGAATGGAATCTTCGGCGTCAGAAAAGTGCCCACCAAGCCGCGCGATGCAAATGGAAATGGGTTCGTAAAGCCACTTGAGGTGAAGGGATCTGCCGTTGGGTCAGTAGTGATACCGGAAAAACCGGTGGGGAAAATATTTGAAACGGCGCCGAAAGGCGGCTGTCCGCCGAACTGCAGGTTGAGAGCACCGTCCTCGATATCGTAAAAGATGCCGAAGCCGCCGCGCATGACGAGCTTCGCATTGCCTAACATGTCCCATGCAAAACCGAAACGAGGTGCGAAGTTCCGGTAATCCGGGTACACGAGCGCTTTGTTGGGTGTCCCCGGATCGCCCGGGTAGAGGATGTCCGGGGGCGCGTTGGGAAACACGCTTGATTGCGAGTTCGGGAAAAAACCGAGAATATTGTTGTGGACGTCGGTCTGTGGAGTGAAGTACTCGTAACGCAGCCCGTAGTTGAGGGTGAGCCGCGGCAAAACCTTCCAGGTATCCTGAACGTAAACGCCCAACGTTGTAGTACGAATCCCGTAGACGGCATTCGAAAACTGAAAGTAATTGTCCCAGAAGCCGCCGACGAAATCCGCTACCTCGTTCCCAGTGAAGTTCCCGAATGTGAAATCAAGACTGCCGTTGTTGAAAAAGTCGAAATTGAAGTTCTGGCGAATGCGCTCCACATCTCCGCCGAATTTGATTTCATGGGATCCGTGAGTCCAAGTGAAGTTGTCGGACCACTCGAATGTGGCGCGGTGAAGTTTGGTGGGTCCCTGGGGTGAGGGGCCGAGATTAAACGAGTTGGTGAAAATTACGGGTGGCGCGGTGCCACGCGGATCATCGGGGTTGACGTTAGTAAATCCGAGTTGGGCGGGGCTCGTTGTATCCGTCGGAACGGCTTGCAAAGCGGCGAAGCGATTAGCCGCAAAGCGAAACTCATTCACTTTCGTGTTCGAAAGCGTGTGAATCCAGCTGAAGCTGCCGAGCTGAGTCCGATCAGCGTCCGTAAAACCGGAACCGACGGGAACATCACCGCCCGTGGACGAGCCCTTGTTGATACGGAAGGGATAAGCGTCTCGCAGGTCGTTAATCACGTAAACAAATGCGAGAGCGTCCTGGCTGGTCAAGTGGTGATCGAAATGGAGAACTCCTTGATCTTGATCTATCGAGGCCGTCGGAGATGAAACGAATCCGGTGGCACCGACGTTCGGCATGGGCAGGAAGGCATTTATGTAGTTCTGGATAACCGGGTTCACAAGGCTATTCGGTGTGGCCTTGGCTAAATTGTTGAATGGAATGTTGGTTCCATTGATGGGATTAGTAAGTTGCGTACCGTTAGGATCGGTACAGTTTCCGCTCGCATCGTACGTGGCGCAAAGCTCACCAAAATTCCCAACGCGCTCGGGGGTGTCAAGAACGGTGAGGATCGGCGAGGTCTGACCCTCGCGGCTGCGCCATCCCTGGTAGGCCAGAAAGAAGAAAGTCTTATCTTTCTTGACGGGGCCGCCAATCGTGCCGCCGAAAACATTCCGCTTGAAAGTCTGCTTGTTGACCACTTCCGGCAGAAAATAGTCCCGGGCGTTGAAGATGTTATTGCGGTTGAATTCAAAGAGATCGCCGTGAAAAGCATTGGTGCCGGATTTGGTAATCTGGTTGACGATTCCGCCTGAGGTGCGGCCGTACTGCGCGTCGTAGTTGTTGGTGAGGATCTTGAATTCCTCGACCGCGTCAGGGTTTGGGTTGACAACGATGTTGTTTCCGAGGAAGTCCGTATTATTCGCGCCGTCGAGCATGAACGTCAGAGATTCCGATCGCTGGCCGCTGACGGAAAATGGATTGCCGGACCCATCATCAGGGTCCTTATCGAACACGCCGGCTTGCAGAAGACCGAGCTGTAAAGTATCGCGGTCCTCCAGAGGTAGGTCCTGGATCATGCGCTGGTTCTCGACCTTTCCGAGGACGGCGCTAGTGGTGTCCACCTGCGCGACGTTCGCGGCAACTTC
>Ga0210407_10000798_pt1 | contig 32790 bp, 33 predicted proteins | sample IncBWC27MmetaG_FD_150860 | JGI IMG/M metagenome (GOLD analysis project Ga0210407, IMG submission 150860) | Forest soil microbial communities from Barre Woods Harvard Forest LTER site, Petersham, Massachusetts, United States - Inc-BW-C-27-M | ecosystem: Environmental > Terrestrial > Soil >...
GTCTAGTCGCGGGTGGTCTCGTACAAGAACCAGACCCGGCGTTCCGTCTCATCGATCCAGTTTTCCAACAAGCTGGCAGTTGCAACATCGCCGTGCTCATCGCAGAGCGAATGGGTTTCGCGCATGAGCTCGACAAGGCGCAAATTGTCGTCGCGCAGCTCGGCCAGCATGTCATCTGGCGTGACGTATTCGGCATCATTGTCCATAAGGCGCTGCCGGCGGCCTATGTCCCCGATCGAATGGATTGTGCGGCCTCCGATTTTGCGCGCGCGCTCGGCGATTGCATCTGTCATCGCAAAAATCTGGTCACCCTGTTCATCTAGCATTAAATGATAGTCTCGGAAGTGCAGGCCCGACATATGCCAGTGAAAGTTTTTGGTCTTGAGGTAGAGCGAAAAAACGTCGGCCAGCAGTATGGTGAGGGCGCCGCTAACGTCACGGACTGCGTTTGCGCCGAGATCGGACGGAGTTGCCAGCGGTGAATTGCGACGCTCCAGTGCCGTGCTCATCCCTACGTCTCCATTTTCGGTGCCGCCGTGCGACGGAACTCCGTCTGCTGTGTTGGGCAGACAAGGGATGAGCGTTTCGCAACCTCGTCTTGGTGCCCAAGGCGGAACGTTGGTCTAAGCCAACGATAACCCGTTCCCCGGCGGGGAGAAATTAAGGCTGGTAAAAATTAGTAAATGCCGCAACGTCTTGTTTGTGGTGACCGTGCGCCGGCCAAATTCAAAAATTTTACATCGTTTTACTTTCTCCGGAGCGGCTGAAACGCGACCGGCTTTGCGGCTATGGAAACGGTCCCGATGCCCGGATTCCGAGAGACCTCGTCTGCGTCAACCGGGACTAAACCGATGTGAATCGGGCTAAGATGGATGCAGTTCGCTTCGGTGGTGTCTGTCTGATTAGGAGTTCGCAACCCAAGAATGTGAGCTCTCAAGTCCGCAAGATCACTCTTTGGGTGCGGTCATGATTTTCATCTTCATCGTGTGAACGCCGCCTTCGGCAAGCTCCGGCAACTTGGCGAACCACGCTTGAACATACGGCTTGGCATTGTGGGCCTCAAAGTCCGACTCGTTGGCGAAGATTTCATAGAAGATGAAGTGGCCATTCGCCTCCCGGTCTTCTTGCAGGAAGTATCCGATCGTTTTTGGATCGCTCCGAACGAGCTTGATGAGCGGCAGCGTCGCAGCGCGCAGTTCGCTCTCCCTTCCTGGTTTGGCCCGGATCTCAGCGACAACCGAGAAGGCGTTGTCCGGTACACCGCTATATCCGGCTCGTAGACCGTCTTGCCCGTGCGATTGCGAGCAAGTCATTACAAGGGCGAATAATATCAAGCCGAAGGAACGCGTTTTGAAGAGTTGTGACATGCCTAATCTCCCACCGAAAATCGACGCTCAACCGGCGCTTTGGATTCGGCGACGCCGTTCGTAGGCCTGCTGGAATGCTTGCTTCACGGGGTCGAGCGCCTGAACGAACTCAAGCTGCTCGCCTTCAGGCCCCTTGCAGTAAATCAGCGCCCAGCCGTTCGACTTGCCTTGCGTAATCTTGTTGGTGTTGGCACTCATCGGCGCGGCCTTGCGCTGCCCTTCCGTTTCCACCGAAACGACACGGTTCGCCTTCACCTGAGTCATGCCACGGCGGGCGCATTCGGCCTCAAGATCGCTGATGAATTTCGCAAAATTCACGTCATCGCGAATGTAGAAGCAGATATGCATGGATCGGGGATAAGCCGGGCTCATATGGTCGCGCGGCTCCGCCCAACTATCTCCATTTCCCATGGGCTGCTCAGCCTCGCGATACTGCAAGAGCTCGATCACGAAATTATCGAATTGGACGAAGCGGACATCCAACCGTTGCGCGCCGCCTTTCAAGTCAGGCACTCCGATCGTACGAGGGTCGACTTTAAGCTCTCTCGCAATGATCTCCTGGTCGGTCATGAGTGTGTTATGGATCGGCGCGCCGTGAAAGTCGCCGTCGCGCATGACTTCATTGCCACCGAGAACCTCGGTGTAGAATTCGAAAGCGCGGTCCATATTCTGAACTGTAAGCCCGAAGTGCTGGGCTCCTTGAAGTCGCGCGCCCAAAGGGCCGTTGTCGCGATCATTGCTGGTCTGCTGCGCCGTTGCGGGCGAAGCCGAGGCAAGAAGCGACGAGGCAACTCCAGTGAGCGTGGCCACTCCGGCAGCACGGATGACTTCGCGGCGCTCGTGACTGATCGGCTCGATGCCTGTATTTGTCCTACTCATAACCGTACCTCCTTTTCGCTATTGAAGTGGCGAGCCAGCACAAGGTTATGGGCGACGGTGCTCCGATGCACCTTAAGTGATGTAAAGTCCGGTTAAGGCACTTGCGATAGAAGCGAAGCAGCCTGCGTTAAATGACAATTCTGAATCGCTTCGTCGCGTGGCTCCTCGCAATGTCGCGAGTTCTCCGAACCATATTGGAGACCACAGCTGACCATATCGGGCGCTAGCCTCGGAAAGGCCTATTCGAGCTTGTCGAAGACATCGCTAGAAGCGCGTCGGTTCAGGAGAATTCGTTATCGAGCGACTTCACATTCATTCCACGAACCTCGGTATCGGGCCGAGCTGCGGCGTGGCATGGTCAAGTTCGATGAATGTCTCGTCGACATAGCACCAGCCCCAACCCTCTGGCGGGTCGTAACCCTCGATAATCGGATGTCGGTTGGTCTGAAAATGCTTGGTGGCGTGCTTGCCGGGCGATTGGTCGCAACAACCGACGTGTCCGCATGAACGACAGATGCGCAGGTGTACCCACAAACTGCCGGTCTTCAAGCATTCCTCACAGCCTCGCGCACTCGGCGTAACGGTCTTAACGAATTCTTGATGGGAACAGGAACCCGACATCAGGCGTCTCCGTGCGGCGAACTAGCGACCTGCGCGTCAGTAAGCTCCCGTCAGAGCACGCGGAACCTCAACTGACCGGCCATATAGCGCCCCAATTCGAGCCAACGCCAACCTCTATGGCATCGGCTACGATGTAAAAGTTCGTAAATGTTGATGAACCAAAGGGGGAGGCGCGGGCCTCTTAGGGGTATTCGCTACCAAAAGGTCCCTAAACCTTCGAGGCTGCGACCGAAGGTATTGCTTTGGTGCCTGGACCTGCGCGCCTAATTCGGCCGCAGCATGCCAAGGCCATCGAGGATCATAAAGGATCGTCCGTGCCAGCGCGACCATATCGGCTTCCCGAGTCGCCACGATCGCCTCGGCCTGGTCAAAGCCGGTGATCAGTCCGACGGCAATGACAGGAATTCCGACGGCTGTTTTGACGGCCCGAGCCAATGGCACCTGATAGCTTGGCCCCACGGGAATCTGCTGAGCGGGATGGAGACCGCCGCTTGAAATATGGACGGCGTCGCAGCCGGCAGCTTCGAGCATCGCGGCAAAGGCGCAGGTTTGTTCGATGTTCCAGCCTCCCTCCACCCAGTCAGTGCCGGATATGCGTACGGTGACAGGCCTGTCGGGGATCGCCTGCCGAATAGCCTCGAATACCTCAAGCGGAAAACGCATGCGATTTTCCAAGGATCCGCCATACGTATCGTCACGTTGATTGGAAAGCGGTGATAGGAATTGATGCAGGAGGTAGCCGTGCGCGCAGTGAAGCTGTATCAGGTCGAGACCGATACGCCGGGCGCGTTTCGCCGATGATACGAATGCATCTCGTATGACTCGAAGTCTATCGCAATCGATCATCCGCGGCGACATCTGACCTTCGGCGTAAGGTATGGATGAAGGTGCTTCCGTCTGCCAGCCATTTGGCGCGCTTGATGTGATCTGACCCCCTCCAGACCAGGGCGCTTCAGTGGACGCTTTGCGGCCAGCGTGGTTCAATTGAATGCCGATTGGTATGCCGGACCACCTTCGGATTCGATCCAGCGTAGAACTCATCGCCATTTCGGTCTCACCGCTCCACAGGCCCACATCAGCCCAGGTGATGCGACCATCCGGGAGCACGGCTGTCGCCTCGACCGTCAGCAGAGCCGCTCCAGAGACGGAAAGGTGACCTAGGTGGATCAGGTGCCAGTCGTTCATGCAGCCATTCTCTGCCGAATATTGGCACATTGGCGCGATGACGATCCGGTTTGACAATTCGAGCGAGCCGACCCGAACAGGTTCAAAGAGGGCAGGACGACGCTTCATTGCGATTTTCCTCGGGTAGTAGGCGTTGTTCCGACTGAACTGCCAGGCGCGGTTGCTGCTGACGGGGCCGGTACCGTCCTTAGCGCAAAGGATTTCATTGAGAGCGACGGCGCCGAAGGCTTCCCTGGTTCATGGGGCGCCGACCTTTCCTCGAAAACGTCCAGTAGCTGAAGCCGACATAGGCCAGTATGACTGGTACGACTCCGGCGAATGCAAAAAACGAGGCCACCTGTGTCCGATGTTCGGATACTGCGTCCCAGATGCTCAGGACGCCAGGAATGGCGTACGGCCAGACACTCGCGCCGAGCCCACCCAACGACGCTAGGAACAGCAAGATCGCGCAAAGAAACGGCGCCTAATCGTGCTGCCCTGACCGCAGCGTCCCGACCCGAGCGGCTGCGGCAACGAGAGGAAGCGGCGCGAGCGACAACATGTGGGGGAGCGTGAACCACCGACGCCGGCAAGCGGAAGTTAAAGGTTGTAAAAAGGAAGAAAAGGCTCTCGTCGGACTTGTTCTCGAATTCTACAGTACAAACGGGTTAGTCTCGACGTTGTTCAATGCAAGCGAATTCGGTTAATCGTGCTCGTAGCCGCGAATTGAGGCGGTGGCCTGGCCTATCAGAATTCGGATAAAGCGCCGCGAATTGCCTGCGGGCCGCCTGCGTCAAGCTTTTACCTCTCTTTACTTGCTCATCCACAAGGGTTGGCCAACCTTGGCGCATCGAAGCGGCCCACTCAATCTAGATGGTAGAAGCGTGAGAGATGGCGGAAGCAACGGCGCCTGCAGTAGCCACACCAAATCTCTTTCAGACGGTCAATCCCGCGACTGGCGAGAAGGGACCGGTGTATCAAGGACGTACTGTCGACGAGGCGTTGTCGATTGCGGCCGATGTTCACCGGGCGCAAATTACCTGGCGTCGGACGGGCTTTAAAGAGCGCGCTCCTTTGATGAAGAAGGCAGCTAAGGTCATTCGCGACAATAGCATGCGGTACGCGAAGCTTATGACAGATGAAATGGGCAAGCCTATCACCGACGGCCTTGCCGAGCTTGAGAAATGTGCGTCGTGTTGTGAGTATTTTGCCGAGATTTCGGACAAATTTCTGAAGCCGGTGCCGCTCGATATGAGCGTTGGCTATTCGGGACCCGGCGCGCCACCCAAGGCTTTCGCGACTTTCAATCCCCTCGGCGTCATCCTCGCGATAATGCCATGGAATTTTCCGTTCTGGCAGGTCATCCGGTTCGCAGCGCCGCATCTGATGGCGGGGAACGGTGGCGTTTTGAAGCACGCTTTCAACGTGCCGGGATGTGCGTTGGCTCTGGAGGAGATCTTTAGGTTGGCGAAATTCCCCGTGGACCTCTTCCGAACTATGCTGCTTTTTGAGGCCGCTGATCGAGGATCCGCATATCGCCGCGGTAACGTTGACCGGCAGCGTCGCCGCCGGAAAGTCGGTCGCCGCGATCGCCGGCGCAGTAATGAAGAAGGGCGTGTACGAGCTCGGCGGCTCGGACGGTATATCGTGCTCGAAGACGCCGATCCCGTCGCTGCCGCCAAGATCTGCGTTCGTGGGCGCATGGTGAACAGCGGCCAGAGCTGCATCGCTGCCAAGCGACTTGTTGTGGTCGAAGGCGTAAGGCAGGCTTTTGAGCGCGCCCTGGTCGAGGAGATGCGGTGTTTCGAGATGAGTGATCCAAACGATCCGAAAACCGTTCTTGGGCCGATGGAAAGCGTGCATTTGCGGGATCAGATCGCAAATCAGGTCAGGCAAAGCATCGAAAATGGTACTCAAGTGCTTTTGGGCAGCGAGGCACCTAAGCGCGCGGGCGCTTGGTTTCCGGCAACGATTCTGACGAATGTTCTCCCAGGCCAAGCGGCGCATGATGAAGAACTGTTTGGGCCCGTTGCTGCGGTCATATCGGCCAAAGATGAGCCGGACGCGATTCGTATCGTGAATGCGAGCGAGTTCGGTCTGGGATCGGCCGTGATAACCGCCGATACGGCACGCGGCGAGCGCATCGCGAGCGAGGAATTGGATGCGGGAGCCGCGTTCGTAAATCAAAACGTTCGGTCGGATCCCCGGCTGCCATTCGGCGGCGTCAAGAATAGCGGCTACGGACGAGAGGTGTCGGAGTTCGGCATTCGAGAGTTCTGCAACATCAAGACGGTCCTCATCGAGGAACTGTAGGGGACCGCGGTTCAGGCTGGTGCCCGCGTTGACTATGAAGATGGCAGCAAAAGATCCCCACCAAATGAAGGAGCGTAGCTATGAAATCATACAAGAGCGTTGTGCGCTTGAGCCTCCTCCTGGCCGCGATGGTTGCGATCGGCCCGCCAGCTTCGGCTGCCCAACTGAAGGCCAAGACCGCAATCCTTGTCCATGGTGCGTTCGCGGACGGGTCGAGCTGGGAGAAGGTCATCCCGTACCTCGAAAAGGCCGGGCTCAAGGTTATTGCGGTTCAGAACCCTCTCGACTCGCTGGACAACGATGTCGCCACAACCAAGCGGGCAATTCGGAACGCGGAAGGTCCTGTCGTCCTGGTCGGCCATTCGTGGGCTGGGGCCGTCATCACCGAAGCGGGAAACGACGAAAAGGTCAAATCGCTCGTGTATGTCGCGGCCTACGCGCCAGACAAAGGCGAGTCGGTGCATAGCGCTTCTTCGAAATATCCAGATCCGGAAAGCCTGAAAACCTTCGTCAAGGACCCGGACGGCTACCTCACGATCAGCGAAGAGGGCATCAAGAAATATTTCGCGGCCGACCTTTCACCCGAAGAAAAGGCAATCGTAGCGGCAACGCAGGGACCGTTCCACATCAGGACCCTGACCGCTCCAATAAGCCAGGCCGCGTGGCGCGAGAAGCCGACCTTCATGGTCGTCGCGACGAAGGATGCGATCATTCCGCCGCAAATGGAAAGGGACCAAGTGAAGGCGGCCAAGGCTACGGCGATCGAGGTGCCGTCGAGTCACGTCGCGATGCTGTCGTTCCCGAAGGAGGTCGCTGAGCTGATCGTCAAGGCGGCGGAGTAACGTGCCGCAAGAGATGGTGCCGGCATGCACGACCGTCACTTTGGTCGCATGTCTTGAAACAACGGTCAACAAAAAGGAGTAGTATCATGGCAATCAAAACCATCGTTCTTGTGCATGGCGCTTTTGCCGACGGTTCTTGCTGGGCAAAGGTCATTCCGTTGCTCGCGAAGCGCGGCCTGAAGCCAATCGCCGTTCAAAATCCGCTCAGCTCGTTGGTGGACGATGTTACGGCTGCTCACCGGGTCATTCGGATGCAGGAAGGTCCGGTTCTTCTGGTCGGTCACTCCTGGGGTGGCGCAGTCATTACGGAGGCCGGCAACCATCCTCAGGTGAAAGGGCTTGTCTATATCGCGGCCGGCGCGCCGGATAGCGGTCAGTCGTTCGCCGACTGGTGGAAGGACTATACGCCCGCCCCAGGTGCGGCCGAAATCAAACCGTACGGCGAGGGCTATGTTGCATTGACCCCCGAGGGGGTCCGGAAGCATTTCGTGCAGGACATCCCGTCGGACGAGGCCGATATCGTGTACGCGACCCAGGGCCCGCTGGCAGTGAAGTGCTTCGGCGACAAGATCACGGCGGCGGCGTGGCGCTCCAGACCAAACTGGTACATCGTCGCAGCGCAAGATCAGACCATTCCTCCTAGTGTTGAGCGCGACTCCGCTAGCCGAATGGACGCCGAGACTCTCGTGCTGGAAAGCTCACATGTGCCGATGCTTTCGCAACCCGATGTCGTTGCGGAATTCATCGCCAAAGCGGCGTCGTCTCTCTAGACTCATGAGTATCGGCGAGCCTCGGGACTAAATCAAAGCCGCCTTTTGGAGGCTCTTCTCCGGTGCAAGCGGACTTCCGCTTCTGGCCCCTCGCGTCTCTTGCTGCGGCTGCACGAAAATAGTCATTGTCGGAGCGAAGCGGACATGACCGAGGTTTATGAGTACGCGCCCTTAGAATGACCCGCCATCGGGCTCAATTAAATGGGCATAACGGCTCGCAAGATTTCGCAATCTGTAAATTACCTAGTGTGAAGCGCCGCTATGGATCAGGACGGCTTACGATCGATCGGCAGCGGCGCCTGTTCGGCCACAAGGCCTCTCTTTTCGCAACGCGTACCAGAAATCAGCGGGAATGTTGGTCTTGAGCGCCGCGTGATCTTCAGAGATTCGCTCCGGTTTGCTGGCCCCGGGAATAACCGCGGCCGAAGCCGGGTGCGCCAGAGAGAACTGCAGCGCCGCTGCCTTGATCGGTATCTTGTAGTCTGCGCAGAGGTCGGAAATCTTCTCCACCTTCGCTGCGATCGCGGGCGGCACCGCTCCGTATTCGAAGTGATGGCCGCCTGCGAGCACGCCGGAGCTATAAGGGCCGCCAATCACGATATCGACTTTCTTGCGCTGCGCGGCGGGCATCAGACGCTGGAGGGCCAACTCATGATCGAGAAGCGTATAGCGGCCGGCGAGCGAGGTGGCATCCGGGTCTGCCTCGGCGAGACCGAGCAGAAGCTCCACAGGTTCGACCTTATTCACGCCGAGGCCCCAGCCTTTGATTAGACCTTGGTCGCGGAGTTTCGACAATGCTCGAAAAGCCCCCGTTCGAGCGGTTTCGAACATTGCGAGCCAGCGATCGCCGTAGAAATCCTGCGCGATATCGTGCACCCACAACGAAATCGAGATGGTCGACCTTCATGCTCTCGAGGCTGTCCTCGATCGATTTCACCGTGCCATCGGCCGAATAGTCGGGAATGATCTTGTTGGGGCGACCATGTTTGAAGATTTCGCCCTTCTCGCCGTGCTCTCGGCCGCCTGGATCTTCGATCTCATCGAGGATAAGCCGGCCGACCTTCGAACTGAGAACGTATTCGCTGCGAGGTCGCTTCAAGAGTGCTTTACCAAGGCGGATCTCCGCGAGGCCGGCTCCGTAGAACGGAGCGGTATCGAAAAAACGCGTGCCCGCGTCCCAGGCCGCGTCGACCGTCGCAAGCGCCTCGTCCTCGGGAATGTCCCGATACATGTTGCCAAGCGGTGCTGTGCCAAATCCCAACGGCCCTGCCAATAGTGCTTCCGTGACTCTCATGTGAAGCCTCCGGTGAACGATGGTGTTGGCGTTGCGGACGGACGGCGCGGAGCAGCGCGCGTCCATCCAGTACGGCAAGAACGCGTCATCCTCGACTCTATGCTGCGGATCTCCAACTGAGTAATGGTTATTTGTAAATTGAGGCAAATCGCTCGCCGCGAAAGCCAACGTGAGGCCTGAGGCTGTGTAATCGCAGGCCATTCCGAAATTCGACGATTTACATCTCTTTACGGGTTTCTGCGCGCCGTTCCGATTATACGGGACGGCCAAGACAATGTTGTCATGCCTGACGGAGTCTTGGCTGACGGCGGACGCAGGATGTAGTCGTTGCCGAAGCGGCGATAGCCGCGCTTGGACCAGAGCTTCGGAAGTTATGGTGACAACGTCGCGAAGGGACATACCGACATGATCGAGCTCACGGTCAATGGGGTCAAACACCAAGTCGACGTAATTCCCGAGATGCCTTTGCTTTGGGTGTTGCGCGACGAGCTCGGCATCACGAGTCCCAAATACGGCTGCGGGGTAGCGCAATGCGGCGCCTGCACCGTCCAGATAGACGGAGCGGCTGTCCGTTCGTGCCAGGCGCATATCGGCGACCTGGCGGGTAAGTCGGTGGTCACGCTCGAAGGGTTGAGCAACGGAGACCAGCACCCGGTTCTGCAGGCCTGGATCGAACACCAGGTTCCGCAGTGCGGCTACTGCCAGACCGGGCAGATCATGCAGACCATTTCGCTTCTTGAGCTGATTCCCAAGCCAACGGACGAGGACATCAATGAGGTGATGTCCGGCAATCTATGCCGTTGCGGAACCTACCCGCGCATTCGTGCTGCGATCCATGCGGCTGCCGCAAAAAAGAAGGCGGAGAAGTGAGATGGGCGACATACAGAGCATTTCCCGTCGGGCTTTCGTTTTCGGCTCCGCCGTCCTAGCCGGCGGCATCGCGTTCGGCTCCTACAGCGATGCTGAATCGGTCGCTACGACCGCCAGTGGCAATCCATTGGCCGTCGGCCTCGGGCCCAACTCCGTCACCTTCAATCCCTGGGTCGAGATAAGCCCGGAAAAAATAACGCTCATCGCTCAACACGCCGACATCGGTCAGGGCGTCGGCTCCGTGCAGCCGATCATGATCGCCGAAGAGATGGACCTCGATCCAGGGCAGTTCGAAATTCGCTTCGCGGGGCCCAGTCACGCCTACTTCAACACCGGCTTCGCAGACGAGTTTGCGCCGTTCCTGGCCGCGGACCAAAGCCCGGCCGCCGAAGCGGCACGCGCCGCCGCGCTTGAATCGCTTAGAAAGTCAGGCCTGCAGATGACTGGCGGGTCAAGCACGGTCCCGGATACGTACGAAAAGTTACGTGTCGCCGGCGCGGTCGCGCGCGAGACGTTGAAGGCCGCGGCGGCCAAACGTTCGGGCGTTCCTGTCGCCGACATTCGCACTCGGTCCGGCCATGTGATCCTGCCCGACGGGACCAAAATTCCCTACGTTGAACTCGCGGCGGAAGCCGCGACGATTCCGCCGGTGCTGGATGTCAAGCTGCGCGACCCGTCCAAATGGCGGATGCTGGGCAAGCCGATGACGCGCCTCGACGTTCGGTCGAAGGTCATGGGCGAGCTGAAGTTCGGCATCGATCTGAAGATGGACGGCATGATGTACGCCTCGGTCAAGCTGAACCCCAACAAGGGTCAGCCCCTGAAATCGTACGACGCGAGCAAGGCGCATGCGATGCCGGGGGTGAAAAAGATCCTCGAGATCAAAAATGGCGTCGCGGCGATCGCGACGAACAGCTGGTACGCGATGAAGGCGGTCGAAACGATCGAATGCGAGTGGTCGCCCTCGACGTATCCCGCCGAGCAAGCCGACCATTGGAAGGTTTTGGAAGCGTCGTTCAAGCCCGAATTCCTGGGCAAGGAGTGGCGGAGAATCGGCGATGTCGAAGCCGGATTGAGGGGTGGCACGCTGGTCGAGGCGGAGTATCGCGCACCCTATGTGGCACATCAGCCCCTGGAGCCGCTCAATGGGATGGCCGTCGTCACCGACGCCGGGATGGAGATCTGGGTCGGCCATCAGAGCCCTCAATTCGTGCAGTCCATCGCGGCAACGGCGATCGGCCTCAAGCCGGAACAGGTCACCTTTCACAATCAATGGACCGGTGGAAGTTTCGGGCACCGTCTTGAGTACGAGAACGTGCGTGTCCTGGCCGAAATCGCAAACCAGATGCGCGGGACGCCGATCAAGCTCGTTTTCTCGCGCGAGGAGGACTTTCTCCAGGATATTCCGCGACAGATTGCGATCGCCCGACACAAGGGGAGCGTCGACAGGGGGAAGATCGTCGCGGCCGATCTGCAATTGGCCTCGACAGCTCCGTTGAAGGGGCTGCTCGAGCGTTCGGGCATACCCTCGAAGGATCCCGATGCCCAATTGGCCTCCGGTCTGTGGAACGTCTATTACGACATCCCGAATTTTCGGGCGACAACCTATGAGGCGAAGGGGCTATCGCCGTGCACCACGTGGCGGTCGGTCGGAGCCTCGACTGCCGGCTTCTTCACCGAAAGCTTCATCGACGAACTGATCCATGCGGCCGGTCTCGATCCATTGAACGCGCGCATCGAGATGTGCGCCGTTCCGACCTACCGCAAGTTGCTGGAGACGCTCGCGGAGATGTCGGATTGGAAGGGGCCGCTCGGCAACGGCAAAGGACGGGGCGTCGCGTTCGTGGAGGCGTTCGGGACGCCGACAGCCGAAGTCGTCGAAGTCACGGTGACGGACAAAGGCATCAGGATCGACAAGGTCTGGGTCGCTGTCGATGTCGGCAAGGTCGTCGATCCCGTCAATTTCGAAAACCAGGTGCAGGGAGGGGTGGTCTGGGGGCTCGGCCACGCCATCAATTGCGAGCTGACGTACGCAAAGGGCGCGGTGCAGCAGACCAACTACAACCACCACGAAGCCATGCGGATCTACCAATGTCCGGTCATCGAGGTTCGCGGACTCGAGAACGATCCCAAAGTGAGAGGCGTCGGAGAGCCGCCCGTTCCGCCCGCCGCGCCCGCGCTCGCAAACGCGATATTCGCGGCGACAGGAAAGCGGATCCGCGAAATGCCCTTCAACAAGTTCATCGATTTCGTGTGAGGGCCGAGCCATGAAGAGTTCTCTGATCGCGGTCGTGATCGCAGCAGCTTCATCGATTGCGGCCCTCACCGGGATCGTCGCGGCCAAGGACGAGATCGTCAAGGATGCGCTGCCGCGGGGCAGCGTCAGTCGCGCCGAGGGGTTGGAGGCCTGGAAGCGGATTGAAGCCGTCGTGACGCATCCACGTTGCGCCAACTGCCACGTCGACGCCAAGGCGGTCCCGATATGGACGCCGGCGGGTGAAACCAAGCCTCGGGTGCATGGCATGAACATCCACGGCGGAGAGAGCCGCATCGGGGCTGAGGCGATCCGCTGCTCGACCTGTCACATGACCTCCACGCAGGCGAACGATCCCGCACCGGCGCCGCCGCGCGCCGGTATCGACTGGCAGCTTGCCCCGGTGGCTTTCATCTGGTTCGGCAAGAGCGGCGCCGAAATTTGTGCGCAACTGAAGGATCCCAAGCGCAACGGCGGTCGCGACGCCGTTGGTCTCCTTGTACACTTGCGGCACGATGCATCGCTAAGTGGCTTCATCCCCCGGGGGTGGGAGCCTGGAGCAGGCCGCACGACGCCGCCGGGCACCTTCGAGGATCACGTCAAAGACATGGCCCTCTGGGGAGCCGCCGGGCAACCCTGTCCGAATTGATCATTAGGGAACGGCGCGCCGCACCTTGAGCCCAGCGCGTCGATACGAACACCGTCTGATCAAGGGCGGGATCGGACACAATCTGCCGCAGGAAGCTCGCAAGCCTTCGCCGAAGCGGTCATGGACGTCGGCGAGACCTGATGGGCAGTCAATTGGCCCTCTACATCTGTAGCAAAGCAAGGAGAGAGCACATGACCGATTTTCGCAAGGAAAGTGACAGCCTCGGCGTGGTCGAAGTGGCTGCAGACAAGCTGTGGGGAGCGCAAACCCAGCGTTCTCTCGAGCATTTCAGCATCGGTACCGATCTGATACCCCGCGAAATGATCACGGGATACGCGATCCTGAAGAAGGGCGCGGCGGCGGCAAACGGTGCGAGCGGGCGGCTGGACGATACGCGATATAAACTGATTGTCCAGACCTGCGACGAAATCCTGGCAGGCCAGCACCACGACATGTTCCCGCTGCATGTGTGGATGACGGGCAGCGGTACGCAATTCAACATGAACGTCAACGAGGTGATTTCGAATCGCTGCAGCCAGTTGGCCGGTACGCCCCTCGGCAGCCATAGGCCGGTCCATCCCAACGATCACGTCAATATGGCGCAATCGTCGAACGATTCCTTTCCGTCGACGATGAATATTGCGGCAGGCGTGAACGTCAAACAGCGGCTGATTCCGGCGGTGACAAAATTGCGCGACGCAATCGCTGCCAAATCCCAGGAATGGGACAACATCGTCAAGATCGGCCGAACGCATATGCAGGACGCGACCCCGTTGACGCTGGGCCAGGAATGGTCGGGCTACGCCGGCATGCTGTCGGACGACCTGGAGCGGATCGAAGCAGCCCTGCAGGGCGTCTATCGGCTGGCGCTCGGCGGCACGGCGGTCGGCACCGGCATCAATTCGGCGCCGGGCTTCGCCGAAGCGGCCGCGGCCGAAATCGCCAAGCTCACCGATCTGCCGTTCGTGACCGCCCCGAACAAATTCACCGTGCAAGGCGCGCACGACGCACTGGTGCAATTGTCGGGTACGATGCGCACGCTTGCGGTCTCGCTCTACAAGATCGCCAACGATATCCGGCTGATGTCCTGCGGGCCTCGCGCGGGCTTCGCCGAGCTGTCGATACCGGAAAATGAGCCGGGCTCCTCAATCATGCCTGGCAAGGTCAATCCCACCCAGTGCGAGGCGCTGACCATGATCTCTGTCCAGGTGATGGCCAACGATGTGGCGGTCGGATTCGGTGGCGCGGGCGGTTACCTCGAAATGAACGTCTACAAGCCGCTGATGATCTTCAACATCACGCATTCGATCACGATCCTGAGCGACGGCTGCGTCAATTTCCGCAAATTCCTCGTGGAAGGGACCAAGCCGAATCTGAAGAAGATCAACGAATACGTCGATCGCTCCTTGATGCTGGTGACGGCGCTGTCACCCGTCATCGGCTATGACAAGGCCTCGAAGATCGCGCACTACGCGATGGACAACGATCTCACGCTCAAGGAAGCCGCCCTCAAGCTCGGTTTCGTCAGCGAGGACGAGTTCAACCGCGTTGTGGATCCGGCCAAGATGGTCAAGCCCTATGTAGCCAGCGCCGCGACCTCAACGGCCGCGTAAACGCCTGTTCTGCAGCGAGGGCCGGATTCTCGACCTCGGCCCTCGCGGTCCCGTATGCCGCCCGCTGGAGGAAGGGCCATGACCGAAGAGCGTTCTGAGCTGAGCCTTGCCTTCGCGAGAGTTCTCTTCGTGAACGGCCAGGCAACCGATCAGATCGTCGCCTCTATCCGACGGCTCACCAGCAAGCTCGGGCTGAAAGCGGAGCTGCTACCACGTTGGGGCGAGCTCCAATTGAGATCGGAGAACGACGGGGCGCCGCAAATCGCCTATGTCGAGGCGGATCCGGTCGGGGTTGACATGGATCGCGTCGTTTCCACGATGCAGACGGTCGCCGACATCGAGACGGGCCGGCTTTCGCCGGAGCAAGCGAGCAAACTGATCGAGGCCCTCGCCAAGGCGCCGCCCACGCCGGCGTGGCTTTTCGCTCTGGCCGCAGCCGCCGGCGCAGTCGCGCTCGCGATCATCTTTGGCGTCCACCACGAACTTACCGCGCTTTTGATCTTCCTGAGCGCCGGCGCCGGCGCATTCCTCCGTCGCGCCATCGCTCGAGTGAGCACGAACATCTTCCTTCAACCGTTCTGCGCCGCGCTTCTGGCCGGGCTGATGGGCGGGCTCGCGGTGCACTATCAGCTGAGCACCGCGTTGCGGCTCGTCGTGGTGTGCCCCTGCATGGTGCTGGTTCCGGGGCCGCATATTCTCAACGGCACGCTCGACCTGGTGACCGGGCGGATTCATCTGGGGAGCGCACGCCTGATATATGCCGGCCTCATCGTGGTCGCGATCTCGACCGGATTGCTCTTGGGCCTCGTGCTGACGGGCGCATCGCTGCCCATCGATCCGCCCGGTCAAGGGGTGCCGCTCTGGCTCGACGTCATCGCGGCCGGGGTTGCGGTGGCTTGTTACAGCGTCTTCTTCTCGACACCTCCGCGCATGCTGCCATGGCCCGTCGCGGTCGGCATGCTGGCGCATGCGTTGCGCTGGGTCGCCATGACCGAGCTTGGGGCCGGCGTGGCAACTGGCGCGCTGGTGGCCTGCGTCGTCGTGGGCTTGCTGCTCACACCGGTGTCGCGTCGTTACCACTTACCGTTCGCGGCTATCGGCTTCGCTTCCGTGGTCTCGATGATACCCGGCGTCTACATCTTCAGGATGATGAGCGGGCTGACGCAGATCGCCGATACGGCGCAAGCGACGTCGGAGCTTGTCGGCGCGACGATCGCCGATGGTGTCACGGCAGTCGCGGTCATATTGGCGATGAGTCTCGGCCTTATCGTGCCGAAAATGGCGATCGACCGTTTTGGGGACTGGCGCGCTCGAAGGAGTTGAAGATGCTCATATCCGCGCGAAACTCGGAGGTGGCGAGCAATTCGGTCGCGCCGTCCGACGAACAGGCCGCCGTGCTCCGGATGGAGGACCAATTGCCACCGGTGCTCAGCGTCATCGCGGGCATGGTCGATCTGACCGGATTCTTCATGCTGGGCAATATCTTCACGGCGCACATCACCGGCAACCTCGTGGTCGCGAGCGCGCTGGTGGTGCGGGGAGGCCTGGTGAATCCGGCCCAATTGCTGGCGATCCCGGTCTTCATGATCGCTCTGGCACTAGTCTGGCTCATCGCAGAACTTTCCAAGCGAAAGGGACCCTCCCTTGTGCGGCTGCTGCTGGTCGTGCAGTTCCTGCTGCTTGCGGCGGTACTGGTATTCTGCGTCTCTGCCAAACCGTCGAGCAATCCCCACGGGATGCTTGCCCTTGTCGCCGCCCTCATAACAGTCACCGCCATGGCGTGTCAGTACGCACTGCTCCGCCTGGCGTTGCCCAAAGCAATCTCTACGGCCGTCATGACCGGCAATCTTACGAATACCGTTCTTTCGATCATGGACGCGATATCGCGCGGCCACCCGCTGATGAGTGCCGACGGCGGTCGATTGAAACGATCGCTGCATCTTCTGTTTGGCTTTCTGTTGGGATGCATCATTGCCGCTATGGCGATTTCCACGATGGGCGAATGGGCTTGGTCGCTGCCCGCGGCACTCGCCGCGCTCGTGGTAGCGCGGCCGGTGATGTGGTCCGGCGCCGTTGAAACGCACGAGAGATGAAAGAGCGGAATACGTCCGCTGCAACCCGCGCGCCTTGCGCAGCGCCTCCCGCTCGCGGCAGAGATCGTCAACCTTCGCCCGCATTCGCGATAGCAGAAGCTCGGCGGATGCCGTCGACATGCCCGCCCGCCGCAACATCCGGATCTCGCGCTCCTGGGCGCGGAGCTGGCCGCGCATGCGGGTGATCTCATTGCGCACCCAGTCGAGTTTGGCAGGTCTCACCGCGCGCTCAGGTCCTCGGGCAGTCGCCGGCTTTCCTTATGACCTTGGCGTCGCCGAACTCGCCGCTGGCGGCCGGCTGAACGCGAGTGCGCCGGCGCAGCCGGTCTTCCGCAAGAGCGCCTCGGCCCGCATGGCGGCGGCGTTGGCGCTTGTGCACTCCACCGCTTCGCCTAGCGCGAGACCGTCGTCGGCCAAGACGAAAGGAAGCGCGACGTAGTAGGTGACGTCCATCGCGGCTACTCCTTGCGATCGCGCGCCGAAGGAAGCCGGCCACGCGCGTAGCCGGTCGAGATCTTCGACCGGAGCTCCTTGAGCTGGTATTCGAGGAAGTCGTAATCGCAGGCCAGTCCGAAATTCGACGATTTACATCTCTTTACGGGCTTCTGCGCGCCGTTCCGATTATACGGGACGGCCAAGACAATGTTGTCCGGCGTGGTCGAACTCATCCCTGACAGAGCCTGGCTGACGGCGGACGCTTTCATCGATGTGAAAGGGCTCACGGCGGCATCCAAAAGCAAAACAGGAGGGAAAGACTATGAGCAAGGGAAAGGTGCTTGTGACTGGATCCAATGCCACCCGGATTGAAGTCCAGGGCAGCGGTTGGGGGCCAACGGGCAATTATCTCAACGAAACCGTCGTCCCGATAATGGCGTTGATCAGCGCCGGCTACGACGTTCAGCTCGCCACTCCAAACGGTACCAAGCCGCATATGGACAAAGCCTCCGACTCGGCTGTGCATTTTGGTGGCGACACATCTGCATACGCCCGCGCCAAGGACTTCTGGACTGATGATTCCACGATGAACCAGGTTAGTACCCTGCGTTCGGTGATCGAGGAGACCGGAAGCGCCGCGGTAAACGATCCGAGCGCTACGAACGTCGCGCAGATCGTTATCGGCGGTACGAGACGTCTGACGCCGGACGATGCGTTGTCGATGCCGTCTTTCGGCCATGCGTACTCCGACGATGAGATCGCCGCGGTCGCGAACTACGTCACCGCCCGCTTTGGAGCCAAGGGCTCATCACTCACAGCGCGGGACGTTGCCGACCTGCGAGCACAGGTGTCGAACTAGGCGTTTTTCACCGACTGGCCAATCTTGCCTTCCATAGAAATTGGTTCGGGACGCAAGTTGTTTGGTCCTAGGAGGCCGGCATGGATGTCGGGACTTGGCTTCGAAATCTTGGTCTCGGACAATACGAGAGCTCGTTTAAGGAGAACGAAATCGACAGCGAGGTTTTGCCGAGTTTGACTTCGGAGGATTTAAAGGACCTAGGCATTTCCTTTATTGGGCACCGTCGAAAGATTTTGTCAGCAATAGCTGACCTCTCGGCACCAGCTCCGGCGCCTTCCGCTCCGAAGCCATCTTCGGATAACAAGCGGGTCTCTAGTGACGTCGCTAGTGAGCGGCGGCAGTTGACGCTGATGTTCTGCGATCTCGTTGGATCGACTCCCTTGTCAGCTCAACTTGACCCTGAAGACATGGCCGATCTGATACGCGCATTTCGGGATGCTGTCTCCGCCTCTGTCTCTCGTTTCGACGGTAACGTTGCAAAATGGATGGGCGACGGGGCACTCGTCTATTTCGGCTACCCTCATGCACATGAAGATGATGCGGAGCGTGCCGCCAGGGCGAGCCTAGCGCTTCAAAACGTTCTGCAAGGTCTAAGTCGCGAGGGCGTTCCGTTGAAAGCGCGAGTAGGTATTGCGACCGGCTTAGTTGTGGCAGGAGAACTGATTGGCGAGGGTGCAGCACGTGAGCGCGGCGTGGTTGGCGATACACCCAATCTGGCGGCGCGACTCCAGAGTCTTGCTGAGCCCGGCGGCATTGTGGTCGCCGAGGCAACACGACGACTTTTGGGCAGAGCCTTTAAGCTCAAGCCACTGGGACCGCTAACTGTTAAGGGGTTTGACGCAGCGGTTCAGGCTTGGTCGCTCCTGGGTGAAGCAGCTCATGTTGACCGGTTCGAGGCGTCGCGAACCGAGGCCTTGACCGGGTTCGTGGGTCGCGAACACGAAGTGTCCTTTTTGACGGACCGCTGGCGTGGTGCGCTGGAGGGAGAGGGGCATGTCGTGCTGCTTTGTGGAGAGGCAGGAATCGGCAAGTCACGCACAATCGCAGAACTTCGCAAGCGAATCGGCGAAGAGCGCAGCATTGTCATGCGCTATCAATGTTCGCCACATCACGTTAATGATGCCTTCTATCCGATTATCGGCCAAATCTGGCACGCGGCCAGTCTTGTGAGTGACGAGCCGGCCGCAACGCGGTTGGACAAGCTTGAGACATTGACTGGTCTCTCCGGACTAGACAACAAAGAGGAAATCGCGCCCTACGTCGCTTCGCTACTCTCGGTCCCGACGGGTGATCGATACAAGCCGCTCGAAATGTCGCCGGCGGAGCTGAAGGAACGGACTGTAGCCGCGTTGATTTCTTTGTTCGTTGGTTTGACCAGACAAGGGCCCGTGCTTGCGGTGCTCGAGGATGTGCACTGGATCGACCCGTCGTCCCGCGACGTGTTTAGCCGTCTCGTCGAGAGACTGCAGGATTTGCGGGTGCTGTTGGTCGTAACATATCGGCCCGAGTTCGCGCCACCGTGGATTGGTCGTGGGCTTGTTACGGCCTTATCCCTCAATCGTTTCGGCCGACGGCAGACCGTTTCGATGGTCAATAGGATAACGGGGGGCAAGTCGCTTCCCGCGGAAGTCTTAGAGGAGATAATCGTTAAGACTGATGGCGTTCCACTCTTTGTCGAGGAATTGACGAAGACCGTGTTGGAGTCCGGCCTGCTCCGGGAGGAAGGGGACTCTTATGTATTTGCCAAAGAACTAACGCCACTCGCAATTCCAGCGACGCTACAAGATTCCCTGATGGCGCGACTGGATCGTCTATCGCCGGTCAAAGAGACCGCGCAGATTGGAGCGACTATCGGACGCGAGTTTTCTTACCGGTTGTTGGATGCAATATCACCTATCAAGGGGGCGCAACTCGAGAAGGCACTTCGCGAACTGATCGAATCCGAACTGATTTACGCTCGCGGTTCACCACCTGAAGCGACCTATATTTTCAAACACGCCTTGGTGCAGGACACGGCTTATGCGTCGCTCTTGCGAAGCCGCCGACAGCGCATACACGCCGATATCGCACGCGCGCTAGTCGAACAATTTTCCGATAAGGCTGAATCGGCGCCCGCGATCATCGCCCACCACTACACTGAAGCAGGACTTTATGAGCCCGCAGTGCGTTACTGGCTCGCTGCCGCAGAGAGAGCGTTGTCCAAGTCGGCCCCGACCGAAGCTGATCGCCATATTGTAGCCGGGCTGGCCTTGGTGCCCCACCTTGCTCAGGGATCCGATCGACAATCTCTTGAATTATCGTTGCATCTTGCGCATGCAAATGCGCTCTTACCGCTGAAGGGCTACAGCACCTCGGAAACCCTGGCCGCATTGATGGCGGCAAAGCAAATTCTCGAGTCTGGAATTGGGTCAGATTTGCAACGCATCTTGGTATTACACGGTCTTTGCACCGCAAATTATGTAGCTGCCAAGATGAACGCAGCGCTCGAAATCGCCCTGCAGATGGTTGAATTTACCGACCGGCAAGACGATCCCGCATTCCGCTTACTTGGTTACCGTGCGCTCGGCTCCGTGCAATACTTTACTGGACAATATCGTCAGGCGCTGGAGACTTTGCGCTTGGCTGAGGGATATCGAGATCCCATTAAGCTCAAGTTGCTAAGCTATCGCTTTGGAATCGATCCCGGTCTTGCAGTCCTCTGCTACAAGCTATGGGCAATGATGGAGCTCGGCCTTCTCGATCAAGCGAAACAAGTCGCCGAGCAGGTGACGGCTGAACTTAAAGACCATGGACACCCACCGACCATAGCAACTTGCACGTTCTTTGGGGTAATTTGGCCCGAACTCCTGTCCGGTAAAGCTGAGGAATGTGAGCAACACAGTGCGGATCTTGTCGCTTATTGCACCGAAAAGAAGGTAGCGCAATTCCGGCTCTGGGGAACACTCTCACTTACGTGCGCGCGCTCAATGATAAAGCCAACGCCCGAAAACATTGCTGCGTTTCGCGATGCCATTAGCGCGCAGCACGCAACTGGCGCGCATCTCGGAGATTCGTTTTTCTTTGCGAACCTTACCGCTGCTCTGCTGGGAGCCGGAGAGGTGTCGGAAGCTGATCTGACACTGCAACGCGCCTTCGATTTTGTAGAACAATCGGGCGAACGATGGTGGCTGGCCGAATTATATCGTCTCACGGGCCTGGTAAAGCTGACGCAAGCGGAGCCAGATATGGAAGGGGCTGAGGCCGCATTCCTAAAGGCCATCGAGACGGCGCGGCAGCAAGAAGCGCGTCTGCACGAACTACGTGCGGTAACAGAACTTGCAAGGTTAGGGCGTAGGAATGCTACGAGCCGTGATCGCCGGATGATGTTAGAGCCAATCTTGGATGTCATTGAGGGCGGCGAAGAGACACGCGAGGTTCGTGACGCCAGGGCGCTTCTTTTGGAACTCGTTTGAAATGGCGCCCGACGAAGGATGGCAAGACCGCGAACTCAATCGGGAAAAGGGTTTTCCAGGAAGCGTGCGTCAGTTGTCATGGCTGGAGTGGCGAAAGCCCCGTATCATCGTGGGCAACGCTGATCGGACCTGCTGCAGTAAACGATCCTGGCGCAACCAACATCGCCCAGATCGTGATTGGCGGTACGAAGCGTCTCACGCCAAGGACGATACGAGTCATCGAGTGTGGGCGATCAACCGGAAGCAACGTTTTCAGCCACCAAGCTCAACTATGAAGGTGCGAGCGCTCGAAGCGCCCGTCTGACGCCCCATTGGCGGAACAAGCTCTTGTCGGAGTTGAAATCCATTTTTCAGCCGTAGCTCAAATTGGGGCGAGCAAAACGGACATCTGCGCGATTAGAGTGGTCACCATTTCGGAGCGCGCCGGCCAACCGGCGAATGTGAGATGGATCAATCCGCCGACCCACGAGCAACTTGTTAGGTCCGTGCGAGCACTGGCCGTCCTACAGGCTAGAATCGATCATGCGCAACCTTCGCAGCCGAAGCGGCGCAAGAGACAACCGCACCCGCCAAAGGCGGCGACGACCGATAAGACCGATAATCGGTTCGCGGAATGGGCGGCTATGGAACGGCCGCTTTCAAAGCGGTCGTTGAGTGTGGATGTTAGATCTCGCTGGCTCCCGCTGGCTGGACCTAGTCCAAACTTCCTCTTGATGGACTGGACCGAGCAGCACAGTGCCTCTTACCGCCTGATGAGGCGCCGTACCCCTCTATGCCGAGATGGTGGCATCGGCCGCGCGTGTGGAGATCAACCGCTCCGATTTGTGCAAACGCATTAGATCATGCTCGATCATTTCGGTCCCGGGATCAGCTGTGACCAAACGTGCAAGTGGGGTATCGAGTGGGATACTTGTGCACGAGGATTATCGGTGCGCCAACATATGCGCATGCCGCTTGCGGGTCGCCACCCAATACTGGGCGAGTCTGGCCTCGCTCTCCTTCAAATCCTTCACTTTCGACTCGACGATGTTGTACTTGATGGCGTCCACCAAACTGCCTATCCTCGTCGCACATCGATAGGCGAGATGTTCGAGCACGGGAAACCATTCGATCAAACGGCCGAACAAGCGCTTCGTCGGCTCGTCTCCCGAGCACAATCGGCGTCGGTCATAGGAGTCTGGCCTCGCTCCAGCGGAGGCAGCTCCCGCATCGGCGGGCCCATCACCGCAGCGGAATCCAGAGCGGGCTCTTCCAGGCCCTCAACGCCTCTAGGAAGACCTGGAGCTTGGACGGCAGGAATCGGCGCGTGGGGTAGACCGTGTGAATGAAGATTTCGGGAGAGGACCATTCTGGGAGCAGGCGAATGAGTTCTCCTCTTGCGATCCGCGCGTCGCAAAATGTTGAGGGGAGGAACCCGATGCCGTGGCCGCGGTATGTGAAGGCGCTCACAGCATGGTGGTCGCGAGCGGAGACCGGACCGGAAACATGTACCCTGATCGATTTTCTGCCGCTGGCGAGCTCCCACTCTGCTTCATTGTTCCGCCCGTTAAGAAGGACGCATTGATGCTCGCGTAGATCGTGGGGTTTGGACGGAGGATTGCGACCGCCGAGGTAGTCCGGCGTGCAGACGAGATAGCGGACGCTCTTTCCGATGCGTTGAGCGACGAGCGTCGAATCCCGCAATTCCCCATAGCGCAGGGCGACGTCGACATTCTCGGCAATCAGGTCGAGGAAAACGTTGGTGACGAACAGATCGATCTGAATGCGAGGATAGGTCCGCAAGAACGACGATATGAATTCATAAAACGATTCCTGTCCTATGGTGACGGGCACCGAAACCCTGAGCAGCCCCTCCGGCTTTCGTTGAGCCTGCGTGAGGGCCCGTTCGGCATCGTAGAGCTCGCCGAGGGGTTCGCTGCACTGAGTGAAGTAGGCGCGCCCCTGCGGCGTCAGGTTCAGCCGGCGCGTCGTGCGCTGGAGAAGCGTCGCGCCGAGTTGCTCCTCGAGCACCGTCACCCTGCGGCTGACCGTCGACACGGGCATGCCGAGGGCGCGCGCCGCACGGCTGAAGCTTTCGAGTTGCGCCACCTTTGCGAAGATCGCGATGTCGTTGAGGTCGATCATGCCGCTATTTTCTCATAAGTGGAAAATAGATTCCATATATTTTCATCTAATCAAAGGATGCTCCATTCGGCAGACTTCCCCCAGGCAACCGACGCAACAGCGAAGGGGTCGGATGGCAGACAAAGTCGTAGTCGGTGGTGCCAGCCTCTTCGGAGAGAAGTTCGCAAACGGGTTTTGTCGGAGACGCGACAACAGGCTCGCGAGGGGCCCGTCACTTCATTGATCTCACTAGGGAGAAGAGAAATGTGCTTCGTTACGCGGCCGTTGGCGGTGTTCTTGGGTGCCATCATTCTGATTGCTGCGACCGCAAGTAGCTCACTTGCCCAGAAGCGAACGCCACTACAGACGATCGAATTCCCACCGGGTTACGAGACGGTAGTTGTGATTGCTGAACTCAAGTCGGGCGAGTGCACCGGCCGCCATGGTCATCCAGGAATCGAAAGCGCCTATGTTCTGGAAGGAGAGGCTGTTGCGAAGTTCGATGGCAAGCCGGACTTGATTCTCAAAGCGGGACAGCCGCTGCAGTTCGCACTCGAAGAAGTGCATAACGTCTGTAATGTCAGCGGCGGGCTGTTCAAGGCTATCGCCCACTACATCGTCGAAAAGGGTAAGCCGTTGGTATCACGTGCTCCGTGATATCCACCGAATTGCTGCCACAGAGCGCGATCGGTTTGTCTTGGCAGCTTTTCAGTTCGCGCGCTTGCCGAGTGTAAAGCTCGACACGGTGACAAGCGCCGCGTTTTCTAAGAGGAGGACTGGTCATGCTGAGACAAGTTAAATTAGCGGTATCATTTGTCGTGGTTGCCTTCTCGCTCATAGCGGAAGGCACGCTGGATGCGCGCGCCGACTCGAAACTGCCAGATCCCCGCAATGCAGCTGTAGCGCAACAGCTTTTCCGGTTGGATTGTGGTCGCTCCCTCGCAAACGACGAATCGGTATGGACGCCGGGCCAGAACGTCGGAGTTAGCATCGAGTTCTCATCGACCTGCTGGCTTATCAGGCATGGAAACGAATGGTTGCTCTGGGATACCGGTGTTCCTGAGACAGCGTTCAGCGACCCCCGAGGTTGGTCCACCTTGCCGAAGCTGATCGTCTATCACCTCGATAGGACACTGACAGATCAACTCGCCGAGATCGGGCTGAAGCGAGACGATATCGCTCGGGTCGCAATATCGCACACGCATGGAGACCACATAGGCAATGTGAGCTTGTTCCCCAACTCCACAATTCTGATGCAGCGGGCTGAGTACAGCTGGATACATTCCCCCGACGGGTCGAATGACAACGTGAATCAATTGATGGCACTGGCGCGTAAACTCTTGGGCACCCCGAAGAACCTTCAGCTCATCGACGGTGATACCGATGTATTCGGCGACGGGAGCGTCATTTTGGTTTCCACACCAGGGCACACTCCCGGCAGCCAGTCGCTGCTAGTTCATCTCAAGAATTCTGGCTTCATCATTCTGTCCGGCGACGTCGTCCATCTGGAAGGGAATTTCGAACAAAGCATAGTTCCGTCCCTCAATACCAATAAGCCGGAATCGATCGCGTCGATGGAAAGAATCAGGCAGCTGATCGGAACATACAAGGCGACGCTCTTCATCAATCATGACAAGAAGCAATCCGACAAGCTTAAGTTGCTCCCTGCTTTCTACGACTAAGATTTGGCGATTGGTCGTCGCACCCCGGCAAAATTGAGGCGCCGGCCGGGCTAACAAACATCAAATGCGAAAACGCGGCGAAAGCACGAGAGAACGGGAATGGCCGATACGACTGTACGACTAAGGGCAGCGGAAAAGATCGGGCCCGCGGATGACGCATTCCGAAAAGTCGCTTGGCGCCTCATACCATTCATGATCCTGCTCTACTTTGTAGCGTTCCTTGACCGTATCAATATCGGCATCGCTGCACTCACAATGAACAAGGATCTCGGAATTTCAGCGACGGCTTATGGAAATGCGGCTGGAATATTCTTCCTCGGATATTTTCTGTTCGAGGTTCCGAGCAATATCATGCTCGAGAAGGTCGGTGCGCGCAGATGGATCGCAAGGATCATGGTCACATGGGGCCTTCTCTCTGCGGGTATGACCTTCGTGCAGGGAGAAACCAGCCTTTTTGTAATCCGCTTCCTGCTTGGCGCTGCGGAAGCCGGATTCTTTCCCGGTATGATCTTGTACCTCACTTATTGGTTTCCCGCGTCAACTCGGGCGAAGATAACTGGTGCTTTCCTCGTCGCAATTCCGTTATCGAGCGTTCTTGGTGCTCCAGTTTCCAGCGCAATTCTTGACCTGGAGGGATTTGGCTTACGTGGCTGGCAATGGCTTTTCTTGATGGAAGGAATTCCAGCGATCCTGCTTGGATTTGTAGTTTTCAAATATTTGACCGACAAGCCAGCCGATGCTGAATGGCTCTCTCCGTCGGAACGTCAGATTGTCAGCGACAGGATCGCCACGGAGGCTGCTCATAGCGGCGAAAAGCACTCTCTCGCGGCTGGATTGGTGAGCCTCAAGGTGTGGCTTTTTGGTCTAATCTACTTCGGAATTGTTATCGGCGTTTATGGCATGAGCCTTTGGTTGCCGCAAATCGTCAAAGGCTTTGGCGAGCTAAGCAACCAGCAGGTGGGGCTTATAACTGCCATTCCTCACGCGTTTGGTGCCGTCGCGATGGTTATTTGGGGGCGGCACTCCGATAAGGCGGGCGAGCGGGTTTGGCACATGGCGTTGGCGGCGTTTGCTGGCGCTGGTGGTCTGGTTGCGAGTGCTTTCCTTGCGAGCGCGCCGATTGTGGCCTTGAGTGCCATGACGTTCGCAGCAATTGGAATATACTCGGCGCTGCCGGTCTTCTGGACATTGCCCACTGCAATACTGCGTGGGACAGCCGCGGCCGGCGGCATAGCCTTGATCAATTCACTGGGGAATCTGAGTGGGTATCTCGGACCCTCGATGGTTGGCTATCTCAAGGATCAGACTGGTAGCTTCCAGTCCGGTCTGATCATGCTGGGAGGATTTCTCGCGATGGCGGGTCTCCTGGTGTTCGCGGTCACTCGCAATCGGGCCCCAAAGCGTTCATCTTGAAAAGGTGATCAAGCGGGTGGACTGCCCTGGGGTCCACAGGTCCAGCAGCGACCTGGTCACCAGCAGCATGTTGGGCTGCTTCCGTGGTCCCTCAGGGATTCCTAAAGAATGGCAAATGGAAACCCTGATACGATGGAAGATGAAACCCACCGAAACGGGCGCCGGCCGGTCTAGCTTTGCTCCCTGACTTCGCGCGGGGTGATCGTTCCGTTGGACTTTACGCTCGGTACGAGTGCGGCCATCGTCAGGACAGTCCCCTTTTGAAACCGAGCATGGCGTGACCGGGCATGCCGAGGGCGCGCGCCGCACGGCTGAAGCTTCGAGCTGCGCCACCTTTGCGAAGGTCGCGATGTCGTTGAGATCGATCATGCTGCAGCTTTCTCATTAATGGAAAATAGATTCCATATATTTCCATCTAATCAAAGAAGGCTCCATTCGACACATTTCCACCAACGCAACCGACGCAACGGCGGAGGGGTTGGATGGCAGACAACATCGAGACTGCGCCGAAAGGGACGAAGGCCGGGCTGCACGAGATTCAAAAGAGGCTGGGGTTCATTCCGAACCTGGTCTCGGCTCTTGCCGACGCGCCGGCCGCGCTGGACGGCTACCTCGCTCTGGACCGGGCCTGGAACCATTCGTCCTTCACGGCCGAGGAACGCCAGATCGTCCTGCTCGCCGCGTCCGTGGAGAACAGTTGCCGCTACTGCGCAGCAGTCCACACGACGATGCTGAAGGCGATGCGGACGGCCCCCGCCACGATCGCCGCCATCCGGAACCGGATGGCGCTTCAGGAGCCGAAACGGAATGCCCTCGTGAAGATCACTGGGGACATCGTTGCAGGACGGGGCTTCGCTTCGGAAGGCGCCAAGCGGGATTTCCTTGCTGCCGGCTACGACGCCACCGCCCTGAAGGAACTCACGGTCGGCATCGCTCTGGCGACGATGGGCAACTACCTCGACCACCTGGATCCGACTCCGATCGATCCGGCTCTCACAATTGAAGCGCGCTGAGGCGCCTCACTCATCAAAGGAGAAAGACAATGTCGACATCGAAAACGATCGTGATTACCGGTGCCTCCCAGGGCATCGGCGCGGGCCTCGTCAACACGTTCGCGGGGCGCGGCTACAACGTGGTCGCCACCTCGCGGAGCGTCAGCCGGTCCAGCGAGATTCCGGCCTCCGACAAGGTGGTCCGCGTGGACGGCGACATCGCCGATCCGGCGACCGCCCGCAAGGTGGTTGAGACGGCGCTCTCCCGCTTCGGCAGAATCGATGCCCTCGTCAACAATGCCGGCATCTTCTTCGCCAAGCCCTTCGTCGACTATACGCTCGACGATTACCGCAAACTCGCGGCAACGAATGTCGAAGGCTTTCTCCATCTGACGCAGCTCGTCGTGCGCCAGATGGTGGCGCAGAAGAGCGGCGGCAGCATCGTCAGCATCACGACGCCCCTGATCAGCCACCCGATCGCCGGCATGCCGGTGTCGGTCGCCATGATCACCAAGGGCGGCATCGAGGCCGCCTCCAAGAATATCGCGATGGAATATGCGCGCGACGGCATCCGCGTGAACACGGTGGCGCCGGGCGTCGTCGACACCCCGCTGCACAGGGACAACCCGAAGGATTTCCTGAAGACGCTTTCGCCGATGAACAGCATTTCGAGCGCGCAGGAGATCGTCGATGCGGTCGTCTTCCTGACCGAGGCTCCGCACATCACCGGGGAGGTGCTGAACGTCGACGGCGGCGCACATCTGGGCAGATGGTAACCCTTGGCCACGCGCCGGCCGCTGGCGCCGAACAGCGGCTGAAGGATCTCGGCATCACCCTGCCGCCTCCGCCGACTCCCTTCGGGGACTATGTGGAGACGGTGCAGATCGGCAGGCTGCTCTTCCTGAGCGGGATGCTGCCGGTGGTCGACCGCAAGCCGCAATTCATCGGTCGTCTGGGCGGGGAGTTGTCGGTGGAGGAGGGCCGAAACGCCGCAGAGCTCGCGGCCCTCAGCGCCCTCGCCGCCGTACGGGAGCATCTCGGCTCGCTCGACAAAGTGACAGGCGTCGCCAAGCTCGGCGTCTACATCGCAACGGCAGGGGACTTTCGCGATCACCCGAAGGTCGCCGACGGGGCTTCCGAAGTGCTCCTCAAGGTCTTCGGTCCCGAGATGCTGTCGGGCCGTGTCGTGCTCGGCGTGGCCAGCCTGCCTCTGGGCTTGCCGGTCGAGGTAGAACTTGTTCTCGAGGCCGCCGCGTAGACACTGGGTGCCGGACTCGGCACGACAACCTGATGGATATAAACGATGACTTTCTCCGATACCGTCATACAACCGCTCAAGCTTCGCTCCCTCGTCTCACGCGGTGTGCTCGTTCCGCTCAACTTCACGCTTGGAACGAGTGCCGCGATCGTCAGGACGGTTCCTCTTTTGCTGGTCGATCTCGTGACGGATGACGGCGTGCCCGGGCACGCCTACACATTCTGCTACAGACCATCGGGAGCCCGCGCGATCGCCGCACACCTGGCGGAAGCCTTCGACCTGCTGGCGGGCGGCCGGGTGACCCCCTACGACGCGGCACGTTCCCTTTCGCGCCAGTTTGCATTGCTTGGCGTCACGGGCACCGTGCGAATGGCTCTTTCGCTGTTCGACATGGCGCTCTGGGATGCGCTCGCGCGATCCAGGGGAATGCCGCTCGCCGCTCTGCTGGGTAGCCAGCCGCGGGCGTTGCAGGCTTATGACAGCCGCGGTCTCGGGCTGATGGAGCCGGACCGTCTGTCGAAAGAAGCCGATGCGCTGCTCGCAAGCGGATTGAAGGCCGTCAAGCTTCGATTGGGATATCCGTCGGCCAAAGAGGATATCTCCGCCTTGAAGGCCGTACACCGCGTCGTCGGCGACGCGGTCGCCATCATGGTGGACTACAATCAGGCGCTTACGACGGCTGAAGCGATCGCTCGCGGACGACAACTCGAGAACGAGGGGATCTACTGGCTCGAGGAACCGATCCCCCACGAGGACTATGACGCGCATTCCACCATCGCCAGAGAATTGCGCGTACCTGTCCAGATCGGTGAGAATTTCAACGGACCGGAAGGCATGCTCACTGCCCTGAGCGCTCACGCCTGCGACTACGTCATGCCTGATGTTGCCAGGATCGGCGGCGTCAGCGGCTGGATGCAGGCCGCCGCGCTTGCAGCTGCAAGGGGCGTCGAGATGTCTTCGCATCTGATGCCGGAGGTCAGCGCTCAGCTTCTTTCGGCCACGCCGACGGCACATTGGCTCGAATACGTGGATTGGGCTGACGCCTTGCTGCAGGAACCGTTGCGAATAATTGACGGCAAAGTGTTGACGTCACAGCGTCCCGGCAGCGGAATTGTTTGGGACGAAGACAAAATATGTCGGCTTGAGGTGATTTGACTATGTCAGACGAAGTCAAAGTCGGCACATGTGGTTTCGACCACGTGGGGTTGAGCGTTCGCGATCTTGCGACTTCGCGGAAGTTCTTTTGCGACTGCCTTGGATGGCACGTTGTCGGTGAACGTCCGGATTATCCGGCGGTGTTCCTGTCGGACGGACACTGCGTCCTCACGCTGTGGGAGGTCGCGCCACCTGACATGGCGATCGCGTTCGATCGGTGCGCCAATGTCGGTTTGCATCATCTGGCGCTCGCGGTCGCCGACCGGGCCGGCCTCGACGCCCTTTACCAGCGAGTATCGGGCTGGCCCGACGTTGTCGTCGAGTTCGCACCGCAACTGTCCGGCTCCAGCCCTAAGATCCATTTCATGGTGTACGAGCCGGGCGGCGTGCGGGTCGAGTTTACCTTCGATCCTCGCCTCGAAGCCGTACGAAGGCGGGGTAGCGCGGTTTGAGCGGCAACCGGACGCGCAAGGAGGCGACATCGTGAGCAAACCCAAGATCCTGGTGCTCGGTGCCGGCGGCACCGGTGGCTATTTCGGCGGCCGTCTCGCGGAGAGCGGGGCCCATGTCACGTTTCTCGTCCGTGAAGGACGGCGCAAGATTCTTTCGGAGCAGGGATTGCGGATCGAGAGCCCGTTCGGGGACGCGCAGGTAGCAGTGAGGACGGTGCTCGCTTCGGAGGTGACACCGATCTACGATGCGGTGATTTTGACCTGCAAGGCGTACGATCTTGATGCTGCAATCGCGTCGATCGTACCAGCCGTAGCGCCGACTGGATATGTACTGCCTTTCCTGAATGGAATTGCCCATATCGATGCGTTGAACGAGAAATTCGGCCGAGACCGCGTGCTCGGCGGCACCGCGAAAATTCAAGCGACGATCATGCCGAACGGCGCGATCAGACAATTCAACGACTGGCGGACGCTTACCTTCGGCGAGCAATCAGGGGAAATGACCGAGCGCGTAAGAACGCTGGCGGCGCTGTTTGAAAGTGCGAAGGGTGTAGAGGTCTTCGCTGTCGACGACATGGTTCAACGGATGTGGGAAAAGCTGGTTCACCTCTCCACTGCGGCCGCCATGACTTGCTTGATGCGGGCGAATGTCGGCGAGATTGTCCGCACCCCCTATGGCCGCGATCTTTTTCTCGATCAGCTTCGCTGTGGTGCGGCGATAGCCGCTGCCAACGGTCACGCGCCGAGCGCGGCCTTCATGAAAGCCTGGGAGGAGACGTTTTCTCAGCAGGACTCCCAATATTCGACCTCGATGCTGCGCGACATCGAACGGGGCGGCCGGACTGAGGTGGAACACATCCTCGGCTTTATGCTCGACAAGGCGGTCGCGGCGCAAATCCCCTGCAACACGCTGCTGCTCGCCTACACCAACGTCAAGGCTTTCGAGCAACGGCGGGCTGCAGGCCGCTTGCTCTGATGTGCGGCCGGTCGGCGCGGGGCAGCGGGCCGTCGTCAGGAACGGCGAGCAGGCGCCAGAAAGTATGAGCATTTGTAAATAAAACTTGAACCCAAATGTCGAATTGCCGGCCGCGACGGCCACTGCCGTCCAGCCGCCGGCATTCCCAACGCTTCAACAGCGAAGGAGTAGGACGATGACCGACGTGATCGATACCCGCAAAGAGAAGCTCATCTATACCGCGCGAACGCATACGACCGGCGGCCGCGAAGGTGAATCGCGCAGCGACGACGGTCGGCTGCAGGTGAAGCTGGATCGGCCCGGGACGCCAGGTAAGGGTACCAACCCGGAGCAGCTTTTCGCGGCGGGCTGGTCGGCCTGTTTCGAGGGGGCGATGGGCGTCGCGGCGCGCAAGCGGAGGATTGCGTTGCCTCCCGAGACCTCGCTCGATGCCGAGGTCGACCTCTACAGCGGCGACGGTGTCTATACGCTGGCGGCACGACTCACGATCCATATCCCCGGCATGGAGCGAGAGACGGCGCAGGCGATCGTCGACGATGCCCATGAGATCTGCCCCTATTCGAGGGCGACCCGCGGCAACATCGACGTCGAAATCCGCCTGATCTGACGCCGGCGTGGGGGCGCGCCAATCGCTGAGAGCTCGAAGCATTCGAAGGTCTGTGTGCCGGGGCCTCGATCGTAGGCCCGCGATCAAAGTTCTACCGATTCAGGAGCGAGCAGATGAATGCCAAGAACTTTCTGATCACCGGCGTCAGCCAAGGCCTCGGGCGCGCGTTCGCGGAGGCCGCCCTCGCCGCAGGCCACCGGGTTGCCGGCACGGTCCGCAACTCGACGCATTGTTGTGGGGGTTAGCGATGTAGCGGACCAGTGACTCGAACCCCCGACAATGGAAGCCGTCCGCTTGGGGCCGCCCCGGACTGGCACGGTTGACTTTCTTGCCCTGGAGGCAAATGTTCCCTGTAGCGGATAAGAAATTCCCTGTTCTTTGAAATTTCTTCCCTGTTAGCTTGCGTAGGGAATCCGTGGAGAAATGACTGCAGCACAGGGATTTCTTGCCACGGACGCCGTTCTAGAAGGCCAGGAATCGCGAAATTCCCTGAAAAATTCCCTGTTTGCAGGGAATTTGCCTGGAGACTGGTCCGGTCAGGACTGCGTCGCCAGCCAGGCAGTCGGGCTTTCGTGGGGACACTTCGCGGAATACGAGAAAAGCCCGCCATTGGCGGGCTTTCACGCACTTGAAGCCGGTCTCCATCTTCCCATTTGGCGCCTTTGGTCGGCCAAATC
>Ga0210407_10000799_pt1 | contig 32741 bp, 22 predicted proteins | sample IncBWC27MmetaG_FD_150860 | JGI IMG/M metagenome (GOLD analysis project Ga0210407, IMG submission 150860) | Forest soil microbial communities from Barre Woods Harvard Forest LTER site, Petersham, Massachusetts, United States - Inc-BW-C-27-M | ecosystem: Environmental > Terrestrial > Soil >...
TCGTGTTTACCGATATCCGATTTGCGCTTCGTCAGCTTCGAAAATCCCCCGCCTTCACTCTACTTTCCGTTCTCACCCTGACTCTAGGGATCGGCGCGAACACCGCAATTTTTAGCCTGATCCACGATCTGTTTCTTCGCGGCCTGCCATTCCACGAACCGTCGCGCATCGTGCGTATTTACGGTGAGGCGAAGGAGCGCGATCTAAGACATCTTCCGTTCTCCGTGCCGAAGTTTTGGCATTACCGCGATGGACAAACCATTTTTTCCAGCTTCGCCGCGGATTGGGGCAACGGTTACATCCTGACCGGATTGGGTGAACCGGTCCAGATCCTCGGCGAAAATGTCACTGCTAACTATTTCGACCTGTTAGGCGTCCATCCGATTCGCGGCCGCAATTTTGTTCAGCAGGAGGAAATGAAGGACAATGTCGCGCTAGTAACGGAAAATTTCTGGCGCAAACGGCTCAACGCCGATCCCGGTGTGCTCGGCCGCAGCATCGCTTTAAACGGCGTCGCCACCACGATCGTTGGCGTTTTGCCCAATCTCCCGATCTCGTGGTTCGGTCGTGACGCCGAGGTTTTTATCACCACGCCGTTTGATAACCCGGACGTAACCAAAGATAGACTGATGCGCGGTGTCAGCTTCATGCGCTGCATCGGACGATTGAAACCTGGAGTCACGATTCAGCAGGCACAGGCCGCTATGCATGCTCTTGAGCAAAGTTATCGCGCGCAACATCCGGAAACCGCGGACTGCACCTGGACGTCGACGGTGATCAGCGCGAACGAGGATGTAACGGGCGATCTGCGACCCGCTTTCGTTACGTTGCTCATCGCGGTCGGTGCAGTGTTGCTGATTGCCTGCAGCAATGTAGCAAATCTTTTACTCGTTCGTTTCAGCGGACGCCGGCGTGAAATCGCGTTGCGAATGGCTTTGGGAGCTGAGCGACGCAACGTCGTTCGACTGTTCGTGCTCGAAAGTACAACGATCAGCGTGATTGCCGGCGGGATTGGTCTGACCCTCGCTCTTTGGATCGTGGCGGTTGTTCCGAAAGTCGCCGGCGACAATGTTCCGCTCGAGAGCGCGGTCACGCTTCACTGGCCGGTCCTTCTTTTCACGCTTACCCTTTCATTGCTGACCGGGCTCGCGATGGGAGTTTATCCGGCCTGGCAAAGTTCCCGCGCCGATCTGGTTGATGGATTAAAAGAAAGCGGCCGCGGCGTTAGCAGCGGTCGCGGACAACATCGACTCCGTCGCGGACTCGTGTCGGCGCAGGTTGCTCTTTCCATGGTTTTGCTCGCCGCCGCGGCGATGCTCATCTCCAGTTTCGTCAGACTCAGCAATCAGGAGAGCGGCTTTCGGTCAGAGCACGTTTGGGTTGGTGGCATCGGTTTACCAGCAGCGCGATACCCGGATGCTGCATCGCGCGGTCATTTCGTTCACCGTTTGGTTGACGAGCTGCAAGCAGCGCCCGGGGTTGAAGCAACGGCGACTGCCGATGCGGTCCCGTTGAGCGGCAATTATTCGGGAGCTCCTTACGCGCGCACGGATGGCAATCCGTTGCCCTTAAATCAGCGCCCGCTCGGTTTAATACGCAGCATTTCGCCGGGATATTTCCGCACTTTACGCATCCCACTTCTCACTGGTCGCGAATTTAACGAACGTGACGCCGACGATCAGCCACTCGTCGTTATCTTAAGTAATTCGACCGCGAAGAAATTGTTTCCGAACGAGAACCCGATTGGCCGGCAAATCCTCTTTGGAGCCGATAACGGCAATGGGCTTCCCGCCGAAGTTGTCGGCATCGTTGGTGACGTTCGATCGCGCGAACTTGCCAAGCCTAACGATATCGAATTCTACCGTCCGTGGCCGCAGCGAAGTTTTTCGTTTTTCAACGTGATGGTGCGCACGTCGATGAAGCCGGAAGCAGCACAGACTATTGTTCGCGCTGCGCTAGATAAGATCGACAAGGAGATGCCGATTCTTCAACCGAACACGCTCGACGCGATCATAGCCCAGTCGCTCGGCCAGAAACGGTTGACTATGGGATTGCTTGGGGCTTTTGCCGGGATTGCGCTGTTGCTCGCGATCGTCGGCATTTACGGCGCCGTCGCTTACACAGTGGAACAGCGCACCGCCGAGATCGGCGTGCGAATGGCGCTTGGTGCGCAGGTTAAAGATGTTTTGCAGCTCGTCGTCAGACAAGGAATGAATCCCGTTCTGATCGGACTTGGCGTCGGTCTGATCGCGGTCTTCGCTACTGGCCGGCTGCTCGCGGCGCAACTCTACCAAATTTCCCCCCACAATCCGGTTCTACTTGCGTTGACTGCTATCGGACTGGCCCTCGCCGCTCTGCTGGCGTGTCTGATCCCGGCCCGCCGCGCCACCTTGATCGATCCCATCCAGGCTCTCAGGACCGAATGAAAACAATACGACGAAGCTCGAATAACGAATGATGAAACAATGACGAAGCCTAAAGCTCGAAGAACCGAGCGCTCGATTCGAAATTTGTCATTTGGTCATTCCTTCGAGCTTTGTCACTCGACATTCGTCATCCGAAAATCGGCAATCAGAAATCAACAATCAGAAATTCCATGAATGACGTTCGCTTTGCTTTTCGGCAATTACTCAAATCGCCCGGATTTACTTTGCTTGCGCTCATCACGCTCGCGTTAGGGATCGGCCTGAACACTGCCATCTTCAGTTTGATTAACGATCTCTTCCTGCGCGGTCTTCCATTCAAGGACCCCGAACGTGTCTTGCACATGTTTTCGAACGCCAAGGATCGCAATCTATTGGAACTTCCGCTGTCGGCACCGCGGTATCAGCATTACCGCAATGGGCAAACGATGTTCGACGGGTTCGGCGGCGAAAACACCCTTCCCTTCACTTTGACCGGACTGGGCGATCCAGTTCAACTTTTTGGCGGTAAAGTAACCTCGAACTATTTCGACGTCCTCGGAGTGCATCCGATTCGTGGCCGCAATTTCTTGCCACAGGAAGAAGAGACCGCGGATGTGGCGATGGTGACCGAAAATTTCTGGCAGAAACGTATGGGAGGCGACGCCAACGTGATCGGTCGCAGCATCACACTCGACGGCGTGCCGCACACGATCGTTGGCGTGTTGCCGAACTTGCCGTTTTCCTGGACCGGACCGAACGCCGAAGTTTGGACAACGAAACCGTTCGTGATTCCCGGTTTTTCCTACGAACGAATGATGCGCGGAACCGGTTTTCTGCGCGTGGTCGGGCGATTAAAACCGGGGATGACAATCCAACAGGCGCGTGCCGCGTTGCCGTCGCTCGAACAAAGTTACCGCACACAGTATCCGGACAAAATCGACAGTTCATCGACCCTGTCACTCAAAACGCTGCCTGAGGATGTCGTCGGCAATCTGCGGCCGGCGTTCGCCACTTTGCTGGCGGCAGTAGCGTTCGTATTGCTCATTGCCTGCAGCAACGTTGCCAATTTATTGCTGGTCCGCTTCACCGGCCGCCGGCGGGAGATCGCGCTGCGGATGGCGTTGGGCGCGTCTCGCGGAAGCGTGTTGCGACTTTTTATTTTCGAAAGTCTGCTCGTGAGCATTCTCGCAGCAGTAGTCGGCACAGCGCTGGCGTGGCAGCTGGTGCCGCTCGTTCCGAAAATGGCGGCCAATTTTCTTCCCTTCGATCCGGAGACTACGATCGGTCTCTCGCTTCCCGTCCTCGGGTTCACGATTGCTTTGTCGATCTTAACGGGCGTGGCCATGGGAATTTATCCTGCCTTGCAAAGTTCGCGGGCCGATCTGGTTGAAGGATTGAAAGAAGGCGGCCGCGGAACGAGCGGCAGTGTGCGGCAACACCGGTTCCGCAAGATTTTGGTCGGCGCCCAGGTGGCCCTGTCTGTCACGCTGCTTGCCGGCGCGGCTTTGCTTATCACCAGCTTCATTCGCTTGAGTCAGCAGAATATCGGCTTCCGCCCTGACCATCTCTGGATTGGTCTGGTCACGTTACCGCAACCGCAATATGCCGATCCAGTCACGCGCCAGCATTTCGTAAAAAAAACGCTCGCGGCGTTGCACGGGATTCCAGCTTTTCAAAGTACAACCATCAGCGGAGACATTCCGCTGCTCGCCGGCGGTGGCGGCGCAACGCTTTACACGCGCCCGGATGGCGAGATTTTGCCGGTGGATAAGCGTGCCTCGGCTCCAAGCCACGATATTGCTCCGGATTATTTCAAAACGTGGGGCATTCCAATTTTGGCTGGACGCGATTTCGATGAACACGATGTGGCAGATCATCAAAACGTGATTCTGATCAGTCAGGCTGGTGCAAGGAAAGTTTTTGGCAACGAGAATCCTATTGGCAAAACACTGCTGGTCACAAGTGGAAGCACGCCGGTGGAAATCATCGGGGTAGTCGGCGATGTGAGGTCGAGGAAAGTCGCCGAACCGGACGATATGGAATTCTATCGCCCGTGGGCTCAGGAAAATTTTCCGTTCGTGGTAATAGACGTGCGAAGCAATTTAAGAGTCGATGCGGTGACTAAATTGGTGCAATCGGCGCTAAGCACGGTCGATCCCGGCTTGGCGATCGCAATTCCTCAATCGATGGACAAAATAGTCGCCCAAGCGTTCGGCCAGGCGCGGCTGATGATGTGGTTGCTCGGCATTTTTGCGGGAGCGGCGTTATTGCTGGCTACGGTCGGCATTTACGGCGCAGTCGCATACACGGTCGAGCAACGCACCGGAGAAATCGGCGTGCGCATGGCGCTTGGCGCGCAAACGATGGATGTCTTGCGATTAATCGTGAACCAGGGAATGCGGCCGGTGATTTTCGGACTAATGGTGGGATTGGCCGCGGCCCTGGCGCTCGGCCGTTTGATCGCATCGCAACTTTATCAAACGTCCGCTCACAATCCGGTTTTGCTGGCAGCGACGATGTCAATCCTCGGGCTTGCTGCGTTGCTCGCGTGCGTGTTTCCCGCACGTCGAGCCGCAATGGTCGATCCAGTGCAAGCATTACGTGCAGAATGAACTGGTCTTGACTTATGATCTCCGATCTTCGTTTTGCTTTCCGGATGCTCGTTAAGTATCCCGCTTTCTCGATCGTGGCGTTTCTCGCTATCACTCTCGGCATCGGCGCCAACACCACGATCTTCGGCATCGTGAATACGCTGTTGCTTCGCCCCTTGCCCGTAGGTCGCGCTCAGCAGCTCGTGAAAATGTTCACGACCGATAACCACATCCGCGGGAATCAGTCGAACTCCTACCTAAATTTCCAGGATTACGAAAAGCAAAACACCGTTTTCAGCGACATGGGCGGTTACGCTTTCGCCCTTATGGGGATGACTCGCGGAAACGAGACTCTAAACCTTAGCGGATTGATGGTTAGCGGCAATTACTTTGATCTTCTCCAGGTCCGTCCATTTTTGGGACGAGGGTTTCTGCCCGAAGAAGATTCCACACCGAACGGCCATCCTGTCGCCGTCCTGGGATACGGATTTTGGAAGAAAATTGGAGGCGACACCGGAATCGTGGGAAGCACCATCACCTTGAACGGCCGTCAGTTCACTGTGATCGGCGTCGCACCTGCGAGTTTTACAGGAGTCGACATCGGCTTTGCTCCCGATCTTTGGGTGCCATTATCGATGCATGATTGGGTCAACCCTGCCGGTCAACTCTGGTTCGAAAAGCGGCGCGCCTTGTTCTTGAACGTGATCGCCCGGCTGAAGCCAGGGGTCACGATCTCGCAGGCGGAAGCGCAAATGAAAACAATCGCCCGGCAGCTCGAGCAAGCATATCCGGACGTAAACAAGGGGCGCTCGATCAAACTGATGTCGTTGGAGACAGCAAAATCTCAGGGACTGGCGGGACCGGGCAATGAAAATGCCGCCCAAAACGTGTCGGCTTTATTGCTGGTGGGCGCCGGCAGTATTTTGATTATCGCTTGTGCCAATGTAGCGAACCTTTTGCTGGCGCGGGCCACAACGCGTCAACGCGAGATGGCGGTTCGGTTGGCGCTCGGGGCCGGTCGCGGCCGGATCGTGCGGCAATTATTGACTGAGAGTGTCTTACTCGCGCTGCTCGGCGGCATGGGCGGCGTGGTTCTCGCCTACTGGCTCGGCGACGTGCTGATCTCACTGTTACCGCCGACACCGGTTCCGATTGCGCTTAATCCACAGCCAGATTGGCGCGTCCTAATTTTTGCCTTTGTCCTGGCCATTCTCAGCGGCGTGGTTTTCGGACTTGCTCCAGCGCTGCAAACCGCACGATGGAACCTCACCGAAGGCCTGCGGGAACGAGCTTCAAGTTCTTCTGGCGGAGTTGGCCGCTGGAATCTTCGAAACCTGCTCGTGATCGGCCAGATCGCGGTTTCGCTTTTGCTCCTGATCGGATCCGGCCTGTTTCTGAAAGCATTCCACAAAGCGCAGGCCATCGATCCCGGGTTTCGCACCGAAGACCTCGCCATCCTGACAATTGATCCAACTCTTGCCGGTTATGACAAAACCCGCGGCGCTCAGGTCACGAAAACCATCCTCGATCAGATCAGACGCGATCCGCGAGTGGTCAGCGCCGATTTAAATCAATTCGTCCCACTCGGTTTTGGCGGGCAAGGCCGCTCCATCATTGTCGATGGCCGCAGCGACGCCGACGAAAATAATCGCAAGGTCGCGAACCTTAGTCCGATTACTCCGGGCTACTTCGAGACGATGGGCATCGGTTTGGTGCGAGGTCGCAAACTTGACGAGCATGATTGCCAGGAAAACGCCGCTAAAGTGGCGGTCATCGACGAGACCATGGCCGACGAGTTTTGGCCGAACGAAGATCCGATCGGACACCGTTTTCATTATTTGGTGGATGGTCAATCGTTTGAGGTCGTCGGCATTGTTCGTCATTCGAAGGCCATAACGCTCGGAGAGACGCCTCTACCCATGCTCTATGTCCCGTTCATTGGTTTGCCGGATGGAGGCATCAGCTTCTTTGTTCATGCCAAGGCCGCGCCTGGAGTCGTGTTGAACGAAACACATCGGATCGTGCGCGATGTCGATGTTCACATTCCTGTTCTCTACGAGAAGACAATCCGCGATCACATGGCCTTCGCCCTCTGGCCGTCGTGGATGGGCGCGATCTTGCTCGGCAGCCTGGGATTACTCGCGCTTGTGCTTGCGTCAATGGGCGTTTATGGCGTGATGGCGTATTCGGTTAGCCAACGCACCCGCGAGCTGGGGATTCGAATGGCGCTCGGCGCGCAGTCAAACCAGGTTCTCGGCCTCATTTTGCAGCAAGGAATGCTCCTCGCTGCGGTCGGACTTATTCTCGGTCTATTTGCAGCGTTCGGATCGACCCGACTCGCCGGCACTTTTCTCTACGGAGTGAATCCGAGCGATCCGCTCATTTTCCTCGGCGTGACCTTCCTCCTCGCGATCGCCGCCCTGGCCGCATGCTATTTCCCGGCGAGGCGGGCGCTGAAGATCAATCCGGTCATTGCCTTGCGATTCGAGTGACTGCTGATGTTCGACCTCTGACTTCCGATACCCGGTTTCCGACAAGGTGATGATCTCTCGAAGGATTTCCGCGATCCGCTCCGGTTGGTCTGTTGAAGTACTCATCAATATTGCAGACGCCGCCGGCTCAGGTTTTTGTCTAACCTAAAAGAATTTACTCCGGCAGCTTTTGAAGGCGCCGAGTTTCACTGCGGTCGCGGTGTTGACTCTCGCGCTGGCAACCGGAGCTAACTCGGCCATCTTTGGGTGATGAACGGCGTAGTGCTGCATCCGGTGGTGCCGCTGCGGCCGGCGGAAGTGGTCAATGTTTTCACGGCACGCCAGAACGCGAACCACGATTACCGCCAGTTTTTCGCATGCGGCGTATCGTGAGTTCCGCGACGATGGAACCGACGTTTTTGCCGATGTTGCGGCGATGGAGTTCGCAGTCGCCGGTATCGGGCGCGATCACGAGATGCGGCGCAGTTTCGCCTTCCTTCAGCGTAATCGATGCGATTTTGCCGCGACCATTGCCATTTTTCCGAAAAAAGCTTTCTCCGGTGCCTCTTTCTGATTATTTCGCGGCGATTCGCGTAATTCGCGGGCTGATTCGTCGGACAGGCGCTCAGGCTGCGCCAGCTATCTGATCACGCCTTCGTACCAAACAATCGCTGCCAAAAACCTCTGGCGCTCTCCAGTTTTCCAGAGCGCGCCACCAGGACTGGACAATTCGCGTGATTCAAAATGCTGCGGGTGAGATCACCCATGATGTAATGCCGGAGCATTCCGCGCGCTTGCGATGAACCGGTCACAATCAAATCGTGATCGCCTTGCCGCACTTCGGCGAAAACTTGCTCGATCACGATGCCATGGCGCACACGCACCTCGGCCGGCACGCCCAAACGTTCGAGTTCTTCCTTTTGCCGGCGCAAATTCAACCCGAGCTCCGATCTCGATTCGAGCAATCGGTTGACGTCTTCTTCGAGTCGCACCAAATCGGCATAGATCGCAGGCGGTTCAGCCATGACATGCAACAAGGTAACCGACGCTCCGACGGCGGCGGCGACTTTTCCGGTCAGTTGCACCGCCTCCTCGATGAATTCCTTTCCGCCGGTGCACACGAGAAAGCTTTTCAATCGGTTGCTTTCGCCAATGGCGACGAGCACTGGCGGCGGAATTGCCTTGATCACTTCATAGGTTTTTTCCGAACGCCAGTAGAGTCCGGTCGTACCCGTCTGCCGAGCGCCGATGACGACGAGATCATAGGTCGTGGTGGACGTTTGATTGAGAATTTGCCGGACCGGTTCGCCAGCGCGCACCACGATCTCGGGTGCGACACCATCCGCGCGCAGCGATTGCGCTTGGGCCTCGAGCGCATCGCGCAAGGGGCGTTCGTCAGACGGTTTCTCCGCGATACCCAGAAGCGTCGTCTCCGCGTGAGAGGGACCGGCCAAAAGGCCGCCAATTCGCGTGGCGCTATCGGCGGCCGGCTTTCCGTCACTGCAAATCAAAATCTTCATCGCGCCTTACAATTTGTGCCCGGTCATCAAAGTGTAAATCACGATGGCCGCGCCAATCAGCGGAAGCGGAACAAAGGCCAGGCGAATTTTTGGCCCGGCAAAATATTGCGTGGAGATGGCGCCAATCTGCGCGCCGATGGCGGCACCGGTATTCATCACCAGCGCAATCAAAATATCGACGTTGCCTTTCACTGCGTGTGTAAAAGTTCCGTAGCTGGCCGAGATGATGATCTCGAAAAGATCGGTCCCAACGGCGAGGTGCGTCGGAATTCCGAGAACGTAAACCATCGACGGCATCCGAATGTAACCGGCGCCGCCGCCGAGAAAACCGCTGAATAATCCGCCCACGAATGCGACGAGCAGAATGATCCAGAGCGAAATCGCTTTCACGCCGGAGACAGGAAGTTCGATCATCGGCCAAATCTTTAAACGCTGAATGGCCCGCGTTACGTGCCCGAATTCCGAATGGTCTTGCTTTATCTTCCCGCCTGTTACCTTTCCTCGCGGCAATCGTCCCTTTTGCGAGGTCAACGTTTTCCAGCTCTCCCAAATCATAAAGGTAGAGATGCTCACATAGACGGCGATCGAAACGATGCTTACAACCAGGTTAACGTTGCCTGCGCGTTTCAACATTTGAATCAACTGCGCGCCCACTTCCGCTCCTCCAATTGTTCCAATGGCCATGATCAATCCAAGGCGAAGATCAACATTGCCGAGGGCCCGATGCCGTTTTGCTGCGACCACCGACTTGCCGACGATGTGTGCCAGATCGGTGCCGACGGCGAAGTTCCAGTCAAGACCCACTGCGCGCAGCGCCGGGCCCGCGATGAAACTGCCGCCCACTCCAAAAAAGCCGCCGAGGATGCCGATAAGAAAGCCGACGATCACAAGATAGATCGGACTGATGTGCGCTCCGGAAATTGGAAAAAACATGGCTTATTCCGAGCGGCCGCGAATGACCCGCAATAAAAGCGTTGTCACATTCTCAAGCACCACGGCCTGACCGATGATGAGGAGAATCGCAACCGCGCCATAGGTATTGCGGTGGTGAACCTCGAGCTGCTGCAGCCACCCGCCCAAAAAATGTAGAACAAGAAAGAAATAGGCGACGACGAGGAGTGCATAGATCGCCAACTCAATCGCAAAAGCTCTTAATGTTTTGGCGGTCGCGGCTTTCATGAGGCTTGTTAAAACGTTAAGCGTTAGAGCGTTGAAGCGGCAGATGAATCGGCGTTGCGCCGATAGCCCTCCATCGCTTCCACCTCTTCATCGCTTCCACCCCATTTGCCGGTTGCGTGCGAGGCCGTCAACGGGCAAATTCCATTGCACGTCGAACGTTTCCTCTTAACGTTCGATTTCACTCTCCAGAAAAAAACCATGGCTGACGTTGCGAACAAATACGCCGAGAACGTAGCTGGAAAATTTTACGTCGACGATCAATGCATCGACTGCGATTTGTGCCGCGAAACCGCTCCGGCCAATTTCAAGCGCAACGACGACGGCGGTCACTCCTACGTTTATAAACAACCGGAGACCCCCGAGGAAGAAGCGCTCTGCAAGGAAGCGATGGAAGGGTGCCCAGTCGAAGCCATCGGCGATAACGGCGCGTAATCTTTGCTTCTGTAGCGGCGGTCTGCGACCGTCGCACTATGCCTGAACGGCGCGTTCGAAAAAAAGCAAACGAGGAACGTCCAGCGCCGAACGCACAACATCCAATTCCATCCATCCCCGTCGCTCTCACCATCGCCGGATCGGACAGCAGCGCCGGCGCCGGCATCCAGGCGGACCTCAAGACTTTTAGCGCCCTCGGCGTCTATGGCTTAACCGCCGTCACCTGCGTCGTGGCGGAAATCCCGGGAAAAGTTTCGCGCATCGAGCCGATGAGCGCGAAGATCGTTCGCGAGCAAATCGCAGTTCTCCTCGAGAATTTCCCAGTCGCCGCGGTCAAGACCGGGTTGCTTTACTCCGCCGAAGTTATTTCCGCGGTCGCGCGAGCGCTTATCGATCTTACCGGTAAGATCGGCAGGAAGCTTCCGCTCGTGATCGATCCGGTGCTCGTCGCCACCAGCGGCGCGAAGCTTTTGCGCGCCAACGCGATCGAGCTTTACAAGAAAGAACTGTTTCCGCTCGCCACTTTGATTACGCCCAACCTCGACGAAGCGGCCAAGCTGCTCGGCCAACCGATTGGCGATCTTGCCATCATGCGCATTGCTGGAAAGAAACTCGCGGAAAAATACGGCGTCTCGATCTTGCTCAAAGGCGGTCATCTCACCGGCAATCAGGCCGTTGACCTGCTCTTTGCAAACGACCACGTCATCAAGTTCTCTGCGCCGTTCGTGCGCGGCGTTTCCACCCACGGCACCGGTTGCACTTATTCAGCCGCGATCGCCGCCGGTCTCGCATCCGGTTTATTGCTGGAGGATGCAATTGGTCGCGCGAAAAAATTTGTGAACGCATCCATCGCGCGGCGTTTTCGATGGACGTCGAGCTCTGGCAAAAACCTCGACGCTCTCAATCATTTTTCGCTGTAGCCACGGCGCTCTGCGGCCGTCCCGTCGCGGATGAACGTGAACTGTAGCGGCAGGCGTACCGCCTGCGTCGGCCCTGATCCCGAAGCCGACACGACTACCTTGGGAGAGACTTATGCGCGACGTTTTCCTTTTTCCAACGCTTCAACTCCATTGCTTCCAGCGCGGCCGCGGTCTCCGCCTGTTTTTTGCTCCGGCCGCTGCCTTGGCCAAGGACAAGGTCTTCCCAAATGGCTTGGACAACGAATGTTTTTTCGTGCTCGGGCCCGCTCTGAGAAATCAATTCATAGACCGGGCTGCGTGGAGAAATGCTCTGCAGTAATTCCTGGAGCTGACCTTTCGGGTTAATGTCGATCGGCGCCTCGGCGAGCTGATCGAGATCGGTGCGTGCTTGCGCGAGAACAAATTTTTTTGCCGTCGCCAAATCGCTGTCGAGATAGATCGCACCGATCAGCGCCTCGTAAGCGTCAGCCAAAGTCGATCCCCGCTCACGCCCGCCGCTTGCCTCTTCCCCGCGTCCCATCATCAAATAACGTCCGAGATTGAGCGCGAGCGCATGACCCTTCAACGCTTCGCGCGAAACCAGGCGCGAGCGGAGCTTCGTTAACTGGCCCTCAGCTTCGCTGAGAAAATGTTCGTAAAGATACTCGGTGATGACGAGCTGGAGAATGGCATCACCGAGAAACTCGAGCCGCTGATTATCAAAATGATAGCGCTGCGTCTCGTGACCGAGACTGGGATGAGTCAGGGCTTCCGCCAGCAAAAGCGAATTGCGAAACTTATAATCGATGCGTTCCTCGAGCGGACTCACAGTTATCGCTTCTGATAGATTTCGAGCGAAGTCACAACATCAATAGCGCGCTGCAAGACCGGGTCGTGCGCCGCTGGTTTTTCCGGCGGGCGCCTGCGACGCTCCTGCGCTGCTTCCGCCGCGTCGAGCTCGGGATTTGTTCCGGCCAAAAGGGCGGCCTCATTCAGATGCGGACGTTCCGTCTCGTAAACAAAGGGGGCCATTCCTTTTTGCACGCTCAACTGAAAGATCTGCCGCTTGTCCGCCATCGACATCTCGACCGGCAAATCGGGCTTTACTCCATCTGGGAATAATGGCCGGCCTTCGGGCAAGACCGCTTCGGCCACGGCAACCCGCAACACTTTCCCGCTCGGCAATTGCAAGTCGGAGTCCTCAACCGCGCGACCGGCCGTGGGCTGGCCAATGATCAATGCTTTGTTATAAAATCGCAGCGCGCCCGCGAGCGTTTCGGGTCCGCCCGCGGTATCGCCATCGGCCAGCACCATGATCAATCCTTGAAACGCCGGTTCGCGATCCGAGCTAAACACACGGTCCTGGCGCGCGGCCGGTTTGCGCAACGTGAAAAGCGGCTTGCCTTTCGGGCAAAATCGTTTCGCGAATTCCGCGGCCGTTGCGAAATCGTTCGTGGGTGGACTGTCGCGAAGATCGATAATCAACGCGTCCATTTTCTTGCCGGAGAATTCTCCCAGCTTTTTGTCCATCGCCTGGAGATTCGCGGTAGTGAACGCACCCAGTCGCAAGTAACCGGCATGACCATCCAAAATCTCACTGTAAAACGCACCCGACGATTCCCTCGGCGCAGCTTCGCCCCGCGACTCCGGGGGCAAAAGCATCACGCCGTGAGAGAGCCGAATCATCAGGCCCTCAATGGTGGCGCGATTTAATTCCGTCTCGGTAATCGCATCCGGATTCGTGAAATTGTTTTTCAACAGCGTGATGACCGCCTGCAAGTCGGCCGCGCCTAACGAATTAATCAATTCTTCCGTCGTAGGCGTCGCGGAAGGTGATGGTGTCGGGGAAGATTTGGTGGGAGTCGGAATGCTGCTCGCCGCCGGAGAGGCGGCCGAGGGCGCAGGGGATTGGGCGAACCCATTCGCCACCATCAAAACCCAAAGCGCGATTCCCGCCGGCCAAGTAAACCGAAACATCAGTGTGATATGTCGATTTTATCTGTGAAGGCCGCGAGAGCAATATCCCGCCGGTAATGACAATTCTCGAAACGAATGTGCGAAACGGCCTCGTACACGCGAGCGCGCGCAGCTGCGATTGTCAATCCAAGCGCGGTCACGGCGAGAACCCGGCCACCAGAGGTCACAATTTCGCGGTTCGTGCGCCGCGTACCCGCGTGAAAAATATGAACGTCATCGATCTTTTCCGCCTCATCGAGACCGGAAATCGCCTTCCCGGTTTCATATTTGTCGGGATAACCGCCCGAAGCGAGCACGACTGTGATCGCCGCGCGCGCGTCCCATTCGATGGTGCAATTGCCGATCTCGCCGTCAATCGTCGCCTCCAGGAGCGGCAGCAGATCGGATTTCAATCGCGGCAGAATCGCCTGCGTCTCCGGATCGCCGAAGCGGCAATTGAACTCGAGAACACGCGCGCCATCCGCGCTGATCATGAGACCGGGATAAAGCAAACCGCGAAATGTAATTCCTTCTTCGTGCAGACCGCGCAACAGCGGTCGCATGATTTTCTTATCAAACTGATCTTCCAATTCGGCGCTCCAGTTGTTAGCCGGACTGAACGCGCCCATCCCCCCCGTGTTCGGACCCAGATCGCCATCGAAGACGCGCTTATGATCGCGCGCCGATTCCAGCACCCGGTAATTCTTTCCATCGACGAGCGCGTGCACTGAGCATTCCGAGCCGTGCAAAAATTCTTCGATCACGATGCGCCGGCCAGCGTCTCCGAAGCGTCCCTCGTTCATCATCGCATCGATTGTCGATCTCGCTGTCGCGGCATCTGGCGCAATGATCACGCCTTTACCGAGCGCCAGTCCATCGGCCTTGATCACGACCGGAAACTTGAGCCGTTCGCAATACCGAAACGCTTCATCACTGTCAGAAAATGTGTTGGCTTCCGCGTTCGGGATTTCTTGAGCGCGCATCAACTCTTTTGCGAAAATTTTCGAGGATTCGATGCGCGCCGCCGATTTGCTCGGACCGAAGACGCGCAATTTCTCCGCGACGAAAAGATCGACAATCCCCGCGGCAAGCGGGTCGTCCGGTCCGACGACGGTCAAATCGACACGGTTCTCCTTTGCGAATCGAACCAGCGCGTGCAAATCGCTGGCCTTGATCGCTACGTTCTCGCCAATCGCGGCGGTGCCGGCGTTGCCCGGCGCACACAACATTTGATCGACCTCCGGCGACTGGTTCAATTTCCACGCCAGCGCGTGTTCCCTGCCGCCGCCGCCAATAACAAGAATTTTCATGTCGTGTTCGGTTTGACTGTAGAGGCAGCCGTGTTGGCTGCGAGAATATTTAGATCCGCAGGCGGCACGCCTGCCACTTCAGTTACCGCGATGGCGATTCCGCCGGAGTGATTGCCAGCACCAGCTTTTCTGTGTGGCGAATGATCAGCAACTTCGCTTCGACGCCGATTTGTTCGCCCATGAGCATCTTGTGCAATTCATGAATGCTGCCTATTGGCTGCTCGTTGAATGCGATAATCACGTCACCTTCGCGCAGGCCTGCGCGTTGAGCCGGGCTGTCCTTTTCCACTGAAACAACCAGCACGCCGGTTTCCAGCGGCAAATTGTAAAAGCGGACGATGCGACGATGCAGCGGCACATTTTGTCCGGCTACACCGATGTAACTGCGCCGGATCTTTCCATCGCGAATTAGCCAGCCGGCCACGAATTTCGCCGTGTTGCTCGCGATGGCGAAACAGATTCCCTGGGCCGGGCGGATCATTGCCGTGTTCACACCGATCACTTCGCCGGCTGAATTCACCAGCGGTCCGCCGGAGTTTCCCGGATTCAAGGCGGCATCGGTTTGAATGATGTTGTCGATCAAACGGCCAGATTGAGAATGCATCGAGCGCCCCAGCGCACTGATCACGCCCGCGGTCACACTGGCTTGAAAGCCGAGGGGATTTCCAATTGCGATCACTACTTGCCCGACGCGCAAATTTTCCGAATCGGCCAGACGCACATGCATCAGTTGCGGCGCATCGATTCGAATCACGGCGAGATCGGTATCCGGATCGTCACCGACCAATTGCGCAGGATATTCCCGTCCGTCCGGCAAATTGACCGCGATTTGCGCGGCCCCGTGCACTACATGGCTGTTGGTCAAAATAAATCCGTCCGGAGCAATGATAAATCCGGAGCCGCTGCCACCGATCTCGCGGGGACCGCGCGGGCCCGCGACACGTTGCTTGATGTCGATGTTAACCACCGATGGCGCGACCCTCTCTGCTGCGCCTACGACCGTGCGCGAGTATTCGTCCAGCAGCGCGGCATCATCACGCTGGGACGCAACGCTCGATCGCTCAAGCTCCGGGATCGGGCCGGATTCGTTCAACAGAACCGCGACCGAATGCTCATCCTCATTTGGGAAAGCGGAAGTTGTCATGAATTAAATTTTGAACTGGAGTCACTCAGAGTCAACTACACATCGATTCGATCATACAGCCAATTCAGGCTGTTACTCTCTCCTTGCGCCTAAGCCGGGATCGCTCTACAAAGCAGCCATGCCAAAATCTTCTTCCACTCCGTCAGTCATGGACGCGCAATGTCCGTCGCGACTCGTGCTCGATCGGATTGCGGACAAGTGGACCGCGCTGATTATTCAAATTCTGGCTCAGGGCACCATGCGTTACGCTGCGCTCCAGCGCGAGATCGGCGGCATTTCCCAAAAAATGTTGACGCAAACGCTGCGCAGTCTGGAGCGCGACGGTCTCGTGCAGCGCACGGTCCATCCGGTCGTTCCGCCAAAAGTGGAATACGCGCTCACGAGATTGGGTCGGACATTGATCGAGCCACTGCACGGTCTCTGCCGCTGGTCGGAGAAACATTTACCAGAACTGCAAGCGAACCGGGCCCGGGCGAAGGCCAAAGCAATCGAGTAATGGAGTATTGGAGTGCTGGAGCAGTGGAAATAGCTTTGTTGCGTTACTCCATCACTCCACTACTCCATCTCTCGATTGGTTGAAGATGCATCAGGCGGAAATCATCGTTCTATTGTTCGCCGCGGTGGCGGCATTGGTAGTGGTCGCGCGCAAGCTCGGCCTGCCCTATCCGGTCGTACTCGTTCTCGCCGGTCTGGCCTTGAGTTTCATCCCGCATCTGCCGGAAGTGAAGCTCGATCCGAACCTGGTCTTCTTTTTCTTTTTGCCGCCGCTCATTTATCCAGCGGCTCTTTTTACGTCATGGCGCGATTTCCGGCGCAACTTGCGGCCAATCTTGCTACTCGCCATCGGATTGGTCCTCTTCACGACAATTACGATTGCGTACGTGGCGCATTCCATTGTCCCGAGTTTGCCGTGGGCGGCGGCCTTCGCGCTCGGGGCAATCGTCTCCCCACCGGACGCGATCGCCGCGACGAGCGTGATTCGCCGCCTTTCCGTGCCGCACCGCATCCAAGCGATCCTCGAAGGCGAAAGCCTGGTGAACGATGCGACCGCACTGGTGGCGCTGCAATTTGCGGTCGCGGCGCTGATGACCGGGCAATTCTCGCTCGGCCAAGCTTCGTTGCGTTTCATCTGGGCCGCAGCAGGCGGAATCGGGCTTGGCTTGGTGGTTGGGTTCGCGATTCGATGGGTGCATCGACATCTGGACGATCCGCCGGTGCAAATCACGATTTCGTTGCTCACGCCTTTCCTCGCGTATTTGCCGGCAGAACGTTTGCATGCGTCGGGTGTGCTCGCAGTCGTCGCCGCCGGAATTTATCTTGGTTGGCACTCGCCGGTCAGTGTCACCGCACGCTTTCGCCTGCAGGCATTCGCCTTTTGGGAAATCGTCGTGTTTCTGTTGAACGGCTTCGTTTTCACTACCATTGGCTTGCAATTGCCGGGAATTCTGCGCTCCCTGAAAGGCGAGTCGCTTCTTTCGCCCATCGAGAGCGCATTGCTTGTGAGTGCCGCCGTCGTGCTGGTACGGGTCGCATGGGTCTTTGCGGCGACTTATTTGCCCCGTTTGCTCATCAAAAAAGTGCGGGCGCGCGATCCTTACCCGGCGTGGCAACACGTCGCCGTCATCGCGTGGGCGGGTATGCGCGGCGTCGTCTCGCTCGCGGCTGCGTTCGCCTTGCCGTTCGTTTTGACTGCCGGCAGCCCATTCCCCGGTAGGAATTACATTTTGTTCCTGACGTTCTGCGTGATTCTCACCACCCTGGTCCTTCAGGGACTCACGCTGCCACTGGTGATCCGGAAACTTGGGATCGAGAGCGATGGATCGACCGACGAAGAGGAAAGATTGGCGCGACTGAAAGCGAACAAGGCCGCGATTGAATTGCTCAAGCAGCTCACTGTGAATGGCAAATTTTCACCGGATGCGATCAACCGATTGCGTGCCGAATACGACGAGCGGGTCGAGCAACTGGAGCTTTGCGCGGATAATCCTGATGAATGCCGCGGCGAAATCGCGACTCCGCAATATCAGCGGCTCCAGCAGAAAGCGCTCGACACCGAACGCGAAACGATCATCCATCTGCGCAACCAACGCGTCATCAATGATGATGCACTGCGCCGGATTCAACGCGATCTTGATCTGGCCGAGGCGCGCCTAACCGGAACGTGATCCAGTTTGTTGCCGCTCGCCCGATTGCACTCAAATTCAAATAATGACCAACAAGATCGACAACAACGATGTCGCTCGCGTGTTGCTATCGCCCGCCTACGCGGGAGGCCGGCGAGCTCAAATGATTTTGAGCGAGCGAGCGCAATTTGATCCCGGTGGCACGACGGGATGAACGGCGCATTGCACCAAGCAGTGGCGGTCGAGGCTGCGCAAGGTCTGCGTAAGCACCGAAAGTAGAATATTCGCTGACCAGATTGGGCCGGACTTTGATTAAGCCCTTGCATGCTCTTTGCCGCTGGTCGGAAAAACACTTGGCTGAGCTTCAGGCCAATCGGGCGCGAGCAAAGGCCAAAGTTGTAGCCGCGATCGCTGATCGCGGTTGATGACGCCTGTTTGAGCGGGCCGGCATCAACGCCCCCGGCTACAGCCCTCACGCAATCCAATCACACCACACAAGGAGATCCAAATAATCTGCCAATTGCCAGAAGAAACAGAATACCGAAAAGCCGTACCGCGCCGGCCAATCTCTGGCTGGCCCGCCCAGTCGCGCTGCGCAGGTCTTCAGTTCCTTCTTAAAGAACCTAGCCAGATGCGATCGCACCTGGTCTGTCAGCGGCAGCTTTTCCGCCCTGGCCCAACTGTTGTAATCTGCCGTCAATCGGCTGCCTGGCTTGTCTGGATCGGCACCCAGGAAACGAAGCACGGAGCGTCGCAGTTTAGCGGGATTGCTTTGTAGATCATCAAAGAAATAAGCGTGGAACTGCTGTGGATGGAGATAGCGTTTCCATCGCGCAACGACAGCACTCGGGTACGAACGCAAGAGCATGCCTCGGCGGCGCAAATTCCGATTGACTTCATCAATATTGGTCACGTCAAACGGCTCAACCTGGCGGTAATGCACTTCCATGGACAAGTGCGACCAGACTCGCTCAACGGGATCACGCGCCAGAAAGATTACCTTTAGGTTTGGGAAGTATTCGACGACTCGTCGAATGAGTTCATTGCTCAGCGTCGAATAATTTGGCGAAATATCACCTGAAAGGAGCGATGCCTTGGATTCAAACAGTCGTGCATAATTGTCGAGGTCGATACCCGCTTCGGTACCAAGGCTATTGAGCCTCTCGAGAAACTGGAGATCGCGTTCATCTCTGCACCGCGGACGAGCTGCGCGTTGAACCCTGCCCAGTTGATCAAAATAATGCAGTTCTTTTACAGGAGGCATCCAGAAATCCGGATGGGAATCGAGTTGCTGATAAAGCCATGTGGTCCCGGCTTTATGGGCTCCCACGCACAAAAAATCCGGACACGCATCGCCGTTCAAAAAGTAATGCTCTTGTTCGTTGCGGTCCTTGGCGACGCGAGATCTAAATGGCCATGTCAAACGCACCTCGCATTATTTTCCCCAATGCCCTGAAAAGGCAAGCAAGGAGCGCGGTTGCGACGATCGCCATCGGCGGTCACGGTTGGAACGGATGGAAGACAAGGCTTGCTATCGCATCTTTCTTCTCTCGCCGGCCTACGCTGGAGGCCGGCGGGCCCAAATGATTTTGAGCGAGCGCGCGCAATTTGATCTTGCAAAGGAATTGCGGAGCAAACGCGGTGCGCCCATTGCCGAGGTCTTCACCTTTCTGAGCGGCCTTTATTTTCGTGGCAAGATCGTTTACGCGAACGCCTTTGCGCAGACGACAAAGGGAAGCTCCTGTGTTTTCGTCATCACGCCCACGCGCGGACTGATGCATGCCCGGGCGCGAGTGACTCTTCGCGATTTAAATGAATTTGCCGCTGTCGATATTGAAGAAGACGACCCACGCTATCGAACACCTTTGCGACGTCATGCGCGCCGATTGGCTAAACAAATATCGCCGAACGCGCAGATTGTTTTGCTTGGTAGCATTGCTACTGGCAAATACGTCGATGTTCTGCTTGAAATCTTTCGCGAACGGTTGCTTTTTCCAGCCGACTTTGTCGGACGCGGCGACATGAGCCGCGGCGGACTAATGCTGCGGTGTGCCGCCAATCGACAGGAGCTTCGATACATTTCCGTCGTCGGTGCCGTATTGAACGGAAAGCGGCCGCCGAAACTCGCGCCGCGCCGATATCTCAAAGGGTGGCCTTCATCATAAAACCGCCGCTTCTGCCAATGGAAGCGCGCTCTATCGACGAAATTCCATCAGGCGAATTTTGGCAATATGACACATGCCTGCGAAGCGCGGCGCTGACTCGGAAAGACGACGAGCGACGCTCTGATTTACCTGGGCATCCGAGCAGACGGAAGACTGATCTTTGACCGCTAATTCATTATTCGGAGTTCAATTCGAAATTGATTCGCACATCATAATGATCGCCGACGCCGAGGCCGGCCGGGAGCGGATCAACCTGGCTAACGCGTTTGGCAATCGCGGCCACCGACTCGTCGACCGCCGCATTGCCTGAGGGTCTGATCATTTCGAAATTCGAAACACGCCCATCTTTTTCGATTCGAATTTTCACGAGGGCGGAAATCTTTGCGCCAGATGCAATGGTTGCAGTGGGCTGAACCCATTCGCTGTAAAAGCGGTCGTGCAGCAAGCTTCCATACCAACCAAATTCAGACCCGCCGCCCGCGCCACGACCATGTCCACGGTCTCCTGACGAGGCGCCTTTGCCGATACTGTTTTGAGGTGCAATGGCTTCAGCTGATTGCTTCGAGGAATCATCTTGCGTCTCGACAGCGTTATCCTTCACGGGCGCAAGTTTTGCGATTTTGCTCTCTTCCGAATTGACGTCAGTGCGCCTCTCTGTTTCGTCGGAACTGGGTTTAAATTTCGATGTTGTTTTTAGCGGCGCTTTCGCGAGAACTGTCTTCTTCGGTTTTAGCGTCGGCTTTGGCGTGGGTTTCGGCGTCGGTTTGGGAGCTTGACTTGCCTTTGGAGTAATGGTCGGCGTTGGGCGCGGTTTCGAAGCCGGCAACTGAATATCACTCTTTACAGAACTGAACACGGATTGTTCATCCTCCATCTCTTCTGTCTTCGACGGTCTCGCTTCAGGAGGAGGCGCTGAAGCTTTCATACGCTTCGGCGCCGCTGCGCTTCTTGTTTCCGCAACTCCATCGCCCGCGCCACCATTCATCCAGACAATAGTTTGCCTGTTTGAGCTTTTTATTTCGCGACTCCACCGGATCAATCCGGCCAGAACCGCAACATGAGCGAGTCCGATCAGGGTAACGTTGCGCCAAAAACGCGCGTCCTTCGCCATCGTCATTCTAACCACGAATGGACACGAATGAACACGAAGTTACGAAACCCTCCTGGAACATCAGTGAACACCAACTCATAAAACAATTCGCTCCCATTCCAATTTAGCTCGCTTGAAATTGAGGATGACGCCGACACGCAAGTTTGCGATCCGCAGATAATTCAACATCAATCCACGTTCGTGGTCAGTGATTCTGTCAATCACCTTTGTGTCTACGATAACATAATCAAAAGCGATCAGGTCCGGAACGAACAGTCCAATCTTGTGTCCTTGTAGAGGACATCGAACGAAGGGTATTCAGAACCTCAATTGCAGAGCCAACGATCTGAAACACCTCTTGTTTGAGGAGCAGCTTATCCTCATTGGTGTCCATTAGTGTGCATTAGTGGTTAATTTCGCTATTTCGTCTCGGCCCTGGTCGCGATGCCCACCTTCGTGATTTCCGCGCGTTGCAAGGCGTCCATCAAGGCGATGAGCTTTTGCACGGGCAATTCTCGATCCGGCCGAATCACCACTGCCACATCTGGATTGGTACGCTTCAGCTCGATCAGACGCGCGGTAAGCGTTTCACGATCGACAACCTGATTGTTGAATTTGATTCTCTCGGTACGATCAATCGAGATCGTCTGCACTTGTGACGAATTGACCGGCGGATTTGGCGCGCCGCTCGATGGGATGACAAGGTTCATGCTGCTTTCGAGCAATGGCGTCGTGATCATGAAAATGATCAGCAAGACAAACGCGAGATCGAGCAGCGGGGTGATATTGATCTCGCTTAGCGTCGTTAAATTGTTGCGTTGCGAGCAGCGTCTCATCGTTTCTTCTGAATTGGAAGTTGGACGTTGAGCGTTGAGCGTTGAGCGTTTGCTACCGTTCGAAGAAAACGTCCAACCCGCCTCCGCCGTGGACGGGCTCCGCCGGGGCGAGCGTCCAACGTCCAACGCTCAACGCTCAATGAAAGAGGCACGTTGTTCATCGCCGAAACTCTGGCGCTCGCACGTTGTGATCGACGTATTTGTGCTCGAACTCGGAGGCGAGCTCGGCGGCGAAGTTATCCATCTCGACGATGACGGCGCGAATGCTGGTAACGAGAAAATTGTAACCGAACATCGCCGGGATCGCGACGCAGAGCGCAGTGACCGTGGTGATCAGTGCGCCGGAAACACCGGGCGCCATCGTGGCAAGACTGGGTGAGCCAGCTTCCGCCACTCCGGTAAATGCGTCCATCACGCCCCAGACTGTGCCGAGCAATCCGAGGAACGGCGAACCACTCACCGCGGTGGCGAGCAAAATCATCTGCGACTCGAGCTCGAGCGCCGTCTCACCCACGGCGCGTTCCATCGCCGCATTGACCGCGCCCATTTGCGCCGGTGAAATTTTGTCCGCGATTTCGAGCCGCGCCCGAAAAGTCTCGTCCACTTCCGCGGAGCCGAGCAAATGGAACGTCATCTCCTGACAACCGGCGCGATAAACGCTGAACACAGGCGAGCCAGGAAACCGCGCATTCTTCTCAAACAAGCGCAGCGGTTGCCGATCTTGATGAAAGGCGGCGAGAAAGCGCGCGTTTTGTTTTCGAGCAAATTGGATCACGCGCAATTTCGTGATCATGATCGACCAACTGAAAATCGAAACGACGGCGAGGAGGGAAAGAACGACCTTGCCCGCAATCGTCGCGTGATTGAACGCGAAAAGCAGGCCGCCAGCCGCGATCAAATCTGGAGGGAACATTTGCGCGTCACCTGCGCAAACCTATAACGCCGTTTCACGAAAGCGAACTGATTCCGCGTGCTCCACCATTTTCCAACGGTGTCATTCCGAGCGGAGCGAGGAACCTCTCCAAAAAAGAGTGGGTCACGCATGTCATGAAGGAGAGCTCGTTGCAGTAGAAAACGTTGTGTAAGATTGTGAGATCCTTCGCTCCGCTCAGGATGACCGCGCCTCAATGCATCGTAAGCCGTTTCGGAAACGTCGGACTCATTTTCGCCGCGACGATAAACGCGAGACCGATCGCAATCAGAAAAAACGAGAAGAACTGGCCGCGGGTGAAACCGGCAATGAGCGCCGCGTCCGGCTCGCGAAAATATTCGAGCAGGATTCGGAAGACCGCGTAGAAAATGAAAAAGAGTCCGGTCAAAACTCCATTCGGTTGTCGTGTGCGCTTGCGCACGATCCATAAGATCGCAAATAAGACGACACCTTCGAAGAAAGCTTCGTAGAGTTGCGATGGATGGCGCGGCGTCAAAATTGTCCGCAAAACCTCTTTCACTTGCGCTTGCCGATGGACCGCGCCGACGATCGCTTCCGGCGTTGTCAGCGATGGATCGATCTGCGCGCACGCCGCAATGGCGCGGTCAGCTTCGGCCGGATGATCGAGCAATTCTTTCGGAAACTGCATCGCCCAGGAAACGTTGGCCGCGCGCCCGTAAAGTTCGCCGTTGATGAAATTGGCGCAGCGACCGAAGAACAACCCGAGGGGCGCAGTCACGACAAGGTTGTCGCCGAGATTGGTCCAGGAAAGCTTGTGCCGATGCGCGTAATAAAGCGTGAAGAGCAAAAGGCCGATCATCCCGCCGTGGCTGGACATGCCGCCTTCCCACACGCGTAAGATCGAGATCGGCTCGCGCAACATTTCCGGTTTGTAGAAAAAAACGTAACCGAGCCGGCCACCGATGATCACGCCGAAGAGCGCGCAACCAGTGATGAAATCGCCAACTCTTGACGCCGGTAGATCTGCATAACCACGCTTCGCCAGCAAACTCAGGAGCACGTACCCGCAAATAAACGCGAGCACATAAGCCAGGCCGTACCAACGCGGACCAACATTATCATAGATCCGGAAAATGATCGGATCGAGATCGTGCAGGTAGTACGCGAGCATTGGCGTGGGCGATTGTCAGTGATGTTCGCGATAACCGCAATACAAACGCATTTTGTAGCCGTCGCCCTGTGGGCGACGCCACGCTTCGCACAGCGAAGCGGCTACAGCGTGCGCGCTTTTTTGCGCGCGACAATGTTCAGCACCCGCCTGAGAAACGGCGCGGTGCGACTGATGCGGTTCTGGGCAACTTCCTCCGGCGTTCCAACTGCCACCACTTCGCCGCCTTCCGCGCCGGCTTCCGGGCCAAGATCGACAATGTAATCTGCCTCGGCCATCACGCTGAGATTGTGCTCGATCACGATCACGGAGTTGCCTTCATCGACGAGCCGATGCAGCACGTTGAGCAATAGTTCCACGTCGGCCATGTGCAGACCGATCGTCGGTTCCTCGAGAAGATAGAGTGTCGACTTCGGTGTGCGCATCTTGCGCAACTGTTCGTTTTGCGCACGGCTTACCCCGCGTTTCAATTGCGTCACGAGCTTGAGTCGTTGCGCTTCACCGCCGCTCAAGGTCGGGCTCGGCTGCCCCAGTTTGAGATAACCAAGACCGGTATCGACGAGCAGCGAAAGCGCCCGCCCGATTTTTGGATGAGCTGCGAAAAATTGCGCCGCTTCCTCGATCGTCATCTCCATTACGTCGCCGATTGATTTCTCGTTGTAGAGAACTTCCAGCGTTTGCGGATTGTAACGGCGCCCACCGCAATCTTCGCATGGCACATAACTGCTCGGCAGAAAATTCATCTCCAGCTTGATTACACCCTGGCCCCTGCATGTTTCGCAGCGGCCGCCTTCCGCATTAAAGGAGAACCGGCTCGCGGAATATCCGCGCACCCGCGAGACCGGCAATTGTGCGTAAAGGTTGCGAATTTCATCGAACACTTTGACGTAAGTTCCCGGGGTCGAGCGCGACGTTTTGCCGATGGGCGATTGATCGACTTCGTAAACGGCCTCGAGCTCGGCCACGCCACTCACAAGTTTAAACAATTCGCCGTCGCTGTTGCGCTTCTTCCTGTTCAACTGCTCCCGCACTGCCGGCAACAGCACTTCGTGCATCAAGGTCGATTTTCCCGACCCGGAAATTCCGGTGATCACCGATAATCGGCCAACTGGAAAACGCACATCAATGTCCTTCAAATTATTCGCGCGCGCGCCGCGGACATCGATCCAATTCTCGGCATCGCGAAGCGGTCGGCGCGATTTCCGGATGGGATGAGAGATGGGCGATTGCAGACAGCGCCCCGTCTCGGAGTCTTTCGCGCGTTTGATATCGCGTAAACTTCCTTGCGCGACGACTTCACCACCGTGCATGCCTGCGCGCGGGCCAAGATCGACGATGTGATCTGCGCGGCGCACCGTTTCCTCGTCGTGCTCGACGATGACGAGCGAATTTCCCTTTTTGCAAAGCGCGGCCAGCGTATCGAGCAGCCGCAAATTGTCCCGTGGATGCAAACCGATGGTCGGCTCATCGAGCACATAAAGCACGCCGCGCAAATTGGATCCAAGTTGCGCGGCCAGGCGGATTCGTTGGGATTCACCGCCGCTCAAGGTTTTGGCCGAACGCCCAAGCGCGAGATAACCGAGCCCGACGTTTTCCATAAAGCGCAATCGTTGCTGAATTTCCGGAAGCAATTCCGCTGCAATGGTGTTGTGCGTCCCGCGAAAGCGCAGTTTCCCGATCAGTTTCCGCGCTTCACTCGCTGAGCGCGCCGTGAAATTGTCGATGCTCAAACCTTGCACCCGCACATGACGCGCGATCGGGTTTAAGCGCGAGCCCTGACACGACGGACATTCGTGCGCCTCATTTTCGTCGATCCATTCTGACTGGCGTTCCGCCGCGAGTTCGTTCTCAAGAACGGATTCACCATTTTCTTCCGCGCCGGTTTGCAAATCGCGGTCCCAAATTTCGCCAAACCCACCGCATTCTTGACACGCGCCGTGGGGCGAATTGAACGAGAACAAACGCGGATCGAGCTCCTCGAACGCTCGGCCGCAACCGGGGCAACTCATCTCCATGCTCATGACCGTGAGTCGATTCTTTGCGTCGAGGAGATGGGCCGTGCCACGCCCGATCTCGAGCGCGCGCTGCGTGAGATTGCGCGCTTTCAGGATTCGTTTCGCGTCGATCACACCAACGACGACGTCGATGGTGTGTTCTTTAAAGCGTTCGAGTTTTCGAAAGTATGTCACCGGAACAAGCGTTCCGTCGACATACAGCGTGTCGAAGCCTTGCCGTTCCGCCCAGCGCGCGACATCGGTGTGAAAACCTTTGCGCGCTTTGACGAGCGGCGCGAGAACTTTGAGGGACCCGCCCCGCGACCGCGTGGCCGCCGCTTCAACTTCTTTCACGATTGCAGCGACTGTTTGTTTTTCGACCGGTAAATCACAGTCCGGACAAAATTGCGTGCCCGTTTTTGCAAACAAGAGCCGCAGGAAATGATAAACTTCCGTGACGGTCGCGACCGTCGATTTGCCTCCGCCGCGCGTGATGCGTTGCTCGATCGCCACGCTCGGCGGCAAACCCTCAACCAGATCGACATCGGGCTTTTCTAGTTGTTCGACGAATTGGCGCGCATACGGCGACATGCTGTCGAGAAATCTTCGTTGCCCTTCCGCGAAAAGAATGTCGAACGCGAGCGTCGATTTCCCCGAACCGCTCATGCCAGTGATCACGATTAACTGGTCGCGCGGGATTTTCACGGAAATGTTCTTTAGGTTGTGCTCACGCGCGCCGCGGACTCCGATGGCGTTGTTGTATCCATTCGTCTTGAAGCGTGGGGCTGTCTCCGCGGCTCGCGCTAACTCAACGCTGTCATCCCGAGCGGCAGCGAGGGATCTCGCGCTGGCCGGCAACCCTTTGTGAGGTCCCTCACTTCCGTTCGGGATGACAGATAAGCGCGATTTCCCACGGGACTTCTCAAATACGGACTTCAGAAATCTTCCCGTGTGCGATGCACTGTTCTTCGCCACTTGCTCCGGTGTTCCAAGCGCGACCACTTCGCCACCTTCATCGCCGGCTTCCGGGCCAAGATCGACAACCCAATCTGCGCATTTGATGACTTCGAGGTTGTGCTCGATGACCACGATCGAATGTCCGCGATCGACCAGTCGCTGGAACAAACGGAGCAGCATCGCGACGTCATCGAAATGCAATCCGGTCGTCGGCTCGTCGAAGATAAAGAGATTGCCAATGGCGACAGAGTCGCCTTTCGTTGGACGTTGAGCGTTGAGCGTTGAGCGTTGAGCGTTTTCCGTTTCCGACAAATGCCTAACGAGCTTCAGCCGCTGCGATTCTCCGCCGGAAAGGGTGTTGAGCGGTTGTCCAAGCCTTAAATAGCCAAGTCCAACTTCTTCGAGCACATCGAGCGGCTCCGAAAGATTCTTTTGTTCGCCGATCTGCGCGAAGAATTGAATCGCTTCCGTCACAGTAAGCTCGAGCACGTTGTGAATCGATTTGCCGTGCAACTGCACCTTCAATACGTGCGGTTGAAAACGGCGGCCTTCGCACTCGGCGCAGCAGACATAGAGGTCGCTCAAGAACTGCATTTCGATCTTTTCGAAGCCGGTCCCGCAGCAACGCTCACAACGTCCGCTCCCAGAATTGAAAGAGAATGCGCTCGCGGTCAGTCCTTGCGCCATCGCTTCAGGCTCCGCGGCGAAAAGTTCGCGCACGCGATCGTAAAGTCCGAGATACAAAATCGGCGTCGAGCGCGGGGTGCGGGCAAGCGGCGCTTGATCGACCATCACCACTTCACCGATGCGATGCGCACCGGTCACAGATCGACATGCACCCGGTTCCTGATCTGGTGGCTCCCCTTTTGCGCGCAAAAGATTTCGATAGAGCACGTCGTGAATGAGCGTCGATTTGCCGGAACCGGAAACGCCGGTCACACAAGTGAAAATTCCCAACGGAAGATCAACATCGATACTTTTCAGATTGTGTTCGCGCGCACCGCTGATCTTGATCGAGGAAGAAGACTTCCGTCGCGATTTGGGCACAGGAATATTTTTTCGACCCGCGAGGTAATCGCGCGTGAGGGATGGGGGAGCGCACGCGCCCTCGCGTGCGGTTTTTGGCGCCCCGCCAAAAACTCTTCTATTCGAAGAGATTTCGCGCGAGGCGCGTGCGCTGCCCAGAAAATCGTCGAGCGCTCCACTAAATACCAGTTCTCCACCGCGCTCACCGCGTCCGGGACCGATGTCGATCAAATTGTCGGCGGCACGAATAATCGCTTCATCGTGTTCGACCACGAGCAATGTGTTGCCTTTGTCGCGCAGGTTATGTATGACGCGGACGAGCTGGCCAACGTCGCGCGGATGCAGACCGACGCTCGGTTCATCCATGACGAAAAGGGTATTGACGAGCGACGCGCCAAGACAGGTCGTCAAATTCACGCGCTGCACTTCACCGCCGCTCAACGTCCGCGCGGAACGATCGAGCGTGAGATAACCGACGCCAACTTCGCAAAGATAATTCAGGCGCGCGCAGATTTCGTCCCGCAGCATCTCAGCGGTCGAGTCGCTCGCTGAGATGTCGAACCGGCCGAGAAAATCGCGCGCTTCGGAAATCGAAAGCGCGGCGAACTCGGGAAGACTTAACTGTAGCGGCGCTCTATGAGCGTCGCTTGAATTAGTCCGACGGTCATAGGCCGCCGCCACAATTTTATAATTCAACGTTTCTGGCTGAAATCGTCCGCCCTTGCAGTTCGGGCAGGTCGTGTACGCCCGATAACGGCTGAGCAGCACCCGCACGTGCATTTTGTACGTTTTGCTCTCGAGCCACCGGAAAAAACCGCGGACGCCATACCAGCGATCCTCCTCGTAATCTTCGTCGGTGTAATCGCCGCGCTTCTCTCCGTTGATCACGAAATCCTGGTCGGCTTTCGGCAACTCCTCGAATGGAACATGCACGTCGATCTCCTCGCGGGCACAAGCTCGGAGCAAATCTTTTTGCGATTCGCCAAATTCGGCGCCGCGAAAAACGCGTACGACCCCTTGCGCGATAGTAAGACTGTGATCTGGAATCGCTTTGTTCAAATCGATCGCAATAGTACGGCCAAAACCGCGGCATTCCGGACACGCGCCGAGCGGATTGTTAAAGCTGAAAAGCCCCGGCGTGGGCGGACGAATGTCGATGTCGCAATGCGCGCAATGCCAGCCGGTGGAAAACGGGAATTCGTGATTCGTGATTCGTGATTCGTTGGACGTTGAGCAGCCTGCCCCGAGAGTTTTTCGGGGTTGGGCGTTTTCTTTTTCTGTAAGCGGGATGACGTTTACTTTACCTTTTCCGAAACGTAGCGCGGTCTCGATTGCTTCGACCAAACGCGCGCGGTTCTCGTCCGAAATTGCGATTCGATCTTGAATGACCTGTACACGCCCGCGAAAGCTTCCGGGGCTAATTTGTTTTGGATCGACATCTACGCGCACCACCTCATTGTCGATCCAAACCCGGAGATAACCTTGCTGCTGAAGAAAATTGAAAAAACTGCGCGGCTCAGTCTTCGCTGGAACGCTAACCCAGAAAGTGATGAGTGCGCTTTGGCCTGCGAGTTCGTGCAGCACTTGATCGGCGATCGACTTGGCGGTTTCCGGGCGGATCTCACGGTCGCAGCTTGGACAAAAGGCGCGCGCGATGCGCGGGAAAAGCAGTTTCAGATAATCGGTGACCTCAGTCATCGTGCCAACGGTTGAACGCGAACTCTTGACCGGATTCGACTGCTCGATCGCGATGGCAGGCGGTATGCCCCGAATATCGTCCACCCGCGGTTTGTCCATGCGGTCGAGGAATTGCCGCATGTACGGACTGAACGTTTCGACGTAGCGCCGCTGGCCTTCGGCGTAAATCGTTTCGAAAGCGAGACTCGACTTGCCGCTCCCGCTCGGGCCGGTAACGACGGTCAGTTTACCGAGGGGAAGATCGACATCGATGCCTTTGAGATTGTTCTGGCGCGCTCCGCGAATCTCCACACAACCCGCCGCGGCGGGCGCGGTGACACGCTCTTTTCTAGCAACCTTTGAACCCACTGGAGATTATCCCAGATGCGCATGCGCTTCGCAAATTTTCGGCGGCAAAACGCATACCCTTTAGGGGAAGCCGTCGGCTTCCCACGGGACGCTAACAGCGTCCACTACAGTTTAAAGCGCGCGGCGAGTTTCTCGCGCTGCCTCAGCAGTTCGTCGGGGACAACGCCGCCTAACGAATCGAAAAACTTTTGGTGGCCGGCCAGCTCTCTTTGCCATTGCTCGTGATCGATGCCAAGAAGCTCGACCACGGATTTGTGCGGCACATTGAGTTCAGCAAGATCGAGATCGTCGGGGCGCGGCAACCATCCGATCGGTGATTCAACCGCGGCATCACTTCCTTCGCAACGATCGATCATCCATTTCAGCACGCGCATGTTGTCGCCGAAACCAGGCCAAAGAAATTTGCCGTCCTCGCCTTTGCGGAACCAGTTCACGTTAAAAATGAGCGGTGGATTAGTAAGACGTTTTCCGATGTCGACCCAATGCTGAAAATAATCGCCGATGTTGTATCCACAGAACGGCAGCATCGCCATCGGATCGCGGCGCACTTGTCCAACAGCGCCGGCCGCGGCCGCCGTTGTTTCCGAAGCCATGGTCGCGCCGATGTAAACGCCATGCTCCCAATCGAACGCTTGGAAAACGAGCGGCATCGTGTCGCTGCGGCGGCCACCGAAGATAATCGCGCTGATCGGGACGCCTTCGCCCTTTTCAACATCGGGATCGAGAGCCGGATTGTTGCGGATCGGCGTCGTGAAGCGGCTGTTTGGGTGCGCAGCTTTTTCCTTTGAATCCGGCGTCCAATCGTTGCCGCGCCAATCAATCGCATGCTTGGGTGGCGCGCCGTTTTTGCCTTCCCACCAAACATCGCCGTCATCGGTCAGCGCGACATTTGTATAAAGCGTGTCATGCTCGATCGATTTCATCGCGTTCGGATTCGATTTGTAACTCGTACCCGGCACAACCCCGAAATAACCGTTCTCGGGATTGACCGCGAAAAGCCGGCCATCGCGAATCTGCATCCAGGCGATATCGTCGCCGACGGTCGTGACTTTCCAGCCGCGAAAATGTTTTGGCGGAATGAGCATGGCAAAATTGGTTTTGCCGCATGCGCTCGGGAACGCCGCTGTCACGTAATGCTTGCGGCCTTCCGGCGATTCAACGCCGAGGATGAGCATGTGTTCGGCCATCCAGCCTTGCCTGCGGGCGAGATACGAACCGATGCGCAAGGCGAGACATTTTTTGCTGAGCAAAACATTGCCTCCGTAACCGGAGCCAACCGAAATAATCGCGTTGTCCTGTGGAAAATGGCAGATGAAACGGCGCGCCGGATCGACATCTAATAATGAGTGCACACCGCGATTCCATTCCGCCTTCGCGTCGTTGCCGAGTCGCTTGACGGCGATCGCGCCCATGCGCGTCATGATGCGCATACTGAGCACGACGTAAATCGAATCGGTAATTTCAAAGCCGACTTTAGTGAGCAGCGAATCGGGCGGGCCCATGATGTAGGGAATGACAAACATGGTGCGGCCGCGCATCGCGCCTTTGAGAAGGCCGTACAGTTTTGAATACGTTTCCGCCGGTTCGGACCAATTGTTCGTCGGTCCCGCTTCTTCTTTCGTCGGTGTGCAGATGAAAGTGAACTGCTCGACGCGGGCGACGTCGTTCGGATTTGAGCGGTGCAGATAGGAGCGCGGAACTTTCTTGTCGTTCAGCTTGATCATCACATTTTGCCGCTCTGCTTGTTCGAGCAGGAAATTATTTTCGCGCTCCGACCCGTCGCACCAAAAAATGTTTTCCGGTTTGGTCAGGAGCTCGACTTCCCCTACCCAATCGAGCACCGCTTGATTCGCCGGCTTGGCATCGCCAATTCCAACCGGCGGCGAAATGGCAGGTGCGATATCTTTCATGAATCGACTCCGAAAGCTTTCCTGAGCCCCGGTTATTTCGAGGTTATCGATTTTGCGATTGGAGCAAAAAACAATGTTGGCCGCTTCAGCCGCTTCTCCAAGAAATTTCTCGCGCGCCGGCGAAGTCGGTTGCGCGTTCAAACCGCTCGCTGTTTATTCCCGCATGTTCGGAGTCACTACCTCCGATGATTATCGGCCGGTCGCATGGATGGGGCGCTATCCCGTCGATGTGACGACGATGCTGGTCGGCTTCCACGTCGCGCTCGCGATTATCACTTGCATTTTGGTCGCAGCCGGCGCCGGATCCGTGCTCGACTATCTCCAATTCGACAGCGCACGAGTTTTGTATCTCGGCCAGGTCTGGAGGATTGCCACCTACGCGTTGGTGCACGCCCCTTCGGTCCTGCTCTGGTTCGCGGTCGAAATGTACATGCTCTTCGTGTTCGGCCGGGAAGTGGAACGCTTCATCGGCCAGCGCGCCTACGTCGGCCTTTACGTCGCGCTGCTGCTCGCGCCAACCGCAGTGCTGACAGCCTGGGGCTTTTGGCAGCGCTCCGCATTCGCCGGCTCGCCTGCGTTGCACTTTGGAATTTTTGTGGCCTTCGCGACAATCTATCCGCGGGTCGA
>Ga0210407_10000800_pt1 | contig 32687 bp, 30 predicted proteins | sample IncBWC27MmetaG_FD_150860 | JGI IMG/M metagenome (GOLD analysis project Ga0210407, IMG submission 150860) | Forest soil microbial communities from Barre Woods Harvard Forest LTER site, Petersham, Massachusetts, United States - Inc-BW-C-27-M | ecosystem: Environmental > Terrestrial > Soil >...
GAAGCGCCGGTAAAAGCCGCCTTTGGTGACCCCGAGGTTCTTGGCCAGCACCTCGACCCGAACACCGTCAACGCCCGACCTCGCGATTTCCCTGATCCCGGCCTCGATCCAGACCTCAGCCCTGCCGTCGGTCATCGTGCGTCTGCCCTTTTTTGATACGGTGCCGTATTGCTAACCCGCCCCAACCCTGATACGCTACCGTATCAGAATCGAAGAATCGGGAGCAACCCAATGGAATCGGACGCCACCTACCGGGGCACGGTCTATCCATGGCAATGCGATCACGTCGGCCACATGAACATCATGTGGTATGTCGGCAAATTCGACGAGGCCAACTGGAATCTGTTTGCCCGCATCGGACTTACCCCGACCTATCTGCGCCAATCCGGCCATGGCATGGCGGCGGTTCAGCAAAACATCAGCTACAAACGCGAATTGCTGGCCGGTGACCTCGTTGAGGTCAGAAGCGTGGTGCTCGACATCGGCGATAAGTCGATCCGGTTCCGGCATGAGATGCGAAATGCCGAGACCGGAGAGATCGCTGCCGCATGCGAGATCACCGGCGTCCATCTGGACCGGCGAACACGCAAGTCGACGCCGTTTGGTGCCCAGCTCCGCAGGCAGATCCAGGATCACGTGGCTGTTCCCCAATCCCTTGAGGCGTGAGCGCAGACATGCTGCACTTTGAGCCGAAAAATCCCGAGTATCGCGCATCAGCCATTTCCACCTTCGATCGGCAGCGGGCGATGCGCACGCTCGGCATTTCGATCGTGCGGCTCGAGCCCGGCGAGGTGGAACTCTCGATGCTGTATTCGGCCGACTGGAGCCAGCAGAACGGGTTCATCCACGCGGGTATCCTCACGGCAGGGCTCGACAACGCCTGCGGCATCGCCGCCTACACGCTGATGCCGCCCCTGTCCGACATTCTGACGGTCGAATTCAAGACCAACTTGCTGGCACCGGGGAAGGGTGAGCAATTCTGTTTTCGTGCAAATGTCATCAAGCCGGGCCGCACATTGACAGTGTGCGAGGCCCGCGCCTTCGCGATACAAAAGGGCACCGATACGCTGGTCGCAACCATGACCGGAACACTCATCGCGCTGCCACCGCGCGAGCCTGCAGGATTGCAGCCGGGAGCCGCCGCCGCCAGGAAATTCAGAGGTCATTGACAAGCGCGCGCCGGGATCATTTGCTTGCTGCAGATTTGTTGCCCGCGGAATCCGCATGATAGCAAGCCTCAGCCTGATCCTGCTGTGCCAACTTGCCGGTGAGGTTTTCGTGCGCGGCCTGGGCTTTCCGATTCCGGGCCCGGTGATCGGTCTCATGCTTCTTCTCGGCCTGCTGCTGGCGCGCGATCGCTTCGCTGTGCTGGGGCGCGGCCCGCTGCAGGGCGATGGCGTGGAACAGGCCAGCCGCGTGATGCTGGCCAATCTGTCGCTGCTCTTTGTTCCCGCCGGTGTCGGCGTCGTGCAAAAGCTCGATCTCATTGCCGAACATGGCATCGCTTTTCTGGCCGTGCTTGCGATCTCGGTGATCGTGACCCTGCTGGTGACGGTCGCGACCTTTCTCCTCGCCAGCCGGCTGATGGCGCATCGGCGGCCCCTCGATGAATGAAAATCCGTTCTCATTGTGGGTCTATCTTTCACAGTCGCCGCTTCTCTGGCTGACGGTAACCTTGCTGGTTTACGCGCTCGCCGACGAGGTTTCGCTCAAGACCCATCGGCATCCGCTGGCAAATCCCGTGCTGCATTCGATGTGGATCATCGGAGGATTCCTGCTCTTAACCGGCACGTCCTATACGACCTATTTCGCCGGCGCCCAATTCGTGCATTTCTTGCTTGGGCCTGCGACAGTGGCGCTGGCAGTGCCGCTTTATGAGAATCGCAAGGTGGTGCTGTCGGCGATCCTGCCGATGCTGGTGGCGCTCGCCGTTGGCTCCGTCACCGCGGTCGCTTCGGTCGTGCTGCTGGCGGAAGGTGTCGGCTTGCCCCGCGCGGTGATCCTGTCGATGGCGCCGAAATCGGTCACCGCCGGCGTCGCCATGGGCATCAGCGAGACGCTGCATGCCGATCCGTCGCTGACGGCAGTTGCGGTCATTCTTACGGGCATCATGGGCGCGATCGCGGTTACGCCGTTGATGAACCGCATGAGGATTGTGGATTACCGCGCGCGCGGCTTTGCCGTCGGCATCGCAGCCCACGGCATCGGCACCGCGCGGGCGTTTCAGGTCGATGAGGTCGCAGGCGTCTTCGCCGGGATCGCCATGAGCCTGAACGCGCTCGTCACATCGCTGCTGGTGCCCTTGGCAGTGACGCTGCTTTTGCGCTGATCTTCATTGCAGTAATTCCGAAGCTGGCATGGTGATTCGCGGAATTTCCCTCTACCGTCGGATAGGCAAAATGCAAGGTGACTTTCTTGGTGATCTCCGCGATGCAAGCTGTGCTCGGACTGGCGTCGGGAGCCCTGGTCGGGTTCTCGCTGGGCCTGATCGGAGGCGGCGGATCGATCCTGGCGGTGCCGCTGATGGTCTACGTGGTTGGAGTGGCTGACGCGCACGTTGCGATTGGAACCAGCGCGATTGCGGTGGCGGTCAATGCGGCGCTCAATCTTTCAAATCACGCGCGCGGCGGTACGGTGCGATGGTCATGCGCGCTCACCTTCGCCGCTGCGGGAATCATCGGAGCGTTCATCGGCACAATTTTCGGCAAGCTGCTCGACGGGAGAAAATTGCTCGCGCTGTTTGCGCTTCTCATGCTGGTGATCGCCGTTCTGATGCTCAGGACGCGGTCGCGTCCAGGCCTGCCTGAAGCGCAGATGAGTTGGGACAACATGCCCGCGATCGTCGGGCTCGGCCTTGCCACCGGGACGTTGTCGGGTTTCTTCGGCATCGGCGGCGGATTTCTGATCGTACCCTCCTTGATGCTGGCGACCGGCATGCCGATCATTAACGCCGTCAGTTCGTCGCTGGTGGCTGTGACCGCATTCGGCCTGACCACGGCGGCGAGCTACGCCTGGTCTGGATTGATCTCATGGGAGCTGGCTGGCTTGTTCATCGGTGGCGGTCTGCTCGGCGGGTTGGCCGGAACTCGCTCCGCGCGTTCGCTGTCCGAGCGGCGCGGCGCGCTCAATATCATCTTTGCCGCCGTCGTCATCGCGGTGGCGATTTATATGTTGGTGCGTAACTTGACAGCATTGTGAGCGTATTGAAGAAGCGTGCGCTGCAGGCAGTTTGGAGAGGCGAAATGACTACATCGAGCGAGTCGAACCGGCCCTATCGACAACGGACCCGCCGTCAGGCCTTGGGCCTGCTCGGTACGGGTGCGGCTGCGATTTTTCCTCGACGCTCGCTTGCACAGCGCGACGACGTGCTCACCGAAGCTCTCGTGTTGCGCGATCCGGATATCCCGGCCGCTGGAAATCCCGCTGGCGACATCACGATCGTCGAATATTTCGATTATCAATGCCCTTATTGCCGCAAGCTCGAACCCGAATTGCGGCAGGTGGTGCAGGACGACGGCAAGGTCAGATTGGTATTCAAGGATTGGCCGATCCTTGGGCCGGCCTCGGTGACGGCCGCGCACATGGTACTTGCGAGCAAATACCAGGACAAATTCATTCAAGCACATGACGCGCTGATCGCCGTCAATTCCAAGCTGACAGAGGCGCGAATCCGCGAGGTATTGGCGGGTGCAGGCATCGACCTCGACCGCCTCGACAAGGATCTTGCCAGCAATTCTGCGGCGATCGACGCCGTCGTCTCGCGCAACAAGGATCAGGCCGTTGCGTTCGAGTTCAGAGGCACGCCATCCTTCATTGTCGGCAAGTTTCGGGTGCCCGGCGTGCTGACGATGGCCCAGTTCGGCCAAGCCATCGCCGACGCCCGCAAGGCGATGGCTGCGAGGAAATAGACAGGGATCGGCAGCTGCGACCCGCGGCGACAGTGACTACCGCGACGACAGTCTGATCCAGTCCTGATGAACGCGTGTTTTCACTGCGTGCCAGTCGGCAGCGGCAACGTCCCAATTGACGATGGTGCGGCTGATGGACGCGTTCTGGCCATTGGCGACGGACGATGTCGATTGCGAATCATAGACATAGACGCAGAGCACAAGAAGAAGCGCACCCAAGATCATTCCAAGGAAAACGCGCATCGCATACCCTCCGGTGATGGCCGACAACGTCGTCGGGGCGGAGATGGTTCCCTCGCACTTGACCTCACGCAAACAGACCTTGAAACAGGATTCTTCAACAATTCAATATAGTGCGTCTCATTGCGACAAGGAGGCAACATGACCGACAAGGCAAACAAGGTCGCCATCGTGACCGGGGCCTCGCGCGGGATCGGCGCCGCGGTGGCGGAGCGGCTGGCCCGCGACGGCCTTGCCGTCATTATCAACTATTCGTCCAACGCAGGTCCCGCCAAGACGCTCGTTCATCAGATCGAAGCGAGAGGCGGACGGGCGCTCGCCGCCAAAGCCGATGTGAGCGATCCTGATGCGATCCGAGGCATGTTTGACGCAGCGGAACGGGCATTCGGCGGCATCGATGTGCTCGTCAACAATGCCGGCATCATGAAGCTGGCGAGGCTCGCCGACAGCGACGACGCATCGTTGGATCAGCAGATCGCCGTCAACCTCAAAGGCAGCTTCTACGGCATGCGTGAGGCGGCGAGGCGCCTGCGCGATGGAGGCCGGATCGTCAATTTCTCGACCAGCGTGGTGGGGACCAAGCTCGAGACCTACAGCATTTATGCCGCGACCAAGGCCGCGGTGGAAACGATGACCGCGATTCTTTCGAAGGAATTGCGCGGTCGCAACATCACGGTCAATGCCGTGGCTCCGGGTCCGGTCGCGACCGAACTCTTCCTGACCGGCAAATCGCCCGAACTGATCGAGCGCATGGCGAAGATGACTCCGATGGAACGCATCGGCACACCGGAGGATATCGCATCCGTCGTTTCCCTCCTCGTGAGTCCAGATGGGGGATGGATCAACGGTCAAGTGCTGCGCGCCAATGGCGGTCTGGTTTAGGCGTTGGAGGTTGCCGCCAACCAGTTGAGGATCGGCGCGTTCAACTCCTGCGGATAGCAATGGCTGAGATCGTCAAGCTCGCGATAGGCGACGTTGGCGCCGGCCGCCGCCAACATGTCGCGCGTTTGCCGCGCTACCTGCACGGGGAACATCCAGTCGAGCCGGCCATGCACGATATGGATAGGCAGGCCGCGCAACCTTTCTGCATCCGCCATCTCTGCCATCAGCGGGTGGAAAGTCGCTGAAACAGGAGCAAGGTGGGTGAATGGAGACGTGCTTTCGAGACCGCTGACGTAGCAGAACGTACCGCCATCGCTCATCCCCGTCAGCAGCAGTTTTGTGGGATCGACGTTCCAGCGCACCCGCACGAGATCGAGAATGCGGGCCAGGTTTGGCGTGTCGGCATCTTCCCCCATCAGCGCCCAGGTGCCTCCCGTCGCGGTGGGAGCGGCCAGGATGGCACCGAGCGTGCGTGCATCGCGCAGCCAGCTCCAAAGAAATCTGCGACCGTTGCCGCTGCCGCCGTGCAACGCCATCACGAGCGGCCAGCTGCGGTCGGCCGTGTAATATTCGGGAATGTAGAGCGAGAAGCCGCCGCGGCTGCCGGGCTCATTGTGGTCGTGAATGATTCCGGTGTCTCCGTCCGCGGGTCCTGAGAGGCGCGCCAGCAGCCCGGCGTCATTGCGAAATTCCGGATTGACAAAGAAGCTGTTCACCGGTGGCAGTTTTTCCGCGAGGGGATAGAGCGCCTCCTGCGCGCGGGGAACGTGGCGGAGTGCACGGAACACGGCCGTCAGGTCGCCATGGCCATGCTGCACCTCGCGCAGACCTTCGAAGGCAGCCAGCGCAGCCTCGCAAGCGCTCTCAAGCGAAGCCCTGACTGTTGCAAACGATTCCGGCCAATTGCAAAGCCGTGAACGGGCCGCTTTCAAGACCTCGTCTGGCTGGCCTGCGGCGTCCATGACTCGATCGAAATCCGGCGGGTTGAGATGGCGGACGATGAAGCCAAGGGCTTCGAGCGATTGCAGCAAGGGCGGCAGTACGGCCACGATGTCGTCCACCACGGCCTCGCTCATGGGCGCTCGTTCCTGTTTCGCCTGTTGGTTCACGCGCGATCTGGCGCGGTGCGGGCTCGCTCTTTTCGTTCAACCCTCAATGCAGACGCGGCGCCTTGAGCAGCTTGGCACGGTCGGTCGAGGTCAGCACGACATCGAAAGTAACGCCCTCATGGTACACGGTGAGTGGCACGTCCACGCCGGCAGATCCGAGCGACCAGAGTTTCCGATAAAATCCCGCCTGACTTGTTACCTTTTCCCGGTTGACGGCGAGGATGACGTCCCCGGCCTTGAGTTCGGCAGCCGCTGCCGGTCCTTTCGCCGAGACCCCGACGACGACGACCTTGTTGTCGATCTCCGTCGAATACATGCCGAGCCACGGGCGCGCCGGGCGGTTGACGCGGCCGAATTTGCGCAAGTCGTCGAGCACCGGCTTGAGCAGGTCGATCGGGACGACCATGTTGACGTGCTCGGCCTTGCCTTCTCGCTCGCGCTCGAGCTGGAGCGAGCCGATGCCGATAAGCTCGCCGCGGTTCGAAATCAGACCGGTGCCGCCCCAATTCGGATGGGCGGGGTGGGTGAAGATCGCGTCGTCAAGCATGTATTCCCAATAACCGGCAAATTCCTGTCGTGCGACGATTTGGCTGGCAACTGAGCGCACGCGTCCGCCGACGCCGCCCATCACGACGCGATCACCGATCTCGGCTGCAGCCGAGGAGCCAAGCGACAGCGGATCGAGGTCGATGCGACCGAGCGCCTGCACCAGACCGAAGCCCGTCACCGAATCGAAACCGAGCGCGTGGCCTTCCACCACCCGACCGTCGCCAAGGTGCAACCATACGGCTTCAGCCTCGGTTATCAGATAACCGATGGTCAGCACCAGCCCGTCGTCGATCAAGACGCCATTGCCTGCGCGCTCTGTCCCGAGCGTGTCGGCGCTAAAGGCGTCGGCCGGGACGATGGAGTGCAGGCCGACTATAGAGGAAAGCGCGCGATCGAGATCGAAACCATAGTCGCCTGCGCGGGGCTGATAGGCCGGCGGAACTTTCCAATCGGTCAAAGCTGGCATGGAGCTCTCCTGGCGCGCGTGTTCCCAGGAACGAGGCGATCAGCTGCGCGCAATGGCGGCTACGATCTTATGTCGCAAAAGCCGGTCAGGAAAGTGTTCGATGCTGTCTCTTTTCTCTCGCAAGGTGCGAAAAACCAGACTTCTCTGGCAATTTGTCAATGACGATTGCGTGCCCCAACTGCCGGACGCCACGGAGACATTGGTTTCCAGGGCCGGTCGATTGTCGATCGACCGAAAGCTGTTCGCCAGCATCAAGTTTCGAGCGAAATTCGAAAACGGCCTTCCAACAGCTCTCGATCTGCTCTGGATGGTGCGAAGATGTCCGGGCTTTTCAAGACGGGAGCGGCGAAAGCCTCACCTGGCTCGCGAGATTAACAGATCGTCAACTTTGAATCCTAACTTGATGTTCTGTCCTTTCTGCCCAACTGGCGCCGGGAGGAAAGCATGCAGAACGTTGCGATGATCTCGGAGGTCACAGAACCTCGAGCATCATTCCCGATTGAGCAGGAAATCGCCCCGCGCGCGCCAATGCTATGGCTTTTGGTGTGCGGTCTCGCTCTCATGGTTGCAATTGCCGTTGCAACGGTGCTGTCGATCGACAAATTCAGGGAGAACGCGATCGAGAATGGCAAGGATGGCCTGGAGAGTGCCGTCCTGCTTCTCGTGCGTCATTTCGACCAGCAGTTCGGGGACTTTTCGATTCCGCAAAAACTCATCATTGCGGAACTCGAGTCGAGCGGCATTACCTCACCCGACATTTTCCGGGGCGAAATGGCAACTCTCGCCGTCCATGAGAAGCTGCGGGCGAAGGTGGATGGCTGGACAGACGTGGCCGGTTCCAATGTGTTCGATAGCAAAGGCATCCTCATCAATTCGTCCCGGATCTGGCCGGTCCCGGAGATCAACATCGCCGATCGCGCCTACTTCATGAAATTGGCGACAGATCCGGCGCTCGAGGTGGCCGTCGAGATCGTTCCGAGCCGTCTTTCCGAACATTCGCAAGCGATCGTCTTTGCCAGACGGATTTCGGGACCGAACCGGGAGTTCCTGGGCGTGGTCACCCGCGCGATTAGCCCGCTTCTCCTGGAGACTTTTTTCGCCTCCGCCAGTCTCGGCGAGGATGCGACCATAGCGCTGCATCATCGGGACGGCTCATTACTGGCCCGATATCCTCATGTCGAAGCCTTGATCGGACAAAATTTCAAGAAAGGCTCTGCGCTGCAGAGGGCTTTCTTCGACGGGTCTCATCTGACCGGCAGACTTAGCAGTCCGATCGACGGCAAGGACCGTCTGGTTTCCTCTCGAATGCTTTCTTCAACGCCTCTCCTGGTCGTTGCAACCAGGACTGTCGATTCGACCCTGTTGGCCTGGCGGTTGCAGACCAAGCTCTTCATCAGCGCCGCATTGATGTCGCTCGGCGTCATAGCCGCTACGCTTGGTCTGATGTTTCGCCTGATGAGATCCCAGCATCAGGCGGCGCAACGGCGTTTGAGCATCCAGAAGCATCGGCTCGACACTGCCATCAACAACATGACGCAAGGTCTCCTGCTGTTCGATGCATCCGCGCGGCTGATCGTATGCAACGCCAGATACATCGAGATGTACCATCTGTCGCCTGACGTGGTCAGGCCGGGTTGCACGCTTCGTGACGTGATACGTCACCGCAAGGCGACCGGTTCGCTACCCGGGGACGTCGAGCAATATTGCGAGGAGGTGTTGCGCAGCAAGGATAGCTCCGGCAGCAAGCTCGTGGCGACCTCGGACGGCCGGCTGGTGGATATCAAGACCGAGCCGATTGCCGATGGCGGATGGCTGGTCACTCACGAGGATGTCACGGAGCGTGTCCGGACCCAGGAGAGAATGGCTCATCTGGCGTATTATGACGCGCTCACGGATCTGCCGAACCGGACGTTGTTCCGCGAACGCGTCGAGCACAAGCTGGCCAATCTCGCGCCGGCCGAGCGCTTCGCCATCCTCTTCATCGACGTCGATGAATTCAAATCCGTCAACGACTCGCTCGGCCATCACGTCGGAGATGAGTTGTTAAAGTCGGTTGCCTTGCGTCTGAGGGCATGCGTGGGACCGAACGACTTCGTCGCGCGGCTGGGAGGGGACGAATTCGCGATCGTCAAGGTTGATTTTACCGATGAGACAGAGATCGTCGCCCTCGTCGAGAACATTCACCGGACGATACGCCGACCCGCGAAATGCCTTGGTCACGAAGTCTCGGCAGACGCCAGCATCGGAATCGCTATCGCTCCCGACCACGGGAAAAGCCTGGAAGAACTGCTCAAGAACGCCGACCTTGCGATGTACGCCGTCAAGGCCGGCGGACGACGAACCTTCCGCTTCTTCGTTCCGGAAATGGATGCGCGCATGAAGACGCGGCGTGCCCTGGAGGCCGACCTGAAAGACGCGTTGGCGAACGGCGGCTTCGAAGTTCATTATCAACCTGTCCTTGATCTGGCAGGCAATATGGTGACGGGCTGCGAGGCCTTGCTGCGCTGGCGTCATCCCGGCCGCGGCACGATTTCTCCAGCCGAGTTCATTCCGGTGGCAGAGGAGACCGGTTTGATCATCGAGTTGGGCGAATGGGTGCTGCGGAAAGCCTGCGGCGACGCCGCGCAATGGCCCGAGGGGATCAAGCTTGCCGTGAACGTCTCACCGCTCCAGTTCAAGTCTGGAACGCTCGCCCTCAGGGTCGCGGCTGCGCTCGCGGAATCCGGCCTTGCTCCCGATCGCTTGGAACTCGAGATAACCGAGGCGGTGCTGATCCGCGACGACGAGGAGGCTCTGTCCGTGCTTCATCAGCTTCGGGGCCTGGGTGTGCGGATCGCGCTGGATGATTTCGGCACGGGCTATTCTTCCCTGAGCTATCTGCAGCGCTTCCCGTTCGACAAGGTCAAGATCGATCGAAGCTTCGTTCGCGACATCGCCGAAGCCGAGGGCTCCTCCCCCATCATCGAGGCCGTGGTCCACATGGCCATGGCGCGGTGCATGACCACGACGGCGGAAGGCGTGGAGACCGAAGCGCAGCGCGACATCCTGCGCCGGCTCGGATGCAATGAGATGCAGGGCTATCTGTTCAGCCCGGCTGTGCCGGTCGAACGGCTGGCGAACCTGCTGCTGGCCGAAGGCTCTTCCGCCGCCGCCTGATGATCGGTCGTGCGATTGGCAAGAGTAAGCGCCGTGGCCATTCCCGTTGCCATCGCTAACCGCCTCATAACCGCCTACTCCTCGTATAAAAAGTTACAATTGTAACTGTCTAAAGCCTTTTAAAAATTTGTCGAGCGGTTGCGCGGGGATTTGGGCGGCACGCGTCGAGAAGGACCGGTCAGCCGGCACTTTTCACGCGCGCGCGGTGGCTCGCTTGCTTGGCGCGATTGCCGCACACGGCCATGCTGCACCAGCGCCGCGCGTGGCCCTTGGTAGTATCGAGGAACAGCATGGTGCAGGTCGGCCCTTCGCATTTCTTCACCATGGTGAAGTCGGCATGACAGACGAGGTCCGCCATTGCCTGTGCCACCGGTAACAGCAAAGTGTCCGGTGTGCGCCAGCGCCGGCTCCAGCGGCATTGCAGATGATGATGCGAGGTCGGATCGCCGTTTGATCGCACGATCTCGCAAAAAGCCTCATCGCGCTGCAAGTGCCGATTCAACGGGCCTAACTCCGACCAGGCATTTGCGCTGATCTGCCGTCCGGCGTGCGCGAGCACGAAGCCGCGAAACCACTCGCGCAGGACGCGCGCCTGCGCGGCGACCGCGTCGAGTTCACCCGGAATGGTGTTGGTTCGCATCGCCTTTGCGACACTGGCCTCGACCAGCCCCGCTTGCTCGAGCCAGGCGAGGAGATCGTGGCCATGGCCGAGCCACTCGATATTGATGCCCGAGGGCGCGGCCACCGTGTTCAGGAAGTCGAGGCTGCGTGCGTCGGCAATGAACATCGGGGCAGGGCGAGAATTTGTCATCGGGAAATGGCTCCGGGAGAGTGGGCTGCGCATGGAATTCCAAAAATAGCGATAACCTCTAATAATGCTGTTGACAGGTTGCTACATCGTCTATGTAACCCTTAAAGTCAACGATGCAGGTTACGGAGCATCCTCTAATTCCGGGAGCTCCGATAGTGGCGGATCACTCATTAAATCCGGAGGCTTCCGATGAAAACGGTCGCTTGGATCACAAACGCCGAGAAGCCCTGGAACCGGTTTCGAGAAGTTGAGGGTCACGCTGGCCCGTCCGACGGCACCGGACGCCGGGCGAACTGCCAGCCGAGCGCGGTTCCCGAGAAGACAAACAAGCAACTTTCGCCGAACGAGTGCATCTTCTTCATCAGCCAGGGCGGCAAGTTCGATGACGTCCCGGCGAAACAGGGCGCCTTGCAAAAATAGCTCCCGATAAATTGCGATGACAGCTGGCATCGGCCGGCCGTCGATCGCAGTCGCGATCTCGGTCGAGGCGCTCAAGCAAGATCGCCGGCCGAGCGAACCGGGCAATCAAGCGCTTGCGGTCGTTTCATGTTGTTCTCGAATCGGCCGACGATGCGAAAGGGAATTGCAGAAAATCCGGGCTCTGTCTGATAATGTGGCGCCCATGGACAACAAGCGGGCAGCCACTGCCGTTCTGGGCAATGCCATTGTCGAATGGCTCGCCGGCGAGGCGCTGCAGAATTCCGAGCCGGCCACACTTTACGGCGAGCTTTGCCAGCGCCTCCGTGGCATAGGCATACCCATTCTACGCGGTCAGATTGGCTTTCGAATACTTCATCCGCTCTACGACGCCAGCGTTTTAACCTGGACTGCCCAGCAAGGTGTCGTCGTGGAGCATTTTCGCCCTGAGCAGAGCAGCGACGACCAGTTCGTGCATGGTCCCCTGGGCCACGCACTGGCCCATCGATTGCCGGTGTTACGGCGTCGATTGACGGGCGATACCGCGCTGGTCGATTTCGCCGTCCTCGAGGAATTTCGCTCCCTTGGTGGCACCGACTATGTCGTCTTCCTGGTCGCTTTCGAGCAGACGGCTAAAAGCGGCATCATCTGCTCCTGGGTGGGCGACCGGGCCGCGGGCTTTACCGATGAAGAAATTGCGCAGCTCAATCGTATCACCCGCGAACTTGCGATCGCGCTCAAAGCAAAGGTCGAACGAACCGTCGCGCAGAATGTGGCCCATGCCTATCTCGGACAACGTGCGGGCCAGTCCGTGCTCAACGGCTTGATCCGGCGCGGCGACGGGGAAAAGATTACCGCCGCCTTGTGGTACAGCGATTTGCGCTATTCGACAGCTCTCGCAGAGCGGCTACCGGCGGAAGAGTTTCTGAATCTCCTTGGCCATTATTTCGAGATGACGGCATCCTCGGTGCTCGAGCATGGCGGCGAGGTCGTCTCGCTGATCGGCGATGCGGTTCTTGGCCTCTTTCGACTTGAGCACACCGCGGATGAGGCTTGCGGTCGGGCGCTTGCCGCAGCTCAGGAAGCACGCCGGCGGCTCGGTGCGCGGCCGGCGGAAACCGACGCCAGTTTCGATTTCGGCATATCGATGCACCTCGGCCGGGTCATCTATGGCAATGTCGGCGTTCCGGAGCGGCTGCAATTCACGCTGGTGGGGTCTGCGGTCAACGAGGTGGTTCGGGTGCAGGATCTGACGAAAAAGCTCGGCCATCCGGTGCTGGCCACGGCTTCCTTTGTCGAAGCGACACCCGCTTGCGTCTGGCATCCGCTCGGCGAACATGTCTTGCGGGGAATCGAGGCGCCGATGCCGATCTTCACTCCGATGATGCAATAACAGGCCTTGCCGCGAACTGAGAGGATTCCAACGTTTCGATACTGCATAACATTTGATTTGCGAAAACCGGCATTGGCATCGTTATGCTTGTCTGAATGCAGCGTGACGGACGATAAAAGCGCTCAGGTCAAGCGTCGCCGGGCGTCCGCGGCGGGCTGTTCCGCAACATCGCCCGATCGTCGCGCGGCGAGGTGCCGAATGCTTCCTTGTAGCGACGGCTGAAATGGCCAAGATCGGCAAAGCCGCAGGCGAGCGCGATTTGCGCGATACTGTCGTTCGCGCGCAGCGGATCGGCGAGATCGCGCCGGCTCTTTTCCAGCCGACGCCGCCAGATCCAATCGCTGACCGTCGTGCCCTCGGCGTGAAACAGATCCTGCAAATAGCGCGGCGATATGCCAACCCGCTGGGCCACCCGTTCGGTGTTGAGCTCATGATCGTGCAGGCTGCTGTCGACGACCGCTTTGGCGCGGAAGATCAGCGCCGTGCGCGCCGAACTGCCGCCGTCGACGATCTCGCCCAGCTTTTCACCCAAAGCTGCGGTGACAAGCGACAGGCAGGTTTCCGCAAGCTGGCTCGCGGTCGCCGGTGCGATGTCGGAGACAATCGATGCCGTGCGCTGCACGAACGGCAGGACCAGTGAGCCAACCGGGCTCGTGCCCTCGATGCGCCGCGCCGTCCACACTTCGGTGCGGCCGATCCGCCGCACAATCGCCGCGCGCGGCATGTGCAGCACGAGTTGCTCGAAGCCGGCGTCAAAATTGAGTGTGTAAGGTCGCGTGCTGTCGTAACAGGCGAAGTCGCCGGGAAGAAGCCGAGCCTCGCGGCCGTCTTGCGCGATGACACCGACACCGCGCACCTGCAGGCTGACCAGCATCACTTCTTCGCGGGCACGGCGGATGCGCGTCGGCGTGCGCTTGACGATCTGTCCGTCCGCATTCACCGTGGAAAAATGCAGATCGTCGCACTCGGTGGTCGTGATCTCGCCAAAGAACGGCGCCGAGCCGCGCGCCTGGCAATCAAGCTCGACAAAGGTATCGCAGACGGCGTCCTGCCAGAATTGAAAGCGCTTGCGCTCAGCGACGTTGGCCGTTGTCAGCACGGTATTCATTTCACCGCACCTTTCAGCAAAAAACCGGCGCTTTGAGCATAGCACGCGCTCGGCGCCTGCAAAAGCGGACAGCGGCGGGTCAAGAGCCGTGCGCCGTCAGGCAACATTTAGCGCGCGTGCAGCCAAGAGCGCGTCGGCCGGCATTCTAAAATTGGTGTCGATCGGAGAGACCCCCACCGGAGGAACCACCATGGCTGCCGCGCATCCGAAATACAAAGTCGCTGCCGTTCAGGCCGCGCCCGCCTTTCTCGACCTGGAAGGCTCAGTGGAAAAAACCATCTCGCTGATGGACGAAGCCGCCGCCGCCGGAGCCAGCCTCATCGCTTTCCCGGAAACCTGGATACCGGGCTATCCCTGGTGGATCTGGCTCGGCGCACCGGCTTGGGCGATCATGCGCGGCTTCGTCTCGCGCTATTTCGACAATTCACTCTCCTACGACAGCCCGGAAGCAGAGCGGCTGCGCGCCGCGGCCAAGCGCAACAAAATCACGGTCGTGCTCGGGCTCTCGGAACGCGACGGCGGCAGCCTGTATATTGCCCAATGGATCATCGGCCCGGATGGCGAGACCATCGCCAAGCGCCGCAAGCTTAAACCAACGCACGCCGAGCGGACCGTGTTCGGCGAGGGCGACGGCTCGCATCTGGCGGTGCATGATCTCGAAATCGGCCGGCTCGGCGCGTTGTGCTGCTGGGAGCACCTGCAGCCGCTTTCTAAATACGCGATGTACGCGCAGAACGAGCAGGTGCACGTTGCCGCCTGGCCGAGCTTCTCGCTCTACGATCCGTTCGCGCATGCGCTAGGCGCCGAGGTCAACAATGCCGCGAGCAAAATCTATGCGGTCGAGGGGTCGTGCTTTGTGATCGCGCCGTGCGCGACGGTCTCGCAAGCCATGATTGGCGAATTGTGCGACACGCCGGAGAAACATCAGTTCCTGCATGCCGGCGGGGGCTTCGCCGTGATCTATGGCCCGGACGGCGCGCCGCTCGGGCAGCCGCTGCCGCCTGACCAGGAAGGACTGCTCTATGCTGACATCGACCTCGGTATGATCTCGGTCGCCAAGGCGGCGGCCGACCCGGCCGGACATTATGCACGCCCGGACGTCACGCGGCTTCTGTTCAACAATCGCCCGGCCAACCGAGTGGAAAAGCTGGCGTTGCCGGTCGATGCCGAGTCGGCGGCTGAAGCGCCGGCGACGCCAGAGGGCAGAGCGGCAGGCGTGGCGGCGTTCACACCCCCGCAAACCGTTCAGTGAGGCGGCCATGGAATCCGCAATCCCTCCCCACCTGCAGGTCAAGCGTACCCGGCATCGCCGGGTGCCGGATGATTACCAGCCGCCCTACCCAGCGTTCGTTGCGCGGCATCGGCCGGCGGTCGAACGCGTGGTGATGGCTTATTTCGGCCTTCAGTATCGCGGCGATCCGCCCGCGGCGTGCGCCGCGGCGCTCGACTGGATCGCAAAGACCTTCGCCGCGGCTGGCGGACCCAAGCACTGGGACCGAGCCCGATACGTCGATGAAGCCGGCTATACCAACCTGCTGTTCGTCGCCTATTGGGACGATCAGAAGATCTTCGACACCTGGTTTCCGCCTGCACGTGAGGGCTGGACGGGCGCAAAGAGTAACTTCGCTGGCCTCGGCACATTCATCGAAGTCTTAAGCCCGTCCGTCAACGACTACGAGACGCTGTTCTCCTCGCTTGGCCGACCCGAGGGCATTGCGGTGCTCGCCGACAGCCTAAGCGGCGACGTGATGGAGCACGCTTATTGGGGTGGTATGCGCGACCGCATTCCGAAATCGCAGATTAATGACATGGCCCCCGACGGCGCGCCCAGCATCCTCCGTGATGGCGACCGCGTGCGCGTCAAGCCCCACGACAATATTTGTCTGATCCGCTCCGGTCAGGATTGGAGCGACACCGAAGCATCCGAACGCAAAATGTATCTAGACGACGTCGAGCCTGTTCTGCGTGCCGGCATGGATTTTTTGCGTGACGAGGGCCGCTCGGTCAATTGCTTCGCCAACCGCTACATGATGGTGCTGGATCGTACCGGACGCCCGACGGAAAAATCCTACGGCATGAGCTGGTGGAAAAGTCTCGCTGCGCTCGAACGCTGGTCGGAGTCGCATCCCACCCATGTGCGCATCTTCGGCGCGGCGATGAAATATCTGTCGAGTCTCGGGCCGGCCGCAAAGCTCCGGCTATATCACGAGGTGACGGTGGCGCGCACCGCCGACCAGTTGTTTGAGTATCGCAACTGCCACGATCGCACCGGTATGCTCAACGCTGTAACGGCCTGAGTCCGCGCCCCGTTTGTGCCGATCAGTCTGATACGAAGGCGGGAGGTTGCGTGAAAAGGATCGACAGGCCATCAGCGCTGAAGGCGAGCCATCGCGAGGTGTGCTGGGACTCATAAGAGTGTCAAGTTGACCAAAAAAACTCCAATGCTTTGGGAGCCTGCGGGACACATAAGATTTTCGCGTGGGACTCATAAGAGTGTATTCCCGACCAGTTTGGGACCCACAAGAGTGTAACGGAATCGCCGATCAAGCTTCGGCGCCTATCTTCGGTTGCACTTTTGGGCCCGAAACCGAGCCGCTCCGACACCAAATCAGGCGGCCTGGCGGCCATCTCGGCGCAAAATTCGCCCTTCTTCGCCAACTTCTCTCGAGACGCCCACGCGATGTTGGTCGCCATCTGTCCCGACGATCCGGACGAGGCGATCAGCGAGGTCTCGTCGAAGCGAAGTTCGAGGCGATCCGATGGCGGCTCAGTCGCTGGCGAGCTCAATTTGTGCCGAAATGGCGCGCCATTCAGAATAAAATTACTAACTCATATATAATTGAAATTGCTTGTGATTTTGCAAAATCCGTTGGTTCGGCGGCTATCGGCACCGACTTCGGCCTCACGCGCCGCCGAAGGCAACCCAGCAGCCACACGACAGCGTGCGCCTTGATCACTCTGGGAGTATTGTCGTCAGGAGCCGTCGAAGCATTGACACCGAAGATTTTCCCGTACGCGCTCGATCGCGGTCCAGGCAACGCGCTCGAAGAGATGCACTCCAGAAATAAGCGGATGATCGCGACTTCGGTCGGACGGCGCGGCAAATGGAGGACATTATGGCGTGGCGTGACGACAAGGCCCGGGCGACCCTGATCCGCGACGCAGCAGGCAGCGTGCAGCCGGGCAAGGCTCCTCAGACCTTTGCCGAGCTTCTGTTCGGCTACACCAATGTCGAGGACCTCGCCAAGTACGATGCCTCATCGCTGGCCTTCCTGGCGGGACAGGCCTGGGAGCACGTGCGGCAACGCACGGCCGGCAACGCCGATATCCGGGTCGTCAATCCGATGATGCCGGACGGGCGCGAGATTTCCGTGCTCGAAGTTCTCAACGACAACATGCCTTTCCTGTTCGATTCCACGATGGCGGAGCTCGCCGAGCAGGGCATCGAAGTCACCCTCGTCGCTCACCCGATCATCGCAGTGGAGCGCGATGACCAAGGCAAGCTCCTGTGTTTTTACGGCGAAGCATTGCCGGAAGGGGCAAAGGGCGCGCGAGAGAGTCTGATTCACCTCCACATCACCCGCCTGGATGCCGAGGCCGACCGGCAGAAGTTGATCGACGGCCTAACCTTGACGTTGAACGACGTGCGCGCCTGCGTCACCGACTGGAGAACCATGCGCGACCGGGTCGAGGAAGCGATCAAGACTTTCTCGTCCAATCCGCCGCCGCTGCCGATCGACGAGGTCGCCGAAGCCAACCAGTTCCTGCAATGGCTGTGCGCGGACAATTTCACCTTCCTGGGCGTACGCGAATATCGCTTCTCGCCCGACAGCGACGCGTCCGACGATATCACAGCTGGCGAAGGCCTCGGCGTCCTCCGCGATCCGGATGCGAAGGTCCTGCGACGCGGTAGCGAAATGGTGGTGATGACGTCGGAAATTCGCGAGTTCATGCGCGAACCCACCCTGCTCATCGTCATGAAGGCCAACGTCTCCAGCCGCGTTCATCGTCGCATCCGGATGGATTATGTCGGCATCAAGCTCTATGCGCCCGACGGCCGGCTGGAGGGCGAATTGCGAGTCGTCGGTCTGTTCACCTCGGGCGCCTATACCCGCTCCGTCCGACAGATCCCTTATGTACGCCACAAGGTGACGAGGGTGCTGCAGCGCGCCGGCTTTGACCCAAACAGCCATTCGGGCAAGGCGCTAATGCATATTCTCGAAGAATATCCGCGTGACGACCTGTTCCAGGTCGACGTCGACACGCTCTACAATTTCGTCATGGAGATCCTGATCCTCTATGAACGGCCGCGCGTCCGTACGCTGGCGCGGGTCGACAAGTTCGATCGCTTCGTCTCCATCCTCGCCTTCATTCCGCGCGACAAATACGACACCGACGTGCGCGCGCGCGTCGCCAACTTCCTGGCGCAGGTCTACAAGGGGGTGCTATCGGCCTCCTACGTGTCCTTCCCCGAGGGATCATTGGCGCGTGTCCACTACATCATCGGGCGTTATGAAGGTAAGACTCCCGCTGTCGAGCGCGCCACGCTGGAAGCCGGGATCAGCGCCATTGCCGCAACCTGGGCTGACAAGCTGAAGGCTGCGCTGACTGCGTCTACCGACGGCATGCGGGCTCGCATGCTCGCCAATCGGTATGCCCGGGCCTTTAGCGGCGGCTATACCGAGGTTTTCACGGCGGAACAGGCGATCGCCGATATCACGACCATCGAAAAACTCACGCCGAGCCGTCCGGTGACGATTTCGGTTCACCGCTTCGCGGGCGAGGACGATCCCAGGCGTTTCGGCTTGAAGGTGTTCTCCGACGCCGCACCGCTGTCGCTGTCCTATCGCGTGCCGGTGATCGAAAATCACGGCCTGCGCGTGGTCAATGAACGCACCTATCAGATCCAGCCCGGCAACATGCCGGAGCCGGTCTGGCTGCACGACATGACGATCGAGACCAGCGACGGCCAGCCGATCGAGATCAGCCCGGAATTCAGCCGTCGCCTGGAAGCCTCGATCATGGCGGTGGTCACTGATCGTGCCGAATCCGACGGATATAACGGTCTGATCCTGCGTACGCTCCTGGGCTGGCGCGAAGTCTCGACGATCCGGGCGCTGTCCCGCTACCTGCACCAGATCCGCGCACCGTTTACCCAGGACTATATGTGGGAGACGCTGCGCAAGAACGCCGCGATCACTGCCAACATCGTCGCGCTGTTCCAGGCCCGCCTCGATCCACGCCTCACCTCCACGGACGCCGAGCGTTCGGCACGCGAGACGGCCCTCCTTGCCGAGATCGAGGAGCAGCTCAAATTCGTTACTTCTCTCGATGAAGACCGCATCCTGCGCCGTTTCACCAACCTGGTGCAGGCGACCATCCGCACCAATCTGTGGCAGGTCGGCGAGGACGGACACCCCCGTAGGGTAATCTCGTTTAAATTCGACGCGCGTCGGATTGACGATCTGCCGGCTCCACGGCCGCTTTACGAAATTTTCGTCTATTCACCGCGTGTCGAAGGCATACATTTGCGGTTCGGCAAGGTTGCGCGCGGCGGACTGCGCTGGTCGGACCGGCCGCAGGATTTCCGCACCGAGATCCTCGGCCTGGCCAAGGCCCAACAGGTCAAGAACGCGGTGATCGTGCCGGTCGGCGCCAAGGGCGGCTTCGTGCCCAAACGCCTGCCGCCGCCGTCCAATCGCGACGCCTGGCTCGCAGAAGGCACCGAAGCCTATCGCATCTTCGTTCGCTGCATGCTCGAGCTCACCGATAATCTCGACGGCGACATCATCGTGCCGCCCGACTCTACCGTGCGCCATGATGGCGACGACCCCTACCTCGTTGTCGCGGCCGACAAGGGCACCGCAACCTTCTCAGACGTTGCCAATGCGATCTCGGCCGAGAAGAAACATTGGCTCGGCGATGCTTTCGCCTCCGGCGGCAGCCAGGGCTACGATCACAAGAAGATGGGGATCACGGCGCGCGGCGCCTGGGAGGCGGTCAAGCGCCACTTCCGCGAACTCGGCACCGACATCCAGACCTCGCCCTTCACCGTCGTGGGCGTGGGCGACATGTCCGGCGACGTCTTCGGCAATGGCATGCTGCTCTCGCCGGCGACGAAGCTTGTGGCTGCTTTCGATCACCGCGACATCTTCATCGATCCGTCGCCCGATCCTTCGATCGCCCTCGCCGAACGCAAACGCCTGTTCGGCCTGCCGCGATCGAGCTGGCAGGATTACAACAAGTCACTGATCTCCCAAGGCGGCGGCGTGTTCTCCCGCTCGCTCAAGGCGATCCCGCTTGCACCGGAAGTGCGCGCCCTGCTCGATCTCGACAAGCCGCAAGCGACCCCATTCGAGGTGATGACGGCGATCCTGAAGGCGCGCGCAGACCTTCTGTGGTTTGGCGGTATCGGCACCTATGTTCGCTCATCCTCCGAAAGCGACGATCAGGTCGGTGACCGCGCCAACGATCCGATCCGGATCACCGGCGGCGACGTGCGCGCCCGGGTGATCGGCGAAGGCGCCAATCTCGGCGTCACCCAGCGCGGCCGCATCGAAGCGGCGCAGAAGGGCGCCAGGCTCAACACCGACGCGATAGACAATTCCGCCGGCGTGAACACGTCTGACGTCGAGGTCAATATCAAGATCGCGCTGGCTCGCCCCCAGCGCGAGGGCCGCCTCAGTCCTGCCGACCGCAACAGCCTGCTTTCCGTGATGACCGACGAGGTCGGCGCCCTGGTGCTGCGCAACAACTATCTGCAAACGCTTGCGCTCTCGCTCGCCGAACGCAAGGGCGTGGCCGAGACCGGCTTCCTTACCCGCCTGATGCAGTCGCTCGAGCGGCGCGGCCTGCTCAGCCGCGCCGTCGAATTCTTGCCCAACGATGCAGAGATCACCGAACGCACAAGGCGCGGCCAGTCCCTGACACGGCCTGAACTTGCCGTGTTGCTCGCCTACGCCAAGTTGACCCTTTACGATGACCTGCTTGTCACCAGCGTGCCGGATGATCCCTATCTCGCCCGCGAACTGTCGCAGTATTTTCCAAGCGAGGTTCAGCACAGATTCCCGACGGCGGTCGAGTTCCATCGGCTCCGACGGGAGATCATCGCGACCAGCCTCGTCAATGCCGTGATCAACCGCGGCGGACCGGCCTGTATGGCGCGCCTGATCGACGAGACCGATGCCGATATCCCAACCATCGTCATGGCCTATGTGGCGGTAGACGAATGCTACGGACTGAAGTGGCTGAATGACGCGATCGACGCACTGGATGCCTGCATCGACGGGCAGTTGCAGCTGTCCCTCTACGCGGTGATCCAGGATCTTCTGCTCTCCCGCATGATCTGGTACGTGCGCAATGTTGATTTCAAGGACGGTCTGGAAGCGGTCATTGGGCGTTTTGGCCCGGCGATCCGCGAGATCGTTGCCGGGCTCGACACCGCACTGCCGGCGGACCTGCAGGCCGCGCGCAGCAAGCGCCGACGGGATTTGACCGATGCCGGTGTCCCCGCCGGCCTCGCCGGCGAGCTAGCCGATCTCGACGCCCTGGTCTCAGCACCCGATATCGTGACGGTTGCCGAGCGCACCGGGTGCGCCATCGGCGATGCCGCCGCGACCTTCTTCGCTGCCGAGGCCAATTTCCGTCTCGACCACATCATCGCCGCCGCCCGCAGCGTGCCGGCAAACGATTATTTTGAACGCCTCGCTATCGACCGCGCCATCGACCAGATCGCGGCAGCCGAACGAAGACTGGCCGCGGATATGCTATCAACCGGCCAGTCCGGCCAGCAAGCCGTCGAGACCTGGCTCGCGGCGCATCCCGAAGCGACGCGCATCCGCCGCACGGTTGAGGAGATTGCCGCCAGCGGCCTGACGCTCGCTAAGCTGACGGTGGCGGCGAACCTGCTGGCGGATTTGGTGAAAGCCTGAGGGCGTGCGAGGCAGCGATGTGAAACTCTGAAGTGCAATGCTGGGACTGGCATTGCCGGGAGATGACAGGCTGTCGGCCACCAAGTGAGGCAAAGCGGGACGCAACACGCCAGAACCAGTTCATTCTCGATGCGTTCGAAGTGGAATTCCGGCAGCGCAATAGATCGGCAGACTATCCCAAGGGAATTGCCTGATCGCATTTTCGCTCTAGCTACTCGCCATAGGAGGGTAAGCCGGAAGATTTATCGGATTGGGTCATGTTTCGTGCTCGGGGGATCGCGGGGCGTCAGCGGCCTGCGAAGGCGGCCTTGCGCTTCTCAACGAACGCGCGCACGCCTCCTTGTGGTCGAGAGTCCGCGCCGTCCTGACCATGTTCGCGGCCTCAAAATCCAGGGAGTCCAGGAACCCGCTCATCATGGCGTGGTCCAGATTGTCCTTCATGTGGCCGAAGGCGATCGCGGGACCCTCGGCCAGGGAAGCCGCAAGCGCAAAGGCGGCCTGACGCAGTTCTGCATCCGGCACGACGCGGTTGACGAGTCCGAGGGCTTCCGCCCTCTGTGCGTCGACGCGTTCGGACAGGAACATCAATTCGCGCGCGCGGGAAAATCCGGTCAGCCGCGTCAGCAGCCAGGCGATGCCGTAATCTCCGGACAGGCCTATGCGTGCGTATCCGGTGGTCAGAATGGCCGACTGTGCCGCAATGCGGATGTCGCAGGCGAGCGCAAGCGCAAGGCCGGCGCCCGCCGCGGGCCCCGGAATTGCAGCAACGGTCGGCTTTCTCACCGCGACCAGCGCTCCGGTTAGCGTCCGCTGCTTGACGCGGAGATCGTCGACCCGCTGCTCGAACGTCATCTCGGCCTTGGTCGACTGGCCCATGGCTTTCACATCACCGCCCGCGCAGAACGCGGTTCCCGCGCCGGTAATCAGGATGGCGCCGATACCCGCATCGTCACCGAAATGGTTTATCATCCTGCGCAACGCCGGGGTCAGGTGATCGGACAGCGCATTGCGCGCCTCCGGCCGGTTGAGCGTGAGGATTGCGACGCGGTCACGGATTTCTGCCAGCAGTTCGCCTGTGCCTGTATCGATCTCGGATCTGTCCGCCATGTCAGTCGTTCCACATCTCTGTGACAGCAGGGTTGCTTGCAAATTATATGATGATTGTCATACGCTGCAATGGGCGGCCTTGGAAATTGGCGCGCCCGGGGCGTGAATTGAGGCAACGATGACCAGGCTGCGCATCTTCTCCTACCTGCCGAACCCGCGGGTGTGGAAAGCGACCATCGCGGCGCGGTTTTGTGACGTGGAACTCGAGATTCGCGGCGCACCACCCGGCGAACTCAAGGGCTGGCTATGGGACTACGAGGCCCGGCCGCTGGCCGAGGGCGAAGCCGATGCGTCGATCGCGAGAACCGGCCGGACCGGGCTCACCGGCTCGCAGCTCTACAAGACGGACGCCTTTCTGGAAGCGCAGCCGTTTGGCAATGTGCCCGCTGCCTTCGCGCCGGGCGGAAGGACCGGCATCTTCGAATCCAACAGCATCATGCGCGCGGTAGCACGTCTTGGGCAATCGCGCTTTCCGCTCTACGGACACGATGCATTTGAGGCCTCGCGCATCGACAGCTTTCTCGATGTCAGTCTGATTTTTGCGCGGGACTCGCAGATCTATCTGCTCTCGCTGATGGACGGGAGCGTGAACGAGGCGATACACGCAAGGGCCAGAGACGCCTTTTCCATCTACGCCTCCGGGATCGAGCGGGCGTTATCGCCCGACCGCCGCGTGCTGGTCGGCGATGACATTTCCCTTGCCGATATCTGCTTTGCGACCGAGCTTGCGCTGTTCATGAACGAGCATCAGCGCGCAGACAGGCTGAAGGCGCGCGGGCTGGCGAAGATCCTGCACCCGCAGGTGGATCGCGACTATCCGCGCATGACCGCCCACTTCGCCCGGCTGCTGCAGCATGAGCACTTCAAGGCCGATCTGGAACCGTATGTCCAAAATCTGTCGGCCGCGGCCGCATCGAACTAGGCCGCAGCTCATTCATTCTTGCGAGGTATCCCATGAGTGCTCCGGTTTGCGTCATCTCGGGTGTCGGGCCCGGAACGGGATCAGCGCTGGCCAAGCGCTTCACTGAGGGCGGCTATCGCGTCGCGCTGCTGGCCAGAAACGAGTCTCGGCTCGCCGCTCTTGAACGGGAATTGGCCAACGCAAAGGGTTTTCCCTGCGACGTGTCCGATCCCGAGCAGGTGGAGAGCGCGGCCACCACCATCGAGCGCGACCTCGGCCATCCGAGTGTGCTCATCCACAACGCGGTCGGCGGCGCGTTCGGAACATTCCGCGAGATCGATCCCGCGATCCTGAATCGCAACTTTCAGGTCAACACGATGGGGTTGCTGTACCTTGCGCGGCGGTTTGTTTCCGCGATGGTCGACGCGGGCCACGGCGCCATCGTCGCAACCGGCAACACGTCGGCACTGCGGGGCAAGCCCTCTTTCGCCGGCTTTGCGCCGACCAAGGCCGCGCAGCGCATCCTGGCGGAGGCAATGGCGCGCGAGCTCGGACCGCTCGGCGTCCACGTCGCCTACCTTGTCATCGACGCGGTGATCGATCTCGCCTGGACGAGGGAGCGGTTCAAGGGGCGGCCCGACGAATTCTTCATCAAGCCGCAAGCGATCGCGGCAGAGGTCTGGCATATCGTGCATCAGGACCGCAGCGCCTGGTCGTTCAACGTCGAACTGCGACCGTTCGGCGAGGCCTGGTGAGCATTTCTTAACCCGACGGTAGGTTCATGAGCGAACAACGTCACTACTGAGGAAGCAAGATATGAACCTGCCGCCAAACACCGATCCCGGCACCGCATATTCTTACAACGACGTTGCGCACTGGCCAACAAACGACACGCGCGACAAGCGTCGCTTCATTGATAATATTTTCGCTGAGCTTTGTGTTCGGCTCCAGCCGACCCGCGATGTTGGCAGTCGCGCCGTGATCGAATGCGCGTCGAGATGCTGTTCGCCCATCTCAAGCGTATTCTCCGGCTCGGCCGGCTGCGCTTAAGGGAGCCAATGGGTGCCCAGTTCGAGTTCACGTTGGCTGCTATCGCTCAGAACCTAAAGCGGCTCGCCAAGCCTCTGGCGTACGAAGAGAAATCGGTTCCGTCCTCCGGGTAAGGATCGTCGATTAGCCGGAATGCTGATGGGCTAGCTAAGACCGGCGAGGGCGTTGACGATCGGCGTTAATTCGTGCGCCCCTCGAAACACCATTCCCAATGCAACGTAGAGGATCACCCCCAGACCGAGGTAGGCGATCCAGCGGTATTTATGCAGCAGGCTGGCAATAAATCTCGCCGCGACGCCCATCAGGAAGATCGACAGGCTGAGACCAAAAACGAGGACAACCGGGTGCTCGCGTGCGGCGCCCGCTACAGCCAGCACGTTGTCGAGCGACATCGAGAGGTCGGCGATGATGATCTGTCCTGCTGCCTGAGCCAGCGTCTTGCGAGGGGCATAGCCGGTGACGGTGCCATCAGCGTTGATATCAAGTCCGGTCAAGGCTTCGACAGCCTCTTCCTCCTCCCGATTGGCGGTCGCGCGAAGCTCACGCCACATCTTCCAGCACACCCAGAGCAGCAGAACGCCGCCAGCGAACAGCAGGCCGACAAGTTTCAGAAGTTGCGTGGTGATTCCGGCAAACATAACAAGCAAGGCAGTTGCGCCCGCCATGCCGAACAAAATCGCCCGTGTGCGCTGTTGCTCCGGCAATCCGGCCGCGGCCATACCGACGACGATGGCGTTGTCACCGGCCAGAGTGAGGTCAATCATCACGACCTGGAAAAGTGCGGCAATGGCCTCGGGTGCAAATAACTCCGTCATTGCTTCAGGGGACCATCGGAAGATTGTCGAACCAGTCGAGCACGTGCCTGGGATTGCTTATCATCCCGGCGACGATCCAGGTGAAAGTGAATACGTAAACGATATTCCAGATCGTTGAGCCTTGCGCGTCACGGTTGGCGTTTATGAAGAGCGCGTACGTGGCGGCAACGCATGCGATCACCAACGACAGGATGCTGAGTACGGGCAGCACCAGCGGCGCGGGAATCAAAAGGAAGAGCACGAAAGCCGGCGCCGCGGTGACCGCGATCAGGCGAATCAGGCCTTGGAAACGAAGCGGGACTTCGATAACGAGTTTGCGTTCAAATCCGCTGTCCATTTTCCTTTGAGCCATTGAAACGCTCCTTTGCCGGTGCGCGCTGGTTGCGCGCCACGTCGCGGAAAGCAGCTTCGTCGAGAACCGCCCGCGTCCCGTCCCCTTCAGGATAGGAGCGCCGTTCGATATGGGCATTCGTATTGATCGGGTGGTAATTCTACGGGGCTATTCGCCCGAGCCGGATTGCCTGCCGCACCAGTCCGGCAACGCTTTCGGCCTGCATCTTCTCCATGACCTCAGCGCGATAGCTATCAACCGTTCGCACGCTAATGTTAAGCTTGTCCGCCATGGCGTGGCTGGTGAATCCGTCCACCACCAGATCGAAAATTTCGATTTGGCGCGGCGTCAACCGGGCAAATCGAGCGTCGAGCGCGCTTTGCGCCCTTTGCAAATCCAGGTGTTCGAAGCTCCGGGCAAGCGCGCGATTGATCGCCGCAACCAGTTGCCTGTCGTCAACCGGCTTTTCGATGAAGTCTTGTGCCCCCGACTTGATTGCTGCCACCGCCATTGGCACATCGGCGTGACCTGAGATCAGTACCACAGGCATTGGGATGCCACGTCGGGCCAGCTCCCGCACCAGTCCTATGCCGTCCGTGCCGGGCATCCTCACATCGGCGACGATGCAACCCAGTTCCCCTTCGTCGATCGCCGCCAGAAACGCGTCGGCCGACTCATAGGCCTTCACCGAATATCCCAAAACGCCAAGCATCTCGCCCAGGGCGTCGCGAACAGAGGCATGATCGTCAATCAGAAAGACCATCGGAGTGGCCACGGTCAACGCTCCCGCGATCGATCGAGCGGCACCGAGAATCGGAACTCCGTTGCGCCAGGCTTGCCGGAATGCAGCCACACACGCCCGCCGTGCGCTTCCACGATGGAAGCACAAATCGAGAGGCCGAGTCCCAGGCCATCTTGCTTTGTCGTTGTCAGAGGATCGAACAGGCGACCTGCCGATTCGTCCTCGATGCCAGGTCCATTATCCAGCACGCCAATCTCGATGCGCGCTGGCGCGGCGTGATGGCGAGCCATGACATGTACGTGACCCGGCGATTGGCCCGCCGCCGCAATGGCATCGACGGCGTTGTGCACAAGATTGAGCACGATTTGCTCCAATTGAACCCGATCACCATGCAAATCTGGCAAGTCGGCGGGCGCGTCGAGATCGACGCGTACATGCCTGGCGGATGCCTCCGCCTGGGCCAGAGTCATTGCCTCCTCGAGCATGTCCCGCGTGTTGATCGTGCTGACGTGGGGATGCCCGCGACGAATGAAATTCCGCACGCGCCGCAGGATGTCGCCGGCGTGGTCGATGTGCGTCAGCATGGTTGTCAGATTGCTATCGGCCCGGGACAGATCGCCGCCCGGGGTGCGCAAAAGATGTTGCGCGGCTCGTCCGAGCGCTCGAGCCGCCGTCATGGGTTGGTTGATCTCGTGAGCGAGCGCTGACGCCATTCCGCTCACCAGGTTGACGCGCGCGACTTGCGCCGCTTCCGCCTGTCGTTCAGCGAGACGCGCTCGGGCATCGAGAGCAATCTGATCGGAGTTCCTGCGTTCGCTGATGACGACGCCAACGATGAGCCCGGTCACCGTCAGCACCAGCAGTAAAGTCTGGAATTCAGTGAATTCGCCTGCATCATATCCGGCGAAGTGCAGGAGCCCGATGAGGCTGAACTGGGTTACGGCAAGGCTGAAGCAGGCGCCGTCGACGCCATGGCGAACGGCGGCGATCACAACCGGAACGAACAGCAGGTAAAACAGCCTGAATCCATGCGCCTCTTCGCTGCCGATAATCAGCCAAAGTGCGACGCCGATGAGGCAGAGGTATAGTGCACTTTCCAGGGCCAGCGAACGCAGGCGACGTGTTTTCAGCCGCTCCCGAATTCTGAACCGCAGCAGGAGCGGCGTTACCACGGCAATGCCGATCGTGTCGCCGATCAGTAGCGGACGCGCGACCTGCACGACATCAGTGATGTCGAATTGTCCGACGGCGAGCAGGAACGCGCTCAGAAGAACCGTATTGAGCACGGCTCCGGCAAGCCCGGCTGCGAGCAGCAAAAGGACGTCACGAAGATGGGTTAGATCCGCATCGATCCGAAAATATCGGTGCAGCAGTGCGGCTACCGATGCGTAGCTCGTCGCTGTAATTACGGCCACCCCCAAGTCGGTCGGCCAGTCCACGTCGTTTTGCAGGACGATCGTCTCTGCGACAACCATTCCCGCAAACAGTATCAATCCGCCCAGAGGTCCGCCACGGATCATCAGCGCGAAGGCCACTCCAAGACCTGGATCCCACGGCGTAATCGGCAAGCCCTTGTGGACGTGAATGAAGCTGGCCCATTCGAGAATGAGGTAAGCCACCAAATACAGGACGGCGACGGCACATTTCGAAGCATGCTCCGGCAAACGGAGCAGCAACCATTCCCTTTGCAGTACTCGGGCGGGCATGTCGCTCTTTCGCACTGGCTTCAGCGGTCCTCGAATCCAATCGGAAAAAGCAATTGGCTGACCGCCGGCAGGCCGATCTCTTCGATAGCCTCTGGTTCTTTAAATGTCCAAGTTCGAGTTTATCATCAACCTGAAGACCCGCAGTTCCTCGGCCTCGCCGTGCCCCAATGCTGTTCGCTGGCGCCGACGAAATCATCGAATAGCGGCGCTATTTGCTGCGGCGCGAATTGCCGCGAATGGCCCCTTTGAGGTTTGTTCACGATCACCGAAATGGTCTGCTTACTGGGAAGATCGGAAATGACCGGCGGCGCTTGTGACCCTGGTTGTGTGAAAACGCGGCATCGGCGTTATGACGCCGTGCAGCAGCGCCTTGCAAACCCCCAAGCCATGCGCCAGCGTCGAGAGACTGTCGAGCATCCCTTCGGTACGATGAAGGCCCGCACGGGAGCGACGTACTTCCTCACCAAAACGCTTCCCAAAGTAGCCGCCGAAATGGCTCTCGCGGTCCTGGCCTACAATCAGACGAGGGTCATGAACATCGTCGGCATCAAGCCTCTGATCGCTGCAATCGCGGCCCGAGAGACTCCCGGGTCCTGGCTGCCCGCGCCGACATCCCTAGAGCCGTTTTTACACGGCCAGGGACCCGAAGCCGACATTGACCGGTTAGGCTTGAATCTCAGGACTCCGGGATCGGCACATCGAACGTGTTGAGGGTGACCGACACCATGCAATAGAGGCCGATAAGATAGGACAACTCTGCAGTGCCGTGCTCGCCGAATTGCTCCACCGCGGCTCTATAGGTCAACTCCGGCAATACTCCGCCTGATACGAGCGCCGATGCGAAGTCATAGGCAACGGCTTCTTGTTTTGTGAGATCTACTGGACGCTGGCCCGCCACGATGGTCGCGAGCTTTTCGTCGGATAAGCCTTTCCTCTCGGCTACGATGACGTGAGCGTAAAGTTCGTATGCGGATCTGAAATGCGCTCCCGTCACTAGGATCGCGACCTCCCTAACCGCTGGCGGTAAACTTGGGTTGAACGCCATCGCCTTGGTCAATTCCCAAACAGGCTTGCCGAACTTGGGCTCCCGTAGCCAGGAATTCCAGGGGCCTAATAACGCGCCATCATCGCGGATGCTTGCGAATCCCTGGAAGCTTTTGGCTATTCCCTCCTTCATGTCGGCTGCCAAGACCTTCTGTTCGGCGCTGAGCCTATCGGGCGAAATGATGGGCAATCGCATCGCTCTGTTCTCCACTTCGGAACCGTTTGATCGGACAAGTTACAATTTGCGCCCAATCGAGCGCTCTAGGCGGTGTGTTCAACTATACGCGCTGCCTTGGAGTTAAATAGTCAATGCTATGGACTTACTTTTCGTCGGCAGGCGAACGGGGCTGCGCTAGCCCTCGCGACATGTGCGCCGCCGAGGGATCTCGGTCGCTCACGAGGCATAGCGGAAGTCGACGCGCGGCCGTCTAGCGCAGAGGGCGACGCTCACGACCCAAGGGCGACATCGGTGGCGCGGCTTAGAGACGCACGCGGGAGGCAACAATCAGTGCGCCCAAAGCGCTAAGATGTGTGTGCTCACAGTCCCGGCGAGAAGCCGGAAGGTCGGACTGCTCAATCCTACGAAATCGACCTTGAAAGCGGCCGGGTCGCCAAGATGGCGCGCGAGTGACAGCCAAACGAGGGCATGACCCCGTGCAGAACGTCGTGCGAAATCGGACGAGCCGCCTGCGAACCCGCCCGCCTTTCGAGTGCATCGCGTTGCTGCTCCAGGGTGGCGGCGCCCTTGGCGCCTATCAGGCGGGCGTGTACCAAGCGCTGGCGGAGGTGGATCTCCACCCGGATTGGGTCGCCGGGATCTCGATCGGCGCCATCAACTCCGCAATCATTGCAGGCAATCCGCCCGAGGAGCGCGTCGCAAAGCTACGTGCGTTCTGGGAGGGGATCACCACCAATCCGCTGTTCGACTGGACCGCTGCAGCCGATCAGTTCGCGCCGAAAGGAGATATCGCACGCAGCTTTTTCAACCAGATGAACGCGGCCTGGGCAATGGTCGGTGGCGCGCCTGGATTCTTCACCCTGCGCCAACCAGGACCATGGCTGCACCCGGCCGGCTGCCTCGAAGCGACGAGCTTTTACGAGACCAAGCTTCTCAAGGCGACACTGGAAGACCTCGTCGACTTCGACCGCATCAATTCGGGTGAAATGCGCTTCAGCGTTGGCGCGGTGAATGTGCGCAGCGGCAACCTCGTCCGTTTCGACAACGCGACACGGACGATCCGCCCCGAGCACGTGATGGCCAGCGGCTCGCTGCCGCCGGGCTTTCCGGCCGTCGAGATCGAGGGTGAACACTATTGGGACGGCGGCCTCATCTCAAACACCCCGCTGCAATGGGTCTTCGAGGACGGCCAGCGCCAGGACACGCTCGCGTTCCAAGTCGACCTCTGGAGCGCGCGTGGCGAGTTTCCCGGCGACCTCGCCGAGGTCACGACGCGGCAGAAGGAGATCCAGTACTCGAGCCGGACGCGCGCAAACACGGACCAGCTCAGGCGCTATCAAAGACTGCGCTGCGCGCTCGCGGCTCTTCTGGAGAAGCTGCCCGAGGATCTGAAGGCGAGCGAGGAGGCGGAGCTGCTTCGTTCCGTGGCCAATCGCAAGGTCTACAACATCGTGCACCTGATCTATCGTTCGAAGCATTACGAGGGCCACTCGAAGGACTACGAGTTCTCGCGTCTCACGATGGAGGAGCACTGGCGCTGGATACAACGACACGGTGCGCACGCTGCGGCATCAAGAGGTGCTTGAGCGGCCGAGCCATCTAGAAGGTGTGTTCACCTTCGACCTCGCCCAAGCCAGCCGCGATTGAAAGAGGGCGCGACCGTGCACCATCTGAACAGAGAGCGGGACTGAGGTTTAATAGCTTTCGTGCAGAGATATTGCCGAGGTTAATCCAGCAAAGAATTTGCAAAAGGGGCACTCGACAAACAAAGCAACCCAGAGGCTAAGCGCGCCTAACGACAATGGAGGATCAGCCATGAAGATCGTTGTGATCGGTGGTACCGGCCTGATCGGCTCGAAGACCGTCGCCATTCTGCGCCAGGGTGGCCACGAGGTCCTCGCCGCCTCGCCCAACAGCGGCGTCAACACCATCACCGGCGAGGGGCTCAGAGAGGCCCTGGCCGGCGCGCAGGTCGTGATCGACCTCGCCAATTCGCCCTCATTTGAAGACAAGGCGGTGCTGGAATTCTTCGAGACCTCCGGCCGCAACCTTCTCGCGGCGGATGCCGCAGCGGGTGTCCGACACCATGTCGCGCTCTCCATCGTCGCAATCGACCGGACAGACAATGGCTATTTCCGCGCCAAGGTCGCCCAGGAGAAACTGATCAAAACCTCCGGCATCCCGTACACCATCGTCCGCTCGACCCAGTTCCTGGAATTCCTCCGCGGCATCGCCGATTCAAGTGCGGATGGAAACCTGGTCAGGCTCCCGCCCGTCCTGTTCCAGCCCATCGCTTCGGACGACGTTGCGGCCAGCGTCGCCGATGTGGCGCTTGCGCCGCCGCACAATGGCATCGTTGAGATCGCCGGCCCGGAACGAGCGCCGTTCAACGAAATCGTCGCCCGCTATCTGAAGGCGGTCGGCGACCCGCGTGTGGTCGTGAGTGACCCCGAGGCCCGATACTGGGGCGGCCGGGTTGACGAGCACTCGCTCGTGCCGTTGGGCGAAGCGCGCCTTGGTCGCATCGGTTTCGACGAATGGTTCCGCCGCTCGCAGGCAGCAGCCTGATCCCGCATCCGAGGTATGCCCAGTCTGTCCGAGCGGGTCCCGGGCAACGAACGAAAGAGGCGACTATGACGATCAAGCTCGTTGCGTTGGTTCTTCTGTGCCTTATGACCGGCACGGCGGTGGCTCAGGAGCCTAAGGTCACGTCACTCATGTCTAAGGATCTTCCGGAGAATCCCGGCAGGGAAGCTCTGATGATCACGGTCGAGCATGCGCCCGGCGAGTCGAGCGCTATCCACCGACACAATGCACATGCGTTTGTTTACGTGCTGGAGGGC
>Ga0210407_10000801_pt1 | contig 32650 bp, 25 predicted proteins | sample IncBWC27MmetaG_FD_150860 | JGI IMG/M metagenome (GOLD analysis project Ga0210407, IMG submission 150860) | Forest soil microbial communities from Barre Woods Harvard Forest LTER site, Petersham, Massachusetts, United States - Inc-BW-C-27-M | ecosystem: Environmental > Terrestrial > Soil >...
CAGCGCGCGCAGCTTGCGAATGCCCCAGCGATCAAATGTTTCAACCCAGCGTGCGGCCTGCTCAACGTCGAAAGAAAAGCTGGAAGAAAAACTTTCCAGCAACACATCCACCGGCAGATCTCCCAGCTGCTCGGCTTCGCGCCCTTCGGAAATCAAAGTCACACCGGGAAAACCGCGGGCTGCGAGCAAAGCAGCATCCGGATTCGCGGCCACGGCAATGTTCGCTTCCAGTCCCATCTGCAAGACGTGCCGCGCCAAATTGCGAGCAATCGTCGACAGCGGACCAAACAACGGTTCGAGTCCGCAAAGATTCAAAAGCACGGTGCCGGGCGACGAGTTTTCCACTTCCGGGGAAAACGATTGCGCGCAATCGAGCAGCGCAGCGTGTGCCGACGCCTCTTGCGACTCCGAGCGCGCACGCAGCACTAGGTTCTCCCATGCTCCCAGTTGAGACTTGGTCGCTCCTACCTCTACGCCTGATTGCCGCGCTCTTTCGTTGAGCGCGACTACCTTCTCGAGCGGAGGCCGTCCGGTGAGCACCGCGACCGGGCGGGCGCGCAACTCGGGCTCGAAGCGAATGATCGCTTGCACGGAGAAATCGGGGATGAAGATGCAGGCAAACATGGAACACCAGGTTGCGGTTTCAATCCTTTAGACTTTTGTCATCCCGAGCGAAGCGAGGGATCTGCATTTTGCGGCGAACTGCAGATCCCTCGCTGCGCTCGGGATGACAATTCATTAAAGGTGTTGTGCTTATCCCGCCCATGCTGCGCGACTCTTGAAACTTGCCGACGATTGCACGGGCTTGCGTTCCGAATTTCGTTCCAACCGCGAGCGCAACAACTCGACGGTGATTTCGAATTGATCCAGTAATTCCGAATGCGGTAATTCCAAATGTGACGCCCGGTTTTCTGAGAGCTGAGAGTTGACAACTGACAGCCCTTTTCCTGCAACCTGAGACCTGGCACCTGACACCTTCACCAGCACCGACGAACAACTGCCGGCAATCGGTTGCTGTTCCAAAACCAGCAGTGCCGTTGGCGTATGCTCAAGCGCACGGCGGAAGCGGAACCAGGATGCTAAAGGAATTCGCCTCGCGCTCGCCACCGGAACGTCGCCAAGATCGAGAGCAATCATTCCGAAACCATTGCTTTGCAGCAGGAGGTCGGTGACTTTCAGCATTTGCCCGAGCTGTGCTTCCCAGTGGCTAAAGCCGAACTTTTTTTCGGCGACTTGCGGTAGGCCTGAAGGCATACCCTGATACGAATCGCTTGAAGACAGACCCTGATATGTGTCAGTTTTTGCGCAACCTGCTCTGCGTGCAGGCGAAGGATGTTTGCGCGGCGGATATTTTTCTCCGCATCGCACCCACAGCAAACGGCTCATCTCCATGCCCGCGGCGACTGCTGACGCGGGATCGAACGCATCGCTGGCATCCACCAGAGCGCAAACTTCCCCGCGCTGGGTGGCGCGGGCCAGAGCGAAAAGCAACACGCTGGTTCTTCCCGATGAGGCCGTGCCGCAGATTTCCGTGAGGCAACCGCGAGCGAGGCCGCCGGTCAGCAAGTCCAGTTGCGGAATGCCGCTCGAAACCATTTCCGGCGCCGGGTGGACATCGAGACGCGAAGCGGGAACCACCGCTGCCAGCCTGGAGATTGCGCCCACATGGGCCAAAATCTCCGCGGTTTTCTTTGCGGTCTGCTCCGCGGTCTGCTCTGCGATTGAGTCCGCGATCACATCCGCATTCGAGCGCGGAGCAGACCGCAAAGAAGATCGCGGAGAAAAAATAAAAGAGCGGCCCATGGCCGCCGATGAAAAAATCGGAGAGGCAGACATACTTTCTCGCTATTGTCAGCTTGCAATTGTCAGGGAACGTAGAGGGCATGATCAGCCCGGGCGAGATCTGTAGATTTCGCTTTTTGTTCGCCTAAATGAGTATCGCTCTCCGTCCTGCCGTTGTCAAGGCGGTCCGGCTAAGATCCCCAGTCCCGAATATGAGCCAGGACTGCAACTCAAAGATTCATAATGCTTTACGGAGAAATTGTCACGACCGAAATCGGCTGCGGCTGCTCCAGGTTTCGAGAATCGCGAGACTAGGGGCATCCGGTTTGGTGAGATCGAGCTTTTGTTATAATCGGACTTCGTTGCAATCCACCTGAGTGGCGCTATCGTCTAGGGGTTAGGACGGAAGATTCTCAATCTTCAAACCCGGGTTCGATTCCCGGTAGCGCTACCAAACCTTCCAGTTAGCTCACGCCTTCATAGCCGGCCCGGCGACTGTAGATCGATGTCAAGTGTCTGGCACAAGATCCGCGAGTTGTTGGCCCAAGTCAGCAGCAGAATTGTTCAAGAGAGTCTGAAGGGGAAAAGGCCAGGCTGTCGTTCTGATAAGTGGGGCTTAAATCCAGTACGTCGTTAGTCGCACGACCAGATCGGCTGCCGCATTTGATACGGCGTTTTTGCTTGATACGGTGAAACGCTGACCCTGCTTTTCAACACTATTCTTACGGGATTCTTCCATCCTGCTGGAGGCGGTCGATGCTTAAAACTCTCGACATTCTTATCGGCGCGACTACGGTTGTCCTGTTGTTCAGCATGGCGGTAACCGTGATCACCCAAGCGCTCACCAACCTTTTCCAGAGGAGAGGAAGGCATCTGAAAGCCGGCCTCGCCGATCTGCTTCAGCAATTGGGAATACCGACGCGACATTATGCCGAGGATATTGCGGATCACGTCCTGCGGCATCCCATGATCTCGGATGGGAAAGGGAAACTCGGCACGGTCGTCAAGCGTGAAGAGTTCGTCAAGCTGCTGCTGGACTTTGCCAGTGGCGAGGGAGTGTCCACTCTAGGCGCTGAATCGAAGAAGGCACTTCTGGCCGTGAGCCAAAGGAACGGAATCGCCGACCCGCTAAGCGCGCTCAAGAACATCCGGGCTTTGGAATTGCAGCTTGAAGCTTCAGATCCGCAGCTGGCGAGCAATGTCCGCCAGGCGCTGGCCATCGTGCACGGAGCCGGCAGCGATTTTGTAGCGAGGATCAATTCCTGGTACGACCAGACCATTGACCGGGTCAGCCAGCGCTTCACAAATTACACGCATTTGGCAACGCTCGGAATTGCCGCAGTCGTGGTGTTGACGGTGCAATTGGACATCATCGCAGTGTTGGACCGCCTCTCCATAGACGACCAATTTCGCAGTGCGGTGGTTGACGTTTCGGCCAAGCAGTACGCGGGCAATGCTATTGCGACACAAACAAATCCGCAGCCCTACTACGATCTGCTTAGCCAGGCAGGCCTGGTTACGTTGCCGACCAGCGCAGGCTGGCCGAGCCAACTGAAAGAGACGCGCAAGATTCCTGGGATGGTGCTTTCAGTTTTGCTGCTTAGCCTGGGTGCCCCGTTCTGGTACGGTGCGCTCAAGGATCTGCTGCAATTGCGATCTAGCTTGGCGCAGAAAGACGATGCGCAGCGTAGCCAGAGGCAAACCGGTCAAACCGGCGCCGCGACAGAAGCCAGCGGCGCAACTGCAATCGTGACACCGGCATGGCTTATCGGAGATCGTGGCGATCTTACGGCCATCGGTTAGGAATTTAGCATGGAACACACATGGATCGGGTGCCCGGAATCTAATTTCCGCAAAGGACGCCCACTCGGATTTCGGCCGGAGGCGATCGTCATTCACATCATGGATGGTAGTTTCTCCGCAGGCGAGTCTGTCTTCCTGGGTGAGGGGACGCAAAAATCGGCGCATTACGGAATCTCAAAAGAAGGCGTCATCCACCAGTATGTGGATGAAAACGACACCGCCTTCCACGCCGGCATCGTCGTGAATCCAACGTGGCAACTGCTGAAACCTGGAGTCAATCCGAACTTTTACACGATTGGGATCGAGCACGAGGGCCGTCCCGATGACGTCTGGCCGGATGCTCAACTGACTGCCAGTGCCGGACTGATTGGCGAGATCGTTGCGCGTTGGCATATTCCTGTCGACGTCCTGCACCTGGCCCGGCATCACCAGATTCGGGCAACCAAGACCTGTCCCGGAAATTGGCTACAGATGAACGAACTGATCCAGCTAGTACCAAGTCCCGAAATTGTGCATGCGGCGCCTATCAGCACGGTAAGGGCTCTGAAGAATGTCAATCTGCGCAAAGACGGGCCGAATACCACGGCGCAGGTCGTCCGCGTGATTCTGGCGAACAGCGAGATAACGGTATCCGGCTTCACTCTCGGTGAGCGAATCAATGGCAACGCGTGTTGGTATGTGGATACTCAAAACAACTACTTGTGGGCGGGTGCGACGGACATTCCCAAGCCCATGGTGGTAACGGCGATCACATCTTCCGGCAATGCGGCTTAAAGTCTCGAAGGCGAGAAGTGCCGGTGGATACGGTTTATTTTTTCAGCCTTGCTCAGGATCTCCTTATCGTTGAGACCGAGCTAAGCAGGCGAAAGCGTTGAACTTCCCCAAGACAGCGGAATCTGGCCTCCGTTCGAAAAAAGGCAAGAGCGATGGCGGCGCAAACTATTCTTTGGGTAGATCTTCGGATGACTCTTTCCGAGCCGGACCTGTGCAGTAGTCTGCCCAAAGCATACGGCGCGCAGCGATTGCGTCACCTCCCCGATCTGCTTTGGGCAGTACAGAACTGGCGCCCTTGGGCGGTTTGCTTCGAATACGACGTCCCGGATGCTCGCGGCATGGACGCATTGGTGGATGTCAAGAATCACCACTCCTCACTGCCCATCGTAATGTTGACTGAAAAGCACGCTAAAACTCTCTCGAACTGGGCGTTTCGGCGCTGTGTCTGGGATTACCTTGTGAAACCGGTGTCGGTCCGGCACTTATGTAATTGCCTGACAAGTATTGATAAGGCCGTGCCGCCGGCGGAGCGTCCGGCTAACCGGATGCCGGGCGCCAATACCGCGATTGATTTTCTGGCGGTGAAGGGGGGAGGCACTCTGGCGCCGGCGGTTTCGTACGTGGCGACGAACTACCCCGAGAAACTGCGTTTGGCGACGGCCGCCAGGCTTTGCGACCTGAGCCCATTTCAATTCAGCCGAAACTTTAAGAAGGAGCAGGGGTTTACGTTCCGCGACTTTGTCGTGCGGGTACGGATTCAGCGCGCAGCGGAGCTAATGAAGTATTCGTCAGCCTCCGTTACCGAAGCGGCTTTCGTGGTGGGATTCAACGATCTTTCGTATTTCGCGCGAATGTTCCGCCGGCAGCTCGGCGTTTCTCCTTCCCACTACCGCACCGAGAGTGAGCCTTGCCAGATGCAGCTGTTCCCGGAAGAGCTGCGAAAGCGTTGATGCAAGAAACTACCGGAGCCGTGCAAGAAACTCCTAGCATTCGATTTCAGGTTTGGAGTTGAATACCCCGCAACGCAACTTCCCTTCAGAACCTAACTGCTGTTTGAGCTCAAGAAGTCCCAGAAGAGGGTGAGATCAGGAGATGGTCTTACCTGGGAGGATTCGCAATGCCCGTAGCAATTTCTTACCCAGGCGTTTATGTCGAAGAGATTCCGAGCGGCGTACGCACGATCACTGGAGTGGCCACCTCGATCACCGCTTTCGCCGGTTGGGCGCCAAAAGGGGCGACGGATCAGGCGGGGCTGGTGCTGAGCTGGGCCGATTTCGTTCGTCAGTACGGCGGGCTGAACGGCAACAGCTACCTCGGCTATGCTGTTTCGCAATTTTTCCTGAATGGCGGACAGCAGGCATACATCATCCGGCTCGTCACCACAGGGGACGCAACTCCCGGAAACAATGCCGTCGTTGCAAGTCTGACGATGGCCCCTCTTACCATCAAGGCGCAGAACCAAGGCATCTGGGGGAACAACTACGCAATTGCAATCAAGGGCCAGACGTCCGGAAACCGTTTCCAACTCCAGGTCGTTTACATCGATCCGACTGATTCCACCGGCAAAACCCAGGTTGTCGTCGAGTCGTATGCCAACGTATCGGCGGCCAACCCCGATCCGCAGGGACGATACGTCTGTGATGTCGTAAACAATACGTCGAGTTACATCACGATTGACGACGTTGCCCAGCCGCCAACCCCCGCCAAACCCTCGGATACCCCCGTCCCCGGCCAGTTGGTAGCCGCGCAACAGTTGTCGGGCGGCCAGGATGGCACGGTACTGAACCCGAACACCGCCGCTTTTGAGGGTGCGTTGATTCCGGGCGGCGTCCTTGGCGGTACCGGAGGCATCAACCTTCTGGATCACGTCGATTTGTTCAATTTGCTCGTGGTTGCGGGAGAGACAACTCCAGCCACGCTTGCTTTGTTGGAGACGTATTGCCACGACCATCGCGCGTTTCTCGTTGCCGACTCCGATCCGAACGCCACGCTGACGACATTGAAGAACGGACCCGATACCAAACTCACCGGGATTGAAGGAACCAACGCCGCGTTCTATTTCCCCTGGGTTACCGCGCCCGATCCGTTGAGCCAGAACCTGCCATCCCAATATCCGCCGAGTGGTTTTGTGGCCGGCATCTACGCGCGAACCGATGGAACGCGCGGCGTGTGGAAGGCCCCCGCTGGAACCGAGGCCACTCTTACAGGTGCTACTGGTGTGGTCGTTCCCTTGAACGATAAGGAGAACGGGGTACTGAATCCGCAAGCCGTGAACTGCATTCGCACCTTCAATGTGTATGGAACTATCGTGTGGGGAGCCCGTACCCTGCAGGGAAACGACGAGATCGGGTCGGAGTGGAAATACGTGCCCGTGCGGCGAACCGCTTTGTTTATCGAGGAAACTTTGTTTCGAGCCTTGAAGTGGGTTGTGTTTGAGCCTAACGACGAACCGCTCTGGGCGGAGATTCGCCTCAACGTCGGCGCCTTTATGCATAACCTGTTCCGGCAGCACGCCTTCCAGGGGCTGACGCCAGCCGACGCATACTTTGTAAAGTGCGACAAGGAAACCACCACGCAGAATGACATCAACCTCGGCATCGTCAACATCGTCGTCGGCTTTGCCCCATTGAAGCCGGCAGAGTTTGTGGTTATCCAGATCCAGCAGATGGCCGGCCAGATCGCAACCTAGATCGCGACCTAAGGAGGGACTCTCATGGCGCAGTTCACTGCCAACGCGCAACGCTTTGATCCGTACAAGAATTTCAAGTTTCGGGTCAAGTGGGACGGCAAATACGTTGCCGGGGTCAGCAAGTGCGGAATGCTCAAGCGCACCACGGAAGTGGTGAAGCACCGCGAGGGAGGCGATCCTTCGAGCAGCCGCAAGTCGCCAGGGCGCACCGAATTCGATGCGATCTCGCTGGAGCGCGGTGTGACCCACGATGTGGAATTCGAAAAGTGGGCCAACAAGGTGTGGCACATCGGAGCCGGACTGGGCGCAGAGGTCTCACTCAAGGACTTCCGCAAGGACATCACGATTGAGGTCTACAACGAAGCTGGCCAGTTGGCGATTGCCTACAAGGTGTATCGTTGCTGGGTTTCCGAGTACCAGGCCGTACCCGATCTCGACGCCAACGCCAACGCGGTTGCGATCCAGCACATCAAGCTGGAGAACGAAGGCTGGGAACGCGACGAGAACGTTACGGAACCGACGGAACCTTCCTTCACAGTGCCGGCGGTTGGGTGATGGCTCATGCGCCCACTGTCGGTTCCAGAACTGCTCACGATATGGGAGCGCGGCTTGACCGCGCTCCCGTTTGAACGCGCGCTGGCGATTCTGTCAGTAGCGTCTCCTGAGTCTTCCCCCGCGGCGCTCGCCCGCCTCAGCATCGGCCGCCGAGACGCCAGTCTGCTGCAGTTGCGCGAGTGGGCCTTCGGTTCGGAACTCGCGATCCTGGCTGCGTGTCCGTCGTGTTGTCAGACGCTGGAGTTGACGATACCGGTTTCCGCGCTCCGCGTGTCGTTGGATCCGAAGTTGGATCCGACGGGGGTTCCGATATTGGAGTCGGCTAGCGATCTCGAGGGCTCTCTCATGTTGAAGGACTACGAGGTGTGCTATCGCTCACCCAATACCGAGGACATTGCGGGCTGTACCGGGCTGGAATTTGCCGCCAGCCGGCGAAAGCTGCTCGCCTGCTGCGTAACCGATGCGCGCTGCCAGGGCAGGTCCGTCTCCGCGGAAGAGCTGCCTGACGACGTGGCGCGGAAAGTCGTGGAGCAGATCGCGGCCATCGATCCGCAAGCCGACACCCGCATTGATCTAACCTGCCCCGAATGTCACCAGCGCTGGAAGGACGTGTTCGACATCGTCTCGTTCTTCTGGGCAGAGATCGATGCATGGGCACGGCGCGTTCTTCGGGAAGTCAACGTTTTGGCTCGTGCCTACGGCTGGCGCGAGAGCGACATTCTGGCGCTGAGTCCGGTGCGCCGGCAAATCTACCTGTCTATGGTCCAGGCATGACTGACTTTCTTACCAGTCTGACGGCGAGAAGCTTCGGCACGGAGACGGCGATCCGGCCTCGAGTCGCTTCGCTGTTTGAACCCGTTCGCAATGGGGATGCGGCGCTCCGAGAACCTGCGGCGGAACCGATCAACACCACGATCGCCCGGGAGGTTGAGGTGGAATCGGATGGCGAGCGCGAGCGGAAGAGGAGCCGTCCGGCTCCGGCATTGCGGGAGGATGGCAATGCCAGCAAGGCGAAACCCTCCGCAGAGGCGAACTCTGTGTTGCCGCTAGTTTCGCCACCACGGGAGGATTCTGAGCGTCCCAGAACGATCGTTCTTGCCGACGAACCAAGGGAGGAGGAAGACACGGTGGTCGCGGCGAGGGTACGTCCGCGAAGAGAGATGCATTCAGAAGAAGAGAACGCGAATGAATCTGAGCCTGGGCTGCGCTCGGACTCGGAAGCTGGCACGCCGAAGCCTGTCTCGACAAGGGAGAGGGAAGAAGACACGGTGGTCGCAGCGAAGGTACGTCCGCGAAGGGCGCTGGTTTCACAAGAAGAGAACGCGAACGAGTCTGAGCCTGGGCTGCGCTCGAACTCGAAGGCTGGTACGCCAAAGCGTGTCTCGACGAGGGCAGCGGCCGTTTCTGACACCCGCGATGAATCTTCTGAGAACGATCATCGCGGGCTTGTGCTTCCGCCAAGGGTCTTCCCTGAGTTGATGGCCCAGATGAAGAATGCCGCATTGGCGATGAACGTCGGGCTCAGCCCGCCGGCGAGAGAAAAAGCAGGAATTGCTTTGCCGGCTCTGGCGGCCGAGCCTGAATCCAGTGTTCACGTTACGATCGGAAGAATCGAAGTACGCGCGACTCCGGAGAGCAAGCCGGCGGGCCGGCTGCGACCCGCTTCCATAATGAGCCTGGAGGAATACCTGCACCGGCGCACCCAGCGAGGCGGTCGGTGAGCAACCCACTTGCCATCGCGGCCACTACGCTCACGCTGCAGGCGATCCTGCAGAGCGCCATTGTCAGTGATCCTGCCGACACCGATCTGACCGACACCACGGTTACTATCCTCCCGCCCGACAAAGCCCGAGGCAACGGCAATGCGAACCAGTTGAATCTTTTTCTTTACCAGATTCTCCCGAACGCCGCATGGCGCAATATGAACATCCCCAGCCAAGTGGCAACGGGAGAAACAGGCAATCCTCCGTTGGCTTTGACACTGCACTACCTGCTGACCGCGTTCGGAAAGGACAACGACACCACTCTGCCCTTCGGACATCACCTGCTGGGCAAGGCTATGAGCATTTTGTACGACCACGCATTGCTCGGCCCGGACGAAATTCGAGCCGCTACGTCCGCGACCTTCCCGGGAAGTGACTTGGATAAGCAGATCGAGCGCGTCCGCATTACGTTGCAACCCATGACGCTCGAGGAAATTTCCAAACTGTGGACCGGACTGGTGACGCAGTATCGGCTATCGGTGGGATATGAAGTATCAGTGGCGCTGATCGACAGCACGCAAGCAAAGAAAACGCCTCTGCCGGTGCTAACGCGCGGTGCTGGAGATAAGGGCGTTTCGTCGCAGGCAAGCCTGATACCTCCTTTTCCGGCGCTCGACGAGATTCAGTTTCCGAATTCGCAAACCTCGGCGCTTCTCGGAGACAGCCTGGTCCTCGCGGGCAACCACCTCGACGGAACGAGTGTGGGCCTCGTCTTTAATCATCCGTTGTGGAGCGCGCCCGTCGAAATTCCTCCGCAGCCCGGTGGAACACCAACGCGGGTTAAGGTGATCATTCCGAACTCGCCAGCGAACTGGCCGGCGGGGTTCTACACCGTCAGCCTCATGGTGCAGCGTCCAACGGAGACATATCGCCGGACAACGAATCAGCTTTCGTTTGGGCTGGCGCCGAAGATCACGATCGCTCCGCCGAGTTCCGCCGGGCCCAACATCACCTATACCGTGACGTGCAGTCCGGAGGTGAGGCCCGAACAATACGCCGCGCTTCTGCTGGGCGACCAGGAAATTGTGGCCCAGCCTCATACCACACAGACCGCGTCGCTGAGTTTCAAGGCGCAGAATCTGGGCGCAGGCAAATATTTTGTGCGACTGCGTGTCGATGGCGTTGACAGCCTGCTGGTAAACCGGGCGGTGACACCGCCGATGTTTGACCCGACTCAGAAGGTGACGGTGACATGAACAACGCGACCGATTGGCAGGAAGGGAATGCGCGCTACCTCGCGGCTGCATTGGCGTGGTTGCGTGCCTGCATGGAGCAGTTGGCAGCACGGCATGCGGAGACTCCGGGATCGTTTGCGCTCCCGGTGCCGGTGCCCAAGGAGCAACCCCGCTCGATCTGGAAGCACTTCGGCCGCCCTCCCGCCGAACTTCCTGTGAGAACACCCAGCCTGCTGCTATCGGGAGGCATCAACTCCCACGCCGATCGACGCGTGATTCAGGCGGCGGAAGCGCTTCAGGCCGCCGCTGAGATGGACCCTCCGCCTGCCCTTCTGCTTCTGACGCAGCGCCTCGGACTCTCGCAGTTCGAGCAGCAGGTACTGATCCTTTGCCTGGGAATGGAACTGGATACCGGAGTTGCCGGGCTGTGCGCGCGCTGCCAGAAGGATCCGGCGCGGGCCTATCCGACGTTTGCGCTGGCGTTCTCATTGTTTGAGGGAGCTACATGGGACGCGCTTTCGCCCGAGCGGCCGCTGCGATATTGGCGGCTGATCGAAATCACACAGCCCGGCGGTCAGCCGCTCACCACCAGCGCATTGCGTGCGGACGAACGAATCGTCAACTACAACAAGGGCCTGAATTATCTCGATGACCGGTTGTTGCCGCTGTTGACTCCGATCGACCAACAAACTCCCGGTACGGATCTTCCGCCATCGCATCGCGACACGGTGGAAACGATAATCCGGAGCCTGAAACTGGTAGATGCGAATCGCAGCCTGCCGATTGTGCAGTTGCTGGGCGCCGACGCCGCCAGCAAGCAACTTGTAGCCGGAGAAGTGGCGAGTTCTGTCGGTCTCCAGTTGTACCGTTTGCCGGCCATGCTGTTGCCCACGCAGGCCGCGGACATTGAAACGCTGGCGCGGCTCTGGCAGCGGGAGAGTCTGCTGCTGCCGCTGGCCTTGTACCTGGACACGCTCAGCTACGGCGCGGAAGCGGTGGCGGCCGGGCCGTCCTCTCCGGTCACGCGCCTGCTGGAGCGAATGGAGGGAGCGGTCTTTCTGGATGCACGCGAGGGCTGGCCGGGGCTCCACAAGCTGGCGGTTTCGGTTGACATCACTAAGCCCAGTGCCGCCGAGCAAGCAGCGGCGTGGGAGTCGGCACTGGGCCTGGCTGCGAAGGAGAGTCCGGCGCAGCTGGCCGCGCAGTTCAATCTCAGTTTCCCGGCGATTCGACAATTGGCGCGGGATGCGCTCTCCGAGCAGACGGATCGGGCCCCGCTGCATGACCGGTTGTGGGGGGCGTGCCTGGCGAGTACGCGGCCGCAGTTGGATGTTCTCGCCGAAAGGATCAATCCCAAGGCGACGTGGGATGACATCGTTCTGCCCGACGCCGAGTCGGCCCTGCTGCGCCACATCGCGGAACAAGTGGCGCAGCGCACGACCGTCTACGAGAAGTGGGGCTTCGGAGAAAAGATGAGCCGGGGGCTCGGCATCAGCGCGTTATTTGCGGGCGACAGTGGCACGGGAAAAACCATGGCCGCTGAAGTGATTGCCAACGAACTGCGCCTGAACCTGTACCGCATCGATTTGTCGGCGGTGGTCAGCAAATACATCGGAGAGACCGAGAAGAATCTGCGGCGCATGTTCGATGCGGCGGAGAACGGCGGCGCGATTCTCTTCTTCGACGAAGCCGACGCTCTATTTGGTAAACGCAGTGAAGTCAAAGACAGCCATGACCGCTACGCCAATATCGAGATCAATTACCTGCTGCAAAGGATGGAAGCCTACCGCGGGCTCGCCATCCTGGCGACCAACATGAAGAGCGCGCTGGACACGGCTTTCCTGCGGCGCTTGCGGTTTATTGTGCGCTTTCCCTTCCCGGGAGTGGCCGAGCGCAAGGCAATCTGGCAGAGGGTATTTCCGCAAGACATGCCGAAGAGCGCGCTCGACTATGACCGACTAGCGCGGCTGAATATCACGGGCGGACACATCCACAATATTGCGATCAATGCGGCGTTCCTGGCGGCGCACGCCGGGTCGCCCGTAACCATGGCGCTGGTGCTGGAGGCGGCGCGAGCGGAGTTCCGCAAGATCGAACGCCCGATCAACGAAGCCGATTTTCGCTGGCAGGAACCGGCAGGGGCGGTGGCATGAAAATCCATTTGCACATCGAACGTTTAGTGCTCGATGGAGTGTCAGTCCATCAGCCACGCCTCTTGCGTGCAGCGTTGGAACAAGAACTCGCTGGCCAACTGATGCAAGGTGGACTGTCCCCGGAACTTCGTTCTGGCGGCGCCCTGCCAAGCGTGCGCGGGGGCGCGATCGAACTCGGCCAGGGTTCTAATCCGGCAAGACTGGGAACTCAAATCGCGGGCGCCGTATATCGCGGGATCGGAGCCAGAAAGTGAGTACGCGCGCAGTAGCTCCGACGGTGGCAGCTCCAGTGGCGGCGCTCACGCCGCTGCAACGCCCGATTCTGCAGAGGGCGTGTGACTGCGGCCAGCACACCGGCGGCGGCGAATGCGAGGAGTGCAAGAAGAAAAAGATGCCGCTGCAACGCCAAGCCGACGGTTCGGCGACTCCAGCGAGGGCTCAGCCCAAGCTGACGATTAGCGCAATCGGAGATCGATATGAGCAAGAAGCCGATCAGATAGCGAAAGAAGTGATGCGTATGCCCGAGAGCGGCACAACGCCGGAAGTGGGGCCTTCGGCACACCGCCCCAGCATTCACGCCTTACCCTCATGCTCGTCGTGTCAGGAGGAGTTTGGCATGTCGATCCTTAGGTCCGATGTTTCCAACGCAAAGGAGCAAGCTGGGCGTCGGCCTTCTACAGATCCCTCGTTACTAGAAGCAGATATCCTCCGAAGGACTCAAGAAAGCGGCGAACGGCTGACTGAGTCTGATCGCGCCTTCTTCGAACCACGCTTCGGCCGCGACTTTAGCCGAGTGCGCGTGCACAGTGACGCTTCAGCAGCCGCCACTTCAAATACGTTGAGCGCGCGGGCCTTCACCCTGGGAAGCCACATCATGTTTGCGGCAGGGCAGTACTCGCCTGCAACGGTGGTTGGGCGGCAATTACTGGCGCACGAGTTGACACATGTGGTGCAGCAAGGTGGCGAGAGCCGCGTTCAAGAAGCCGAACATGTCCGCCGACCCAAGCCGCGCTCGCTTCAATTGAATCTCAGGCCAAGAACGACCATTCCTGGCGCGAGCAGCATTCGGCTGATTCTTCCGAACGGGACAGAACGGTTCATTGGACCGCCCTCTCTCAATGCGTCAGTCGCTCAATCGGACGGATCGGAGTCAAAAGATGCCGAAGTTCCAGAACAAACCTCACCAGTGACGCCTTCTGAGGCAGGAGAGAAAACTGGTGTACAGATTCAGCGCATGCCGACATCCTCGAGTCAGCACGTGCTGATTCAACGCGCGGCCACTTTTACGAACCCAACTCCACAACCGATGGATCCGCTAGCTCGTTTCGCCGCCGGGGACACACCGGGGCTGACCACACCCACAATCAATGGAACTGTGATCAAGAGTTCCAATGATGTTCTGCGCGAAGTCTCTCCCACTCAAGTAGCCCAAACAGGCGGCTCGCCCGGAAAAATCACTTGTCATTTCGACCCGAGCTTTGCCATCGGTACATCAGCAGACATGATTGTCGCCAGTAACGCCGGCCCAAAAGGGTGGGTTGGGAACTTCCCCACAGCCGCATTAGGAAATCCACCTCCGTGCGCGGGCAAGGCACAAATTCCCGCCACCATGAACGCCCGGCCGAGTAACGCTGATTTCGTGGCCCGCGTCCGCGCTAGCGAAGGTGAGCACAGTCAAGAGATCCTCGCTTTGCACAATAGGCATTTCGTGCCCTACGACAAGTTCCTCTTGGGACTCTCCGGCAAGGGAGCAAATCTCAATGCTTGCGCCTCAAACCTGGTTAGTCAACTTGCTAACCGCCCCGTGCAGGCAGCCCTCGGATTTGTTATCGGTTACGCGGCAGCGACCAAGAAACTGGATGGGCCCGGCGGAACACATTCCGACAACGCTGTGCCTACGTTTACCGCGAATTGTGCATCAGTGGATCTCGTCGTCAGCCAGAGCAACCCAACAATACCTGGATCGGGTCCCGGCAATGTCGTCTCTGTGCCCCCAAAGGTCACGACTTTCAATCCGGCCAAGCTCAAGGTAGTAGGCACGGACATTCAAGACGGTAGCACTATGATCAAGCATTTTTCGAATGCAGCAAACGCCAACAAGGGATTGCAGGTGATACGCCACTATGGCATGACTTCTCAAAATGTAATTGGTTCTATGGAGTATTTTCTCGTCGGCAATAAGGCGCCGACCGGCACACTAGCGGGCGCCAGCGAACTTGCCATCAACCCAGCCATCTATCAAGTGAGTCTTGATGTGCCGACTGCAGGCGACTGGGCCATTACGGAGGTGGTCGGCAACAACATTAACGTAATCGTCAATTTCAGCGCTGCCAGAAATGAGGCGTACTCCGCCTTGTCAGTTATGACACAGCTGGGGTTTACCAAGCTCTGTTGGGTCGGAGGCTCGCGACAACAACCAGAAATGATGTATTTCCGTACATAGCGTGGCTTATACATTCAAGGCTCATAACATATGAACAGCCGTCTGCAGAACCAGCGCCGAGCATCGGCAAGAGGATCACTCGATCCGCGGCCGAGCGGCATCCTGCAGCGTAAGTGCGCCTGCGGCCAGCACACCGGCGGCGGAGAGTGCGAGGACTGCAAGAAGAAGGATATGACTTTGCAACGCCAGTCCAATAGTTTGGCGGTGAGCGCCCCGGTGCCGCCAGTCGTACAAGATGTGGTGAACTCCCCGGGTCGACCGCTCGATCCTGATGCCCGTGCCTTCATGGAGCCGCGTTTTGGACGTGATTTCAGTCAGGTGCGCGTGCATACGGATGCCAAGGCTGCGCATTCGGCGGACGCCGCCAATGCCCGCGCCTACACCGTTGGGAGGAGCATTGTTTTCGGCTCGGGACAGTACTCGACGCACACCGAGGCGTCCAAACATTTACTCGCGCATGAGTTGGCCCACGTGGTGCAGCAAAACACGAATGGGGTCGGCGCGGACTCGGAGACCAAGGCCGACCTAGCCGCCAACTGCGTCTCTCAGGGCAAAGCCATCGAAGGGGCTGCCGTGGGCGCCGCGCCGGTTTCGCTGCAGCGGAGTCCCAATGACGGCGGTACAGGTGGAACTGGGGCGACAACTTCAATAGCTGTCGCCGTGGATAGGATCGATGTGTTAACCAGTTCGTCGGGTGCCGTTACAGGCTACCCTGCCATAACCAGCGGAAATCTCAATTCTCCTGGGCCGTGGAATGATCCTGCCGGCGGTGGAGTCAGCAACGTTCATCAAATTCACTTTCATCTAGACAAGGGTAATTCCTCGATGCTGACACCTAGGCGGGAAATTCAGCGCTCTTCTTGGCGCGCTGGAGTTGAGAGTAAGAACCCACCAGACAAGCCCGTACCTCCTGGACATGAGGGACCTGCAATCCTGGGCGGATTCAGCGGTGTCCTCGTGGGTCCTGATGGACCGGCTGCTCACGAGGTGAAAAGGCCCACAGCGGATAAGGTTGTCGTCGCTGATGCGCCGGGTGCGCCAGCACTTGCCGCAACGGAATTCCCCTATATCAGAAAATCTCACTTCAGACTGATAGTCGCCAATGACAAAGGCGCTGACGTCGCGAGCATTCGTTATGACGTCGAGATAGAGAAGAAAAGCAAGGCAGACGTTCCTAATACGAAGAACACAATCACACCGGTGGAGAAGAAAGACATCATAAGGGGGAAGACACTCTAATGAGCAGTCTTGAAAGGTTCCAAGAATACGGGGACACGAAGAGCCTCTTGGAATTTGTTCGTTCATCCGGCCGCTCGGTCCGCAGTTATGAGGAGGCGGTTGCTGGGATGGCTCCAGTTTTTGAGGGTCTAGCGCACGGTGAGCGGCCGTCATACGAGAGTCTTGACAGGGATCTTCTCCGACAGCTGAATGCTGAGGTGAAAGAGATCGTGCAGTGGATGTGTGCCAGTAACAAGGCGGACATCAGAACTCGAGCGATTGAGCTAATGGGCGTTCTCGGCTATGAATGCTTTGTTGCTCCTCTGGAGCGTTTTCTGTTTTCGGAAATCCAATGGGAGCGTCTGACGGCGCTTGCAGCTTTGGGGCAGATGCCTGGGAAACGTCCAGTTGAACTACTCAGCGTTGCTGCCGAAGACCCCGACCCGGAGATACGAGCCGAAGTTCGTCGAGTGACAACAAACAGGGAAGTCTTATGAGCACATTTCCCGGATCACCGCGCATCCTGAAAGGCGGCCTCGTGCTGCTCGACCCGGACACGTTTACCGTGTTGCCGAACGGCATCATCGTGCTGCAGTACAACCCGGATACGCTTTCGCGCACACTGAAGATCCAAGGCGCGGAGGAGGGAGGAGATCGCTCGGAAGCGCTGCGGTTAAAAGGGCCACCGGTTGAGACCTTCAAGCTCGATGCCGAGATCGATGCCACCGATCAGCTTGAAGTTCCCGACCAGAATCCCAACACCGTGCAGAACGGCATCTTCCCGCAACTGTCGGCGCTAGAGACGATCGTTTATCCGTCGAGTACGACGCTGCAGAATAACTTCAATCTTTCGCAAGCGGGCACGCTTGAGATCATGCCCATGATGGCTCCGCTGACGCTCTTTGTGTGGAGCGCGAATCGCATCGTCCCGGTTCGGATCACTGATCTCAGCATCACCGAAGAAGCGTTCGATCCAACGCTCAATCCGATTCGCGCAAAAGTGAGCCTGGGAATGCGCGTTCTCAGCATCGACGATTTCTACTTCAACGACAAGGGGGGCAGCCTCTACATGGTCTATCAGCGACAGAAGGAAACTCTGGCCAGGATGTATCAAGGCGGCGCGTTTAGCGCACTGGGGATTCGAGGCATCCCATGAGCAATGCCGTTCCCACAGATCCGGTTCAGGCAATGCTGGCGCAGACTTCGCTGCAAAAGAATTTGTTCGCCCCCACCAGCCGCTATTACGGGATCGACACTGAAACGCTGACCACCGCGGACGGTAAGCCGATCATTTATCTGAAACGACGCTTTCTGCCCTCGCCCGATCGCTTCCAGCTTCTACAGGAGCACACGGTGACCCAGGCCGAGCGGTTGGACAACATTGCCGCCAAGTTTCTCGGCGATCCTGAATTGTTCTGGCGCATCGCCGATGCCAACGGCGCCATGCGGGCCGAGGAATTGGTTCAGACCGTTGGGCGAAAACTAAGAATCACGTTACCCGAAGGCATTGCCGGAAGCTCACTATGAACCGTGGCTTTTATTTGACGCTGATGATGGGCCCGTCTATCGCCAGCCCTGTTCCGCAGCCAGTGACTGACGCGCTGACAACGCTGCAAGTCACGGTGGCCTCTGGACAACGCAGCGGTTTCCAATTGACCTTCGCGGCTGGCAAGCAGTCACTGTTGAACCACACCTTGCTGCCATCAGGTTATTTCGATCCGACTACACGTGTGATTATCTCGGTCACGGTCAATGGCTTGGCCATCGTCTTGATGGACGGGGTAATCACGCGGCATGATCTGGCGCCCAGCAACGAGCCGGGAAAGTTCACTCTTACAGTGACGGGAGAAGACCTGACCCGGATGATGGACCTGGTCAACTCGACTGGCACTCCTTACCCCAACATGTCTGCGGAAGCCCGGGTAGCATCGATTCTCGGCAATTATGCCACTTACGGAATCGTGCCTAGCGTCATCCCCAGCGTCCTCATGGATGTCCCGATAATGACAGACAGAATCCCGGCGCAACAAGGCACAGATCTGGGATACATCAACAGACTTGCGAACGACGTCGGCTACGTCTTTTACCTCGAGCCCGGGCCGGTTCCTGGCGCCAGCGTCGCCTACTGGGGACCGGAGGTAAAAGTTGGCATGCCGCAGCCTGCGCTCAATGTCAACATGGACGCAGAGACCAACGTCGAGTCCGTGACCTTCGGGTTCGATGGGTTCTCGAAAACACTATACCTGTTGAAGGTCCTCGTATCGGGAGAGATCGTTACCGTGCCCGTCCCCGACATCTCACCCATTAATCCTCCGCTGGGCGTTAAGCCGATACCTCCGATGCGGGTCGAACCAATTGACGGAACCGATGCCATCAGTCCGGCCCAGGCGGCAGCGGCGGGCCTGGCGAGGGCCTCCGAATCCGCCGATGTGATCTCCGGGTCGGGCCAGCTTGACGTCCTGCGGTATGGCAGACCCTTGCGAGCACGCCAACTTGTCGGGCTGCGCGGCACGGGCATTACTTATGACGGCCTGTATTACGTGAAGAGCGTCACCCACAACATCAAGCGCGGCGAGTATAAGCAGAGTTTTACCCTCAGTCGAAACGCGTTGATTGCAATGACGCCGACGGTACCCGTATGAATGGCGCTGAGACCAAGTATTTTGGAAAATATCGCGGCGTGGTGACTGACAACGACGACCCAGAAAGCCTGGGCCGGATCAAAGCCAAAGTGCCGTATGTCTTCGGCGATCAAGAAAGTACTTGGGCGAATCCTTCGGTGCCGTACGCTGGCCAGAATGTAGGCCTCTTTCTTATTCCGCCAACAAACGCCTCGGTGTGGATTGAATTTGAACGCGGTGAACTGACCCTGCCGATTTGGAGCGGCTGCTTCTGGGAGTCCTCGAGTGACGTACCCGCGTCAACTATCGAAACCAAGGTGCTCAAGACGGACGCCGGAAGTATTACGGTGAACGACCAAAAGGGCTCGGGCAGCATCACGATTGATGTAAGTGGATTGAAGATTGTGATCGACACGAAAACAATTAAGCTTACCAACAGCTCCCAAACGATCGAACTCTCATCCTCCAGCGTCAAGATCAACGACGATGCTTTGGAGGTGCAGTGATGTCTGGTTACCTCCTTCACCAGGGCGCAACTGTTCAGTGCTTGCATGGGGGCCAGGCGCAGCCTACGGTTACAAGTCAGAAGGTCAAAGTCGGCGGTCAATTGATCGTGACGGAGTCCGGTCCCTATACCGTTGCCGGCTGTTCTTACCCGCCTCCACCTACCGCCAACGGTCCTTGTGTGACCGGTCAATGGGTCAGTGCCGCTATCCGAGTCACAGCCGGTGGAGAGCCAGTGCTGCTCCAGGACAGCAACGCGATCTGCACTCCGACCGGCACTGGGCTAAACATCATCAGCACACAGACGCGCGTAAAGGGGAAGTAGAACGCATGAACATCGATTTTCCATATCACTTCGACGGGCGCGGCCGAACCGCAGCGACGGATGATGACGATCACATTCGCGACATGATCGAGCAGTTGCTGTTTACGTCACCCGGTGAACGCGTTAATCGTCCCGACTTTGGCAGCGGACTGCTGCAGATGGTGTTTGCGCCCAACAGCCCGGAACTGGCGGCAGCCTTGCAGTACACGACCCAGGCAGCGCTGCAACGGTATCTCGGAGACGTGATCGATCTGCAGTCGCTTGAAGTGACAGCGCAAGACTCCACCCTGAGTGTGGTGGTGAAGTACGTGGTAAAGCGGACGGGCGACGCTCGCACTGAAAACTTCGTGCGCAGCGCACCCAGCGTATAAGTGCGATTTGACGGAGCAGTCTTATGAGCGTGAATGACCCAAACTTGAGCTGCCGGGAAGAGCGACGGCGCGAAGATGTGAGGGCCGCCAGCCTGTTTGGCTTGGACTATGTCGAAGTGGTCGATGAGCAGCAGCTTACGCTGAATGTTTTCTTTCTGGGAAAAGCGCCGCAGAACATCGAGAAGGCCAATGTCGTGCTCTCCGGCGGCCGCCGCATTCGCGATGTGCAGATCAAGACGGTTCGCGTCCATCGGCAGCCCGATCCCACGCTCGACGACTATCTTGAAGTGCGCGTTAACAAAGCGGGAGACTTTTCGAACTACACAATCAGCCTGGTAAAAACCGCGGACGGACAGCCCACGAGCGAACCGATGGATAAGTTCGATCCGCGGTACGACGAGGTCAGCTTCAGTTTTAAGGCGAGCTGCCCCACCGATCTGGATTGCAAGCCGCCGTGCACCTGCCCTCCGCCGCAACGCGCGCAGCCTGATATCGATTACCTCGCAAAAGATTACGAGAGCTTCCGCGAATTGATCCTCGACCGCCTGGCGCTGATCATGCCGGGGTGGACCGAGACGCACGCGCCCGACCTCGGCATCACGCTCGTCGAGTTGCTGGCTTACGCCGGCGATTACCTGAGCTACTACCAGGATGCAGTCGCCACCGAGGCCTATCTCCGAACCGCGCGCCAGCGTATCTCGGTGCGGCGACATGCGCGCCTGGTGGACTATCTGATGCACGACGGCTGCAATGCTCGCTCCTGGCTGACCATCTCGACAGATGCCGACGAGAAATTCGATCCGACGCAAATTTATTTCATTACTCCGTATCCCGGCGCGCCCGCGGACAAGATTCTCACTTCTGCGAAACTTGTTGGCGTCGACGCTTCAAGTTACGAAGTCTTCGAACCGCTCTACTGGAACGGCGGGCCAAGCATCACCATCTTTGCCGCCCACAGCGAGATTCATTTCTACACATGGGGCGATTGCGAATGCTGCCTCGCGCCGGGATCGACTTCGGCAACTCTGGTCGATCCTCCGCCCCCGACGGGATCCACACTGGGAACTCCGACAACGCCCGCAGGTGCTCCGCCGGCGACGCCACCAGGAACAACCACGCCCGCCCCAACGGCGACGCCCCGAACACCCGGTCCCCCGACTCAACCGACTGTGCGGACGACAGTCGCAGCAGCGGCACCCGCGGCTGCGGCGACCACAAGCGATGTCCCTCCCGGGATTGTCCGCAGTTTGCAGTTGAAGGTTGGCGACATCCTGATTTTTGAAGAAGTGCTCGGCCCGAAAACCGGCAAAGAGTCCGATGCGGACCCATCGCATCGCCAGGCAGTGCGCCTGACGAAGGTGACGCCGGGAATTGACCCGCTGTATGGCGGACCCGACGGAACGCCGATTGTCGAGATCGAGTGGGCAACGGAAGATGCGCTCAGGTTCCCGCTATGCATTTCGTCGCAGCAACCACCGCCAGATTGTGGCTGCCTGGAGGATGTAAGCGTGGCGCGCGGCAACGTGATTCTGGTCGATAACGGCCTGGACACGCAGGAAGTTCTGGGGCCCGTCCCGACGGATTCGACGTCGCCGCAATGCCCGAAGTGCTGCGAGCCGGCGAGCATCACGATATCGGCCGGGATGTTTCGTCCCGTTCTCAGCCACCAGCCGCTGACGTTCAGTGTGCCATTGCCGCCGCCGTGCTCCGCGGCTGATTTCATACGGCAAGACCCGCGGCAGGCGCTGCCCTGGATTTCGCTGACCAGTATTCCGCCAGCGCCAACCTGCGCGGGCACCGCGGATCCGACGCAGCCGCCACCGCCCTGCGTGATTCCGCCGCTGTTCACCTTTGACGATCTCTCCGATGACGATCACTCCTCGCTAACGTCACTGGCGAAGAGCCTGCACCCTCCCGCGAGCGCAAATGCGCAGTTCCTGGTGGCGCAATTAAAACCCTCAACCCAACAGGCGTTGGCGGCTTGGGACGGGTCGTTGCCCCTGAAGCCATCTCTAGTCAAAGCGCTGATCGACGACCTCAAGACTCTGCTCCAGACATGGACCGTGAAGCGCGATTTGCTGGAGAGCGGTCCGGGCGACCTGGATTTCGTGGTCGAGGTGGACAACGATAACTACGGGCATCTGCGATTCGGGGACGGAGTATGTGGACGCCAGCCCGACGCTGGCACGCTGTTCCGCGCCAGCTATCGTGTGGGCAACGGGAAATCGGGCAACGTCGGCGCCGAGACGATCACGTACATCGTGCTGCGAAACGAAACCCTCAGTGGAGTGAAAATTCAGCCCCGCAACCCGCTGGCCGCTACTGGCGGCACCGATCCCGAGCCCATCGACGACGTTAAGCTTTTTGCGCCGTACGCTTTTCGAAATCAGCTGGAACGCGCCATCACAGCCGGCGATTACGCCGCCATCGCCGGAGATAATGAACGGCGGCTGGAAGCTCGAGCTGCTCTCGAAGCCGAGGATTCTGCCATCTGCACGGCCCCATTCACTCGACTGCAGCGGGCTAAGGCGGCCTTGCGCTGGACGGGAAGCTGGTACACAGCGTTGGTGGCGCTCGATCCAGCGGGATCGGAGACGGCGGATTCGGAACTCATTGATGAGGTCTCGTTGTACCTGGAGCCATTCCGGCGCATGGGCTACGACCAGCTCGTTCGCCCGGCGCAGTACGTTCCGCTGAAGGTGGCGCTCACAATTTGCGTGCTACCCAACTTCCTGCGAGGCCATGTCGAAGCCGCGGTGCTCGATGCCTTGAGCAATCGCGTGTTGCCGGATGGCACACGGGGGTTTTTCCATCCCGATAACTTGAGTTTCGGTGATGGCATCTACGTGAGCCGCTTGCTGGCGACCGTGCAAGCGATTGCTGGTGTGCAAAACGCCATGGTCACCGAACTCGAACGATTCGAGATCAGCGAGCCGTCACCTGCCATGGATCAGCCCGGCGAGGAACTGCCGATGAACTCCGCGCTCCTGCTCGGGCCATTCGAGATCGCGCAACTCGATAACGATCCGAGCTTTCCTGAAAACGGAGTGCTGGTTCTGGATGTGCGAGGTGGACGATGAAAGAGCCCTGTGGATGCTGCGCTGGTCTTGAAGTGGTTACGCCCGAGCTGGAAGCAAACCGGCCCGGCCTTTCAGCGCTTGTCTATCGTGCGGGCGACTACGCCACGTTCCTGGAGAGCATGCTGGCGCGCATCTCCACCATATATCTCGATGTGCCCATGCCCGACGCCAGCGGAAAGCTGCAGCGAATCTTTCCACTCAACGGCTTGGTACTGAACGGTGGGAAGTTCGAAAGAGTCAGTGCGGGGCTCAGCACCCGCGAGCTGAACGATCCCTCGATTGCGTTGCTCGATGCCTGGGCTACGGTCGCGGATGTGCTTACGTTTTACGAAGAGCGCATCGCGAACGAGGGTTACCTGCGGACTGCAACCGAACGCCGGTCCGTCCTGGAACTGGCTCGGCTGGTTGGATACAGGCTGCGCCCGGGAATTTCCTCCAGCGTCTATCTCGCATTCACCGTCAGCGATGGGTTCAACGGCATTATTCCCGCGGGCACGCGAGCGCAGAGTATTCCAGGGACAGGTGAAAAGCCGCAGCCCTTCGAAACGTACGTCGATCTACCGGCACGCGACGTGTGGAACAACCTGAAACCTCGATTGACACGGCCGCAAGTGATTAGTCTAGCCTCGAGTCCCAGCGGTCAGACGGTCGCAATTGACCAGGGTACCGATGCGGGCACGCGTGATACGTTGTATTTCCGAGGTATTTCCACAAATCTGAAAACCGGCGATGCACTGCTGATTGCGTCGGGCAATGGTGGCGGTCAGCAGTCTTTGCGCTTTGTGGAGTCGGTAAGCGTGCAGGCCGATCAGAAGCGCACCGAGGTCAGGTTGCAGGAGGCGCTACCGACGGTGCCGAATGCAGGGGGCCCGCAACAGGCGATTGCGACATTGCATAGCGTGTTGGATCCGTTTAGCGCTGACGCTGTAAACATCTTCGGTGGCGGCGATCTCGCCGCCCAAGTGGCGAGAATCCTCCAGAAGCTTATCAAGGATGCGACGTCGTTTGTGGCCGGTAACGCGACCGCTTCAGCAACCGACGTGGCAGGGCTGATCGTCCCCGTGGTCCCCGAGGTCCAACAAAAACACGACGTCGCGGTTCGGCGGGGGTTCACACGCCTGGAGCCGTGGATTTCCGATGTTATTAACACGCTCACATCGCTGATCCAGGAAATTCCCGGTCTGGATCACGCCCGGGGCACGGTGGCAAGCCCGGTCATCACCAGCGCTGTGGAGCAAATACCGCCTGCTCTCGGTCACCTCTTCGGCATCCTGGACCAGCTTGGGCTTCCGCCGTCTCTTCAGCCCGCCAACACGTTCCGGCTTACGCGTAGCGTTCAGCAGGTGTTTTCTCCAGAGTCTGATACCGCGCCGCGTCTTCTCGCAACTTTCAGGCCGGCGGTGGCCACCACACTCTACCAGGCATGGGGTGCGATCCAGACCCCGGCAAGCCCGATACAGGTATACGCGATGCGCGTAAAAGCCGCGCCCTTTGGGAACAATGCGCCGCTGAAGGTTGCATATTCAAGTAGTACTGCCACCCCACCGAATACTCCGATTTACTCCGAATGGCCGGTTGCAGATAGTCAAATCGAGGGCCCTAACATCGATCACGAAATCGACAACATTATCTCCCTCGACTCGGCCTACGACAAAGTAGTTTCTGGAAGTTGGGTTGTGGTCGACACTAGCGCAGTCGACACCAGTCAGACAAAGGTCATCGCCGCGCCCGGTTTGCTGTTTGCAAAGGCCGGTGCCGTCAAGTCAATCTCGCGCGGCGACTACGGAATGACAGCGAAGACCACTCGTATTTCACTCACTAACCCCGCCGACTCCAAGGACATCAATTGGCTCGTTATGTCACAGGCAGCGGCTGGCGCGGGAACAGACTTCATCGCGATCCGGCAAACGGTAGTCTACGCGCAGCCCGAAGAACTGGATCTGGCCGAAGAGCCGCTCGACCGTGACGTCGAAGGCAACACAATCGAACTCGATGGCCTCTACGACGGGTTGGAGTCGGGTCGATGGATTATTGTCTCTGGCCAGCGTACCGACATTACCGACTTGAGCGGCGGCACCAATTCAACCGGCGTGGTGGGCAACGAGCTGGTGATGATCGCGCAGGTCACTCAAGGACCGGGCAAGCAGTCGTGCATGCCGTTAACCGTGAACGCGGTCCCCTTCGCCAGCGTCTACTCGGTTGCCGGGCCAAACGATGCGGGCGATCTGCTCGTTGTCGGCGCCCCGAACGCCGGAATCGTTCAATTCTTGGACAATCTTCCCGTGCCCAATATCCCGGGCGGAACCCAGCAGATCTGCAACCCCGTACAACTTGCGCCGGGACTGTATGCTAACGCCTACGTTCCTACGGCCAACGAACGCACCGGCGACTTCAGTGCTTTCGGCAAGCCGTTAGTGGATCCAGCCACCGGTGTAGCGTTTCCGAACGGACAAATTCCGCCGAATCGCTTTGACCCGACGGATCCTAACAATCCAACTCCGGTTTTCGCCTGGCGTATTGCGAGCCTGGCAAGCGGCAGCGACACGCTCCACACGAATCTCGTGCTGGCCAACAGCCTGGCCTACGTGTACGACACTTCAACGGTCACCATCTACGCCAACGTAGTCAAAGCGACGCACGGCCAAGCTCAGGGCGAAGTGCTGGGCGACGGCAATGCCAGCCAGGCGCTGCAGAAATTTCCGCTTCACCAGTCTCCGCTGACGCATCTGCCTGCTCCCACTCCCAGCGGCGCCGATAGCACTCTGGTCGTACGCGTCAACGAGATTGAGTGGCGGGAAGCCGACAACCTGTTCGTGCTTGGTCCCTCGGATCGCGAATACATCACGCTGACCGACGATTCGGACAAGACGACCGCAATCGCAGGCAATGGCGAACACGGTTTGCGAGTGCCTACAGGCACGGCCAACGTAAAGGCGGTGTATCGCAGCGGAACCGGCCGACCGGGCAATGTCAACGCTCGGCAGATCAGCCAGATGGCCACCCAGCCGCTGGGTGTAAAGGGCGTCATCAATCCGTTGCGCGCGGCGGGCGGCGCCGATGGCGATACGCGCGACCAGGCACGGCGCAATATTCCCATCGGCATCACCGCGCTCGATCGTCTCGTTTCGATTCCGGACTACGCCGACTTCGCCCGCAAGTTTGCCGGAATCGGAAAAGCGAGCGCGCGGCGATTGACCGATGGGCGCAGGCTGCTGGTCCACCTGACCATCACCGGCAAAGACGACATCCCCATTGATCCGACCACGGATCTTTATCGGGCGCTCGTGCAAGCCTTGGCGCAGGCCGGCGATCCCCACCAGCCCGTCCAGATCGCTCTGCGGCTGCTGACGGTTCTGGTGATCTCGGCAGGAGTCAAAGTCCAATCTGCCTACACTTGGGAATCGGTCGCTGCCAACCTGCGGTCCACCCTACTCGACTTGTACAGCTTCGACCGCCGTGAACTTGGCCAAAGCGCATTTTTGAGCGAGGCCGTGAGCACGATGCAGGCCGTCGCCGGCGTGCAGTACGTCGATATGCAGAAGTTCGATGCTGTTTCCGAATCAGTCACAGCGGCGCAGTTAGCAAGCCTGGCGAGCACTTTGGGGCTAAACAGTTTTGTCGAGGCGGAACTGGCGCACGTCGATCCAACCGAGGTCGATCCCGAAAAACGAATTAAGCCGGCCGAACTGGTCATTCTGACGCCCGATATCCCGGACACCCTGATCTTGACGGAGATCACAACATGAGCAGCCCAAACGCGGATCGACTTTACGAATTGCTCCCGGCGGTCCACCGCTTGCGCGATGCGGATCGTGGCTATCCCTTGCGCGCCTTGCTGCAGGTGATTTCCGAGCAGGTCAATATCGTGGACGCTGACATTGCCCAGCTCTACGAGAACTGGTTTGTGGAAACTTGCCAGGATTGGGTGGTTCCCTACATCGGCGATCTGGTGGGATACACGCCGTTATACGACATCGGAGAGCCGACCGGCGTGCAAAAGCCGCGGGCACTGGCGCGTGAACGAATTCTCATTCCCCGCCGCGAAGTTGCGAACACAGTGCGGTTGCGGCGGCGCAAGGGCACGGTAGCAGTTCTTGAGGAGCTTGCTACAGCAGTTGCAGGCTGGCCGGGGCGAGCGGTCGAATTCTACCGGCTGCTTAGTTTCACGCAGAATATCAATTTCCTCCATCTCGACCGCGGCCGTACCGTCGATGTGCGTGACGGCGATGGGCTCGACGATCTGAGCAGCGCTTTTGAAGAAGTTGCGCACACCGCGGATATCCGATGTATTGGAGCCCGGCATTTTCCGGAGTTCTACAACATTTCGAGTGTAGGAGTGTTCGTCTGGCGCTTGAAAACGTACTCGGTCACTCAGGCCCCGGCCTTCTGCGAAGAGCAACAGAGTCCAAACTGTTTCGTGTTCAGCGTGCTGGGCAACGACACTCCTCTATACAACCGAAGCCAGAGTACTTCGACGCATCCCCCCGGAAGACTCAACCTTCCTACGCCGATTACGCGCCGGGGCCTTGAGTGTTTTGAGAGTAGTGAGGCGACCGAGACCGTGACCAGCGGCATTCCTTATTACTACGGCGACGGCAAGAGCTTTGAAATATGGACCGGCTCGGGCTCGCAGCTGAAGCCGGTTGACCCGAGTTCGATTGTGGTCGCTGATCTTACGGATTGGACCTATCGTCCGCTGCCCGGGCAGGTTGCGGTCGACCCAATGCTTGGCCGCATCGCTTTTCCACCAACACAGGCTCGCCGCCAGGGCGTCTGGGTCACCTACAACTACGCGTTCAGCGCCGACATGGGCGGAGGCGAATACGAGCGCACGCTGTCACAGCCCGCGGTGTACAACCTCTATCTCGTCGGCCAGCAGGAAAACTTCACGCGCATCAACGATGCGCTTGCACAGTGGCAGACCGACAACCCCACCAACGCCGTCATCGAAATCACCGACAGCGGAGCGTATGTCGAACCCATCAGTATCACGCTCAATCCCGGTCAGACTCTGCAACTGCGCGCCGGCAACGGGAAGCGTCCCGTGATCCGCCTGCTGAACTGGCAGACATCGGCTCCTGACAATTTGACCATCGATGGTCTGGCGAACACGGACACTCCGGGAGCTGAACCGACCAGCTGGTTCACGCTCGACGGAATCGTCGTCACTGGCCGTGGAGTTCAGGTGCAGGGCGCCGTGGCAGGACTCACCATTCGGCACTCGACCCTGGTGCCGGGCTGGGGCCTCGACTGCAACTGCGAACCGATCCGCCCCACCGAGCCCAGCCTCGAGCTCGACGATGCGCCGAATTGTGTGCGGATTGAACACAGCATCATCGGCGCCATCCAAGTCAATCGCGACGAAGTTCGCGAGGATCCGTGCCGCATTTACATCAGCGACAGCATCGTTGACGCCACCGACGTTGATGCGATCGCGGTGGGCGCTCCCGAAAAGCTGTGCGCGTTCTCAATTCTCGACATCCGCCGCTGTACCGTCTTTGGACAGGTGCAAACCCATGCCATTGAATTGGCGGAGAACTGCATTTTTATGGGCGTGATCATAGATTGCCGCCGGCAGCAAGGGTGCGTGCGATTCTGTTATGTCACAGCCGGCTCGCGCACACCGAAACGCTACGAATGTCAGCCCGATCTGGTGGAGCGAGCGGTTCTGGCATTGGCGCAACAGGACAATCTCACCAACGTGCAGCGAATCACGCTGCTGCAACAGGAGCGGGCGCGCGTCGAGCCCGAGTTCAACAGCACACGCTACGGCAAGCCCGCCTACTGTCAGCTATCCGATCATTGCGCGCCGGAAATTACGCGCGGCGCCGATGACCAGTCGGAGATGGGCGCGTTTCACGATTTGTATCAACCCCAGCGGGCGGCGAATCTTCGCGCCCGTCTGGACGAATACACTCCGGCGGGCATGACGGCCGGAATCATTTACGCCAGCTAGGGAGGACCGCATGAAAGCCGATCTAACACGGGATACATTTCATCCCCTGAAGCACTACGCTCGTGTGCTCACGCAGCAAGGCAGAGTTCAGCTCGACGCCGATATGAACGAGCAGGCGGCGATTCTGCTGCGATACTTGCAAACTCTGGCGGCCGATCTGATCGGCCCTGCCGGCGGTCCGGCCAGTAACCCTGGATTCGAAATCATCCCGCTTCCTGCTTCCAATGCGCTTGATTTTCAGATTGGCTTTGGCAACTATTACGTCAACGGTTTGCTCTGTCAGGCAGACTTTGTTCCGATGGCGATTTTGCCAACCACCACCACGGCCGTCTTCCAGTTGATGAATTGGAGGTCGGAATTCGAACTGCAACCGAACCCGTATTTTTACGAGATCTTCGACGCTACTCCTTCGCCCTCTGGTCCGCCTCCCGCTCCCGTACCGGTCGTGATCGCCAGTGCGACCAAAGCACAAGATCAATATCAGATCACATTTCAGAGTGCTCCAGATCTTACGGGCTTTTCCACTCCCACACTCCGTCGTCTAATCACTTACCTGCACCAGCCGGACTTCGTGTTTTCGACTAAGTCGAACCCTAACAGCCCTCTTCCGCTGCCGCTGCAAAGCGGGAACCTGCAAATCTATCTGGACGTTTGGGAACGCGCTATTACTTATGCGGAAGATGACAGCATTCGCGAAGTGGCATTAGGTGGACCTGACACCGCAGCCCGCAGCAAGCTGGTGTGGCAGGTAAAATGGCAACCAGCAACATCGGGAGCCGACGGGCAGATGACATGCGGAACACCAGCGCCGGTTCCGTCTCGCGGGTGGCTGCAGGCGATGGCAAAGCAGGCTTCGCAATCCACGAATCCCTGCATCATCAATCCGAACGCTGCCTATACCGGGCCGGAGAACCAACTCTATCGTGTCGAAATCAATCGCGCTGGTCTCGCAGGAACCGTCGCCGGGACTTCAGCGACATTCAAGTGGTCGCGCGAAAACGGATCGGTCCTCTACCCCATTTCGAGCGGCGGAGGAACGGCGGTGATCGTGGTTGAGAGTCTCGGGCGGGACGATCGCTTCGGCTTGGTGGAAGGAGACTTAGTCGAAGTGCAGGACGACCGGTCTGTTCTATCCAACCTGCCTGGCAATCTGTTGCCCGTGCAGTCCATCGATTCCACCACTATGACCGTGACGCTCAGCGGCACACCCGACACGCTCTTGGGAAGCGACGAAACTCTTCACCCGCTGTTGCGACGTTGGGATCAAACGAATGGCGACCCCGCTGAAGGCGGGCTTACTCTCGACAACGACAATGCTGCCTTTGTCCAGGAAGGTGTCTGGTTGACTCTAGAGGACGGCGTTCAAATCCGGTTCCAGCCCGCTGACCCCGTCGACCCCAAAAATCCGCCGGTGAATCAATACCTCACTGGGGACTATTGGCTGATTCCGGCAAGAACCGCCACGGGCGACGTCGAGTGGCCAAAGGTGACAGATGCCCAGGGCAATCCGGAAACTGACCCGCAGGGGAACATCATCCCAGTTGCACTACCTCCGCACGGCATCACCCACTACTATGCTCCACTGGCGATCATAGGAGTAAGTGCCGACGGAGTGTCTCCGATTAGGGGGTGCCGCAACTCGTTTTCGCTAAACACAGCCCCGTTGTCGGCAATAAAGAAACGGTAGTCTTCCCGATGGTGTCTCAGTTTCAAGAGCTGAGACACCCTCATCTTCCCAACTTACTTGCTTGAGTGGCACTCGATTGGCCGAAATATGGGAGTCTTACCTTGACAGTTGCGAGCGCAAGATTTGCAGCTTAGCGACCTTCACTCCCTCTGAAATGCTAAGATTTCCGGCATGCCACTGCGCACCAAACTAAAGAAGGTCACGCACGCGGCGGGAAAGCTCGCGGCGGCAAAAGGTCGCGGTCGTGAGGGCCAGCCGCACGCGGCGGAACTGGTCATCATTACCGGCATGAGCGGGTCGGGAAAGGCTTCGGCGCTGAAGGCTTTCGAAGATCTCGGTTACTACTGCGTGGACAATCTGCCAGTGGAGCTGATTCCGCGCTTTGCCGAACTGGCGTTGCGGTCAGGAGAGATTCCGCGGACCGCGCTGGTGGTGGATGTGCGCGAGGGCTCGCAACTGGAGAAGCTGCCGGCGATTCTGAAGTCGGTGAAACTGACGATACCGACGCGGGTGATTTATCTGGAAGCGAGTGACGCCGCATTGCTCCGGCGCTTCAGCGAGACGCGGCGCCCGCACCCGTTGGGAAAGGGCACGACGGTGCGGGCATCGCTCGGGGCCGAACGGCGGCATCTGCGGGTGCTTCGCGCGCTTGCCGACCTGGTCATCGACACTTCCAAATTTAACGTTCATGAACTGCGGGCGCACTTGACCGACCGGTTCAAGCAACACTCTGGAAGCCAGCAGACGATTCTGGTGTCGTGCGTCAGTTTCGGATACAAACACGGTTTGCCGGACGATGCCGACCTGGTGTTTGATGTGCGCTTTCTGCCCAACCCTCATTTCGTGCCAGAGTTTCGCGCGCTGACGGGACGCGATTCCCGGGTTGCCAAATATATCCGCTCATTTCCCCAGACGCAGGAGTTCATCAACCGCATCTCCGACTTGCTGGTCTACCTGCTGCCGCACTACATTCGCGAGGGCAAGAGCTACCTGACGATCAGCTTCGGATGCACCGGCGGACAGCATCGCTCGGTGATGATCGCCGAAGATGTAAGCAAGCGACTGCGCAAAGCGGGATACAAAGTAAAGGTTGCGCATCGAGACAGTCCGAAGTAGGAAATCACATGTAGAATTGAGCCTTACACGCATGGCAACCTCTACAGTGGCGGGCGCGAAGACCGCGGAAACACCGGCAAAGCCCCGTCCACCCCGTCCAATCTCCCGCCTCTTGCGCTACGTTGTCCCTTACTGGTGGCAGTTTCTCGTTTCGGTGGCACTGATGGCGCTGGTGGGGCTGCTGGATGCAGGCCGGGTTCTGCTCATCGGCCCGATTTTTGATCGCGTATTGAATCCCGGCTCCCAGGGAAGAACCATCCAGCTGTTCAAGCTGCCGGGCACCGAGCGCTTTCTTAACCTCCAACAACTGGTTCCATCACACTTTCAAAATCCATGGACAGTGGTCGCCTTTGCGCTCGTGGCCGCCACGGTATTGAAGGGGATCTTCGACTACGCCGGAACCTACCTGGTGAACTACGCGGGTTTTGGGATGATCACCGACCTGCGGGACGATTTGTATAACGCCATCCTGCGGAGTTCGGCGGCGTTTTTCACGAAACACACCACGGGCACGCTGCTCTCGACGATGGTCAACGATATCGAGAGGGTGCAGTATGCGATGTCGGGCGTGCTGGCGGAATTCCTGCAGCAGTTTTTCACCCTGATCTTCACGGCGGCAGTGGTGGTTCTGTTGG